>Ga0182738_1002896_pt1 | contig 20055 bp, 13 predicted proteins | sample eDN5th30CBELigMG_FD_128876 | JGI IMG/M metagenome (GOLD analysis project Ga0182738, IMG submission 128876) | Enriched Miracle-Growth compost microbial communities from Emeryville, California, USA - eDNA 5th pass 30_C BE-Lig MG (version 2)... ... | reverse complement strand
TTGATCAAATCAGTAAATGGATTTGCTGGGTTCTATAAAAGCTAATATAAAAAGAGAGATGGAAAAAATGGGAAATCGAGAAAGATGAGGCTTGAATTTCCAGAATACCTCTTTTGAAAATTAAACCGAGTTTTTTTTTAGGTTTTTTTGATTGAGGAAAAATTATTTAGCAGTTTTTTAGAGATTTCCCTTCGAATTTTTTTAAATGACGGCGATCTTTGATAAATTATCTACCGGTGTCATTAACAAAATAGGCATTCTCACTGAAAAATCTAAGGTCCATTATTAAAGAAATTCCTTTGCGGTTTATAAAGCATTTTGGAGTTATCCAAGACTGGTGAAGTTTTTCAACAAACATACGAAGACAGCAAGATATTGGCTTGATCAAGCGTGGTTTTTCAGTTTAAGTTTATGAGTTGAATCGGAAACTTGAATTTATTAAATTTTAAAATAGTTTGTTGTTCAATTAAAATGATTAGATTACAAAACTGTAGATGATATAAAAAAGCCACATGAAACTAGGTACGATGGCCAAATAAGGCTTAGATTTCATATTCCATGCATTGAAGAATAAGGAAAGGCTGGAGTTTCCATAAAGAAAGAATTCTATCTCTAAAAGTTTCAGCTTAAATGCGGGAATGTGATAAGTGACATTGATACAGAGAGGTTGATTGATTTTAATTTAATTAAAACTCGTGTCTTTTCCTTTAAAACGTTTTAATTATTCAAGTCAAAAAGGCCATTTCAACTTGAAGAAATATGTTTAGGAGAGTCGAGATTCCCCTAAGCTCTGATGACAGATCCTTGAGTTATTCAATGAATGATAGCACTACCCCGAAAATTCTGTCAGATTACAGAGATCAAACAACTCAAAGGAGTTTTTTATTACAACCGAAGTTCAAAGATCAAGCCAACCAAGATGGATCTTTGCTAAAATCAATCCAGGAGCTTGCAGAGTCCAATCTCGATGTAGATGAGAACCTTCGAACCAGGCAGAGCCGGCCAAGCCGAGGATCTTTAGCAGATGGGCAAAGATTTGAGAGAAGCAAAGGAAAATCAGAGACAACATCAATAATGAATATTGAACTAGCGCAAAATTCAAAGTGGAGATTGGTTGCCGGGAAAGCGAAAGTGATGGGAAGGATTGCAGTTCAAAAGAAAAATATTTTGTCAACAAATTATGGTATAGATGAGAATACCGCGGATAAAGAGCAGGAAGCTGAGAATACTCGGTGTATTCTGCCTAATAATCGGTATTATAAAAAGTGGAGATTGTTGATAAGAATCCTGACTTTTTATGTGCTGTTTATTTATATTTATCGAGTGAGTATTCTTTCTTTCGAAGTGGATTTTTTGTATATTTTTGAGATTTTCATGCAGAGCTGCTTCTTGATTGACACAGTGCTAAATTTTATCACAGCTTACTATGATCTGGATGATCTTGTGACGGACCTGAAAACGATTATGATCCATTATGCTTTGACTTTTTTCTTGTTTGACCTGATGGCAAGCCTTCCAGTAAACCTGATTGCTTTGGCAATTGATTGGGATCTAGGAGATGAAAGTCAGAGGATATTGAGGATGCTTCCTTTTTTCAAGGTTGTGAGGTTTAGTGTAAAGATTTTGATGTATGAAGGATGGAAGGATATTCCAAGGTTGGCTAAAAGATCGCCGACAATTATCAGACTGATAAAAATTTTGATGTTGGTGCTTTACTTTGTGCATTTTTCTGCTTGTATATTTATTCTTCTCGCCAAGGTCGAGAACTCGAATGTGACATGGATCTATTTGAATTCAAACCAAGACAGTTCATCAGAAGAGCTTTACATTTATGCGGTTTATTGGGCAACACAAACTATCGTTACAGTTGGCTTTGGCGATGTAACCTTGACGACAAATGCCGAAAGACTTATAGCTATAGTGTTAATGTACATTGGTTCGGCCGTTTATTCATTTTTGGTCTCGAATCTGGGAACTATTGCTGAAGAAGCAGACATGTTTGAGACTTCAGTAAAAGCCAAAATTAACGCTGTAAAGAAGCTTGCGAAACAAGCGCACCTTCCGAATGATTTGGTTCAGAAAGTGAAGAAGTTTATTGAGTCAAATCATAAGCATAATCCAAGAACTTCGATGAAGGATCAAAGTTACTTGGAGGAGCTTCCTTTTACATTGAAAGCTCAGATAATGTTTTATATAAATGGAAAAGTTGTGGAGGATGTTCCGTTTCTGAAAGGCAAGGAGATTGATTTCATCCTGAGAATAGCTCCAAATTTAAAGTCGATTGACCTTTCGCAAAAGGAGGTTTTGTTTAGGGAAGGAGAGTATCCGGAAGATGTTTACTTTTTGTCAGCTGGTATAATGCATCTAAAAGCTCGAACTGGAACTCCTTTATACGTTGTTTCAGAGGGAGAGATTTTTGGAGAAGTGGAGGCTTTGCAGGAGCTGACAAGATTGTCAACTGCCCAGGCTCAGAGTCGTTGCCATTTATTTTCAATTGAGAAGGAACGTTTCAATGAGATTTTGGACTCTTATCCAGATGTTAAGGAGCCTTTGCTGAAAGAAGCTCTTGATAAAATGAAGAGACTGACGGATTTCAAGACAAGACTAAAGACGAATAGAGGATCAGGAAGTAATATAATGATGGGAAATCATGGAAAGACGAATGCGATGAATACTGATGATTATATGAATAGAATGTATGAGAAGCCAAATGATCGTTTTGAAAGTCAGATTGCAAGTTATTTGGAAAAGGGATTTGGCAAAAAAGAAAAGGCCAAGTATGTGGCGAGACTTGAAAAGGAGCCAAAAAGAACAAGTGTTTTTTCAAATGTGCAGCCAAGAAGATCTGTATTCTTGCATAGGATTTCAGATTTAATTGAAGGGTCAAGTAAGAAGAATGGAGGAGGTGATAAAGATAAATCTGACTCGGAGACATCGGATAAAGGAAATTCTTCATTTATAAAAAATGTATTGTCTCCATTGTTAAAGGCCCGGCAATCAAATGCAAATTCACATAAAAGTATTCGCTCTTCGTCTTTTTCAAAGGGAAAAATTTCTCCCTCACCTTCACCAAGAAATGGTGAGAGTGAAGGTGAACAATCTGTTAGGACAAATCGTGAAGAAGAGTTTGACGAGAATTTTGAAGTAAAAGAGGTTGAGATGATTGAAGAGAAAAAGAAAGAGTTTGAAGATCAATATTTCAAACATGCTGGGATTTTGCAGAATGATTTGGTTTCAACAATCGAGACCTTGCAAGGGTATAGTGAGAGTATGAAAAATCAAGAATCACGATTTGACAATATATCAAAATTAATGAATCTTGTCAGAGAGAAACAAAATAGAATTGATCGCAAACTCAAAATCTGCGAAAATAAATTACTGCTTGGGGGGAGTACTCCTGCGAATGACTAGAGAGGGAGAATTTATGTATTTCTACGGTTTATTGATGAATCTACATATATTATTTGTATTTTTAGTTTTATCGTTGTGATATATCATTGACTTTTTAATATCATGATAATGATTTCAAAATAAGTAATTTTCCTTCGGGTTGTTTTTTCCACATAAAATTGTCGAAAATGTGACGTGATGTTGAGTGAGTTTATCTAATAAACTCATGACGACGAAATATTTGGTTCCAAATGTGAATAAAAAATTCTAATTAAATTTTCAAATCTTTGAATTTCTGGAAGTAGTTGATTGTGCTCTTAAAATTTTTTCCTCATAGGATTTTGATGAAAAAAATATCTGACGTGTAAAAGAGACAAGAGAATTTGTTGTACTCTCACCTTCAAAAAATTTTTCTCTCACGCGAAAACAAGTTGAAAGTTCCCTGGGGCTTTAGAAGTCTTTCTGACTTTGAAACTTGTCCTGTGAATTGTTTTCATTTTGTTCCCAGAGTAAAATTCAATTCTATCGATATGTCTATCTCTCAAAGAATAGTAATTTTGCAATAAAAATTTTTTCGATATGTAAATTGATAGAGTTTAATTTTTATATAGAATTAAGTAAGTGAAAAATTCATAATAAATCAAAATAAACATACTATAAATCATCTCTTCTGAAAAATCAGAATAAATTTAAAGAGCAAGGCCTGCATTGTTAATTTTCTCAGATTTATAATCTCAAAAAGTTTCAATACGAAAAACGTGTGATAATTCAGAAAAAATGCAATAAACTGTGATTTAAAGAGTTGATCGTGAAATAAACTCCTCCCAAGGAATTAATAATTTTAGTTTATTAGTTTATTGGGCTCTGACAAAATTGTTATAAAAAACAGCATATTTCAACAAAAATCGAACTAAAATTAGCAGCCAAGAGTTCCTCGTGGAGAAGACAAAGTGTGTGCCAAACCTTAATTTCATGCGACTTATGCATAAATTTCAAGAACTGAGGGGTTATATTTCCAAATTTTCTGAAAAGAAATGAAAAAGTAATAGCTTTTATGAGGCAGAATAATTTTTTCTTCAAATAATTTTCGAGCATTCATTGCCCCTTCATCAGTGAGAGAGCCAAGCAAGAGATTATTTTCTTTAGGTATTGAGCTAAAATTTCCATAGTGAGAGGGGAAAATAGCAAGAGAAATTTCTACATTAATCTAAGGAAATAGTTGAGTTCCTGAGATGAATTGAGAGCGATTAATTAGGGCTGATCTTTTAAAAATAAAAATAGGCGAGTTTAAAAGGAATATGTGTGCGAAAATCATGTTAAATTTAATCTTTGATTCTGTGGCCCAAGTTACAATAAAAACTATTTAGAGAGGCAAAAGTTTTATTTTTAGGCGCTCAACTTTTGTTGAAAATTAATACCTTGTAATAAAGCTGAGCAAGCTTCCTCTTGACTTGATGTCGAAGGTATGAAGTCAGATCCAGGCAAGAACCCCTGTTTTTAGGAAAAGAATGATTAGGTCGCGAAAGAGAGGCTAGGGTTGAATATTTGACACGATTAAAGTATTTTAGACCTTAAAGGATGTGGCCGTTTAGAAAGTAAGTTTCTGACGTGTTAAAGATAGGGAAAAGAACTGATTTTGTTGTTTGATTCGCATAGACGGCATTCGTCATTTGCTCTAAAATTTAGTAGTTTGTAAATCAATTTTACAAACACTTCACATGCCAGGGTTTTGAAGGTAAGGGAATCAAAGTCTTGATTTAACTTTATCAATGGAAAAGATAACAAACTGAGCCTCCAGAAGGAGCAAAGTGGATTGTTTGATTGTAGGTTGCTAAAAAATCAGGAAAATTTTAAGGAATATTGAAGCACATTTTTGTTGAGCAAGTGTTCATTTTCGTATTGTATCCATTAAAATTTAATATAATAATAATTTTGAACTCCGATTCGGGGAAAAACCCTGATTGACTGATTTCCTCTGTCCTAGATCCTCAGAGGAGGGAGGAAGTGGAAATATTCAAGATGATGACTTTGCTTTTCAGGAATGGCAAGGGTGCAAATTTTGGTGAAATGTTTAATTAAAGAAGATGATACAAACTTCCTTTAATTAGAAGTCAAGATTCAACAAAATTACATCCAATTCTCTCTCAGATTTTTTGCTCAATATGATGACGCAGGAGCAGGATTTTTGGAAAACTGTATTTTTGAGGACAGAGACCTGGTACCTCAAAGTAAAAAGTTTATATTTACGAGAGGTTTTCTGTGAATATCGAAAATTCCCAAAGGATGTTGCAGCAGGAGAGAGTGAAGGAAATATATGGTAAAATTACATTTAATAAAATCTTTAATTTAGATTACAGAATAATCTGATAATTAATCAGCCTCTCTTATTAAGCGCATAGATGGTTAACCAGACCATGTTGACACGTATTAGTGAAGAAGCTATCAGAGAAAACCTGATTATTTCTTTTGATAGTCAAGACAAGGAAAGCATCCTGCAGACTGTCGAATCCAGCGTCAGAGGGTTTTACCTGTCAATGTCCATCATTGAAGAGCTTATCTCCTCCCCAGGCACAGATGACTCGGATAAAGCCTTTATTGTGCTCCTTCTTCAAGCCTTTGTGAGCAAATTCGAGATTCCTGCGATAATGACGATGGAAAATACAGACTTCTTACAGCCAATAATATCATACTACAACGAAACCAAGGATCAGCAAGTTGTCCGCCTCTTGGAGATGTGTTTGGCAGCAATTCCAAGTCAGAGCCAGAAAGAAGCAGTCCCACTTCTCATCGACGAATACCAGAAAATGAGTGAATGCGAAAGAATTCCTGCAGGAAGAGCCTCAACAACACCCTTTTGCGAGCTATTCAACAATATTTATAAGATTTTGGCCTTGAACCAGACCTCAATGGAGCAAGAAGAGATCCACGATATCTTGACTGTGATGACAAAGACAGTGTTGGGCGAAATTGAATCGAGTGGCTCAGCCTTCAAAACCCTTGAGCAGGATCTTTTGAGAAACTACCAAAGCCAGTTACAGGGCGTTCTGGATACAATCGAAAGAGAGCAAGAAAGAGAAAAGGAAGAGACCAAAAAGGCAAAGCAGATGAAAGAAACCTACAAAGCAGTTTTACAGACCATTCCTCAAAATGAACAGATCCGCAACAGAGTGAGCTTTGTTAAAGGCGAGAGTTTGTTCTTTCAAGAGAGCGAGGAAATCGAATATAAAGAGTACACCTTTCCTTTTACTGAACAGTTAGAAAAGACAATTTCTCGTGTGGTTTGCTCTTTCTTGAACAATAAAGGAGGAAGAATCTATATCGGAGTCAGTGACGACAAGATTGTTAAAGGAATTAAACTCACCCGCCAACAAAGAGAAGATCTTATCCACACAATCAATCACAGATGTATCGCTAGTTTTGAGCCTGAAATTCTTGATAAAGATTTCTTGCAGATTTTGTTTTTGCCCATTTTAAACAGCCAAACTTCAAGAGTGATTCCTGGTTTATTTGTGGTCAAGATTATTGTAAAGCAAGGTGAACCTACTTTACTATACAGCACAGTGAAGGAAGTGCTTCAATGTTACGTGCGTCGGGATGACCAATCTAAGATTTTACAAGCCAAAGAAACCAGAGAGTTGATTATTGAAAGATATTTGAATCCTATTGCTAGAGTTCCTGAAGAAATGTTTGTTGACCCTGAGCCAGAAAAGATCATTGATATCGAATCCCCTAGATCTCATGAGTGTTCAAATAAAAAGAAGGCAAGAGTAAAGATGGAGCCAGATAATTATGAGCCTGTAAACTTTGGAGGCTTTTATGAAAACGAAGGTCCTTCCTTGACTGTGGACACTCGCTTAACATCAAGAAAGAACAGAGGTTATGTGACGATCAGACCCAGTTTTTATGGTGAGAATGAATTTAAAACTGATGATCAAAATAATGAAGAAAGTCCAATGTCAGAAACTACAATTGAATACAGCACAGGCTGTGACTTAGACCAGAGCTCATTCAAGGAAGATTTTGAGGCAAACTTTAAGGGCACTACTCCAATCAGCACTTCAAAATACGAGTCCAGCAACGGTGAGAGTCGAACAACTTCAGATTTTGATCAGAGCCAGCCTGATTGGGATAGGTTGGCTATCAAAAATGACTTCGACTCTGACTGTCAGGACAAGAGCAGATCTTTCAATAAAGCTGCAAGAGACAGAATCAAGACCGAGCAATTGCCAAATCCAGCAAATGACTTGAGAGGAAATATCTTGATGGGAGGTCCTATCAGAAACAGTTTTGAGCCAAACTTTAACAGAAGAAACAGATTGGGAGCAGCCAATCTCAATTCAAGCAAAAACTCTAATTATTTGAATGTTCAAAATGAAGCAAAGAAGAGAAGCCCAAAACAAGACGGAGGTAGCGGCAGTGGCAAAAAGGAGTATTACTCCAATATTCTTGACAATATAAACACTATGCAAATCAAAGGAAAGAACCCAGTGAAAGTTTATGAGGTTTTCATTGAGGGATTGCCAACAATTTGGGCTCAGGAGGATTTTGATCAATTCCAAGCAGCTCTTGGAATGAAGTCGATTTTCTCATCAAGAATGTTTAAGAAAGACACAGGTTTCTGCAATGGTAAAGCCTTTTTGAATTTTACAGATGAAGAAGAAGCTAAACAATTCGTTGCTTCTCACAACAAAACACTTTTATATGATAAAGCCTTAATGGTGAAGTTTAAATAAATAACAAAAAAACTCCTTTTTCTTTTTAAGAGAGAGAAAGAGAGAGTTTTTCAAAATTGTATTATAAAAAAAAGAAACTCCAGTGCGTGGAGTACAAGCACGGAGTATTTTGCAATTTTATAATTTTCTATAGTAAAAGCTTGTATTATTTAAATATTTTTTTTGTTTCTTTTGAGCTTACAAAAGAACGCCAAATTGAAAACATCTATCTACCTATCTATTTATAAAAAATTCTGTCCCCCTTGTGAGTGTTGAGAAAACGTTTTATCTTGAATTGTTCCATATTGTATCTAGTCTATTGTGAATATTGTCAGTCATTCTTTGAAATTTATTTTCCAAAAAATTTTTTGGAAGGGAATGCCTTACTTCAATGAACTTTAGACTGGACACTTGGGGAGTGAAAAGATCGACTTTTACCAAAGGTTACATGAGGAATTGTCTCTGAAAAAATCTCCCTTCATTCTCAAGCAAATCAATTGTCAAGAAATTTCTTTCAAAATTTTTTTTGAATCTTGATGAAGTTTTTTTATAAAAATTCTCACGATTTTTTTTCGGAGGATTTCACATTTGTTTTCTTTGGGCAAGTGTAAAGACCTTGTTTGTGTTCAATTATCCAAACATTGTATGAGGTCACAAGAACACTGATCCTTTTTGACTTGTTAATCATAGAGATTTAACTTTAAATTGAATTTTGCGGTAGTTTCAAAAAAATTCAAATAAATAGAGGGATCATCGCACAGGTTTGATTAACTGGAAATAGAATTGAACAATTAATTTCTTGTGAAATTTCTGAATTTGGTTGTCGAACTCGAGTACTTTATTCTTTGTCCACACATAAATAGAGGAGATTAATTGGAGTAATTTGAAGAAGATTTTGTTAAAAGTCGTTCTGGATAATTCAAAAATTTTCAAAACCAGAAAATTCATTTTTAAATTTAAAAAAGAAAAGCTGAGTTAAAAATTTTATCAATTTATTTTATCAATTCATTAAATAATTTTTTTAATTTATTTCCGGAATTAAATTTCTCTGAAAAATTATAATCTCAATTTTAAAAATTTTGAAATTCTTTGAATTATTTTTTTTGCAGAAAATCATCAAGGAATTCTTTTTCAGAATCAAGAAAAATTTTTTAGCTCAAAAAATTACACTCCAAAAATGATAAATTCTTTTGGAGGAATTTCAGAAAATTTATTTCCTTTAAAAAAAATTCTTCTCTTTTCCCTTCTTTGTCGGACAAACAAATTTTTATCTGCAGTCCTCTGTCAATGAGGAAATTTTGGAAGTCAAATACAAGAAATTCATAAGACAACAACACAAGGATATTCTCATTTTTCAATAAGGACCAAGAAGATAGTGTCGATCCGTTCAAGTGATACAGCTCGAATTTCGCTAACATTTGTGACCGTAGATATAAATTTAATTCGACAGACTTGTATCTAAGTTTAAAAAGAAAATCAAATAAAAATAAGCTAAGGAAATAGAAAATGGCAGCATTTTTCAAGCAGTTTTGGCTTTTCAAGTCCTTTACCAATTTTTCAATTGGCTCCATGTTTGTTTCGGGAACTGGTTATTTTTATTTTAGGCACCAAAATGAAAAGAAGTTCGATCATCCAGTCTTCAAGGAATCTTTGAGAGTTTTGGAACAAAACAGTCAAGTCATTGATTTGATTGGTTTCCCTATTTATATTGATACTGGTTTCAAGTCTCGTGCCACTGTCACTGACAAAATCTTGAACAGTTCTTTCCCCGTGAAGGGTCCCAGAGGATATTTAAATGTTGAGCTTGCAGGCGAGGCTAAGCCACAGATGGCAATTGAAGCCAGTTTGGAGCGAGTCAAGTCTGGCGAATTGAGCGAAGAAGCTCGTCAAAGTAGATTGGCAGAGTTGCAAGAGTACTATATTGCTGATCCTCAATTGCTGGCAGAAATTGACAAAATCAGAATTCAGGATCCCAATCAATTAGATAAGACTGAGATTCCACCACATTCCGTGTTCTGGAAGATTGATTATTTGTATGTCGATGTGAGCAGAGACTATAGAATAGTGTTACTTCCAAGAAACCAGGAAGGAGCTGCCAAGAGCACTGCTGTTGATCATTACAGACCCAATGTCTGGAGAAAGACCTTGAAGCAAGTTTTCGATGAAGAATTGAATAGATTCAGCAAGAGAAGACAAATCGAAGATGCCGCCGCTACTGATGAAGAAATAGAAGAATTGAGAAAGTTCAGAATGCAAGAAACTTATAAAAAGGTCGGATATGTTAGATTCTACATGGGAGTTGTCATCATTGCTTGCGGTATGGCTGGTTATATTTTGCTTCAAAAATACAAGAGAAAGAACGTCTTGGGAACCGTTATCCACAACCAAGCTATCAACTATATCAAGAAGAACGAATTTGTCACTAAAGAACTCGGAAGAAACTTGAGATTTATGCAATCTGTTAGAGGCGCTGAAATTGATAATGAAGCTGATTTTGAAATTGATGCCCTCGGAGAAAAAAGAACCGGAACTTTCAGAGTTAAAGGTCTCTTCGACACTAAGAAGAAGGATTGGGAAATTAAGAACATCGAAGTCGTTATTAAGGGTAAAAAGGGTGAAGAAATCAAAAGACAAAAGTTGCTTTAATTGCGAGGGGTTTATGATTGTATGTTTAAGTTGAGAAGTTTTGTTCTCAAGAACAACAACTCGGTGGATAAAAAAGGAATGAAGAGAGTTATGCTTCCAATATATTAATCTATATTCCTATAAATTCCTATTTTTATGCCTGACATCGGGTCTTAACCTCAAATGAAGAACCTTTTCATTTAGTTTTTTTTTCTTTTAAATTTGGTTTCTAGAAACTGAACATGGTAAGGGGAAATTTATATTGAAATCTCGAAGTTTTTGAATTAACTTGAAATTAAATGACGATCTGCCGATCAATGAAAATTTTTTTTCGTGGACTTCAGAAAAAAAACCTTTTGATGCCAGTTTGCAAGTTCCTATTTGATAACTGTCTCTTGACTTTATTCGAGAAAAATTTTCAAAGCCATCAATTCTCATGAAACTTCAATGAAGAAGTCATTCTTTGATTTTTTGAATTTTTGGACGGCATTTTCATCACATGAAAGAACATTTTGTCCAAAAAATTTATGAATAAACTTTCGGAAAAAAAAAGTTCAGAGACTCTCAAAGAGTTCAAACTGAAAAAAAAGGGTCAAGCTGATTGACGTCTTCTAAATTCTTTTCCAAAGAAAAATTTGTGAAAAAAAAATCTGCTTTCCAATTCAAAATGAGAAAAATTGAAAATATTTCTCGGATTCTTTGAATTTCGATTTTTTGAGAAAGGAATTTTCAAAGTTCCCTCCTTGCAGAAGAAAAAAGTAGATGATTTGATTTTGCTTTTATCCTGGCCTCTTCCCTTGAAAAAAAATGGCTTCCAAACTTTGGATTGTCTTTAAGTTTTTTGCAGATTAGAAAAATTAATTGAAAGGTACATTTTTTTCTTCATTTGACCTTTTCATAATTCTAATGACAAGAAAACAAGTTTTTTCCTTCTTAAATAATAGTAATTATGTTATATATACTTATCTCTTCATATATCCATTTTTAAGTTAAAGTGAAAAATGAATGAAAACAAAAAATGTAAATATATGAATAAGAGTGACCACCACTCAATACTAAAGAGACAAACGAAGACTACTAGTTAATTCGAAAGAAGCCAAAAGTTGATTAGATAGATGATGATTTAAATGATGATTTGTTATTCTGAAATATTATTGATTTTGTTTGACTCCAGTACCAAGGGTCATCATACGACCAATATCTTCTCTCATAAAAGTGATGAGTCTGTCAGGCTCAAATCTATAGGCACTTCTGTCATTGTCTTTGAGCCCTCCAGGACCCCATATAATGATTTCACGGGCATAGATGTACCCTAAAATTGCACTCATGATTGCAAACCAAGCCACATGGTGGAATTCTGTTCTTTTGAAGGTACCCTTTTCAGCAAAATGATTATAAATAGAATCACATGCATTTGTGAGCATGAAGCAAGCAGGAAAGATTCTTGCGGGTTTTCCAAAGAAAAAGAGACTCACCCAGCCAGCAATGAGTCCTCCTAAAAAGGCATTCCATCCGTCATCCTTCTTTCTGAGGACTCTACCAAGGACAATTCCAACCTTCAGTAAAGCTGTCAATGAGCCAAAGAAAGACCCGAATTTGATGTTGTCTACGTTGACGATAGCTTTTATTAAGAGCAAAGGGTTAAGGATGAGTTGTTTTTTGTACTGGATGATGGCCTTGATGAGTGAAATAAGAGCTTTTATTCCAAAGAAGGTAATAAAAGGTTTGACAAAGCCTCTGACAATATTTTCAAGGCAAGAGACATCAGTTTTGTCAAATTCAGTCTTGAACCCGAGGATTGGGAAGTGTTCAATAAGTTTTTGAATAATTGTAGGACGAGGGCGAGGAGCAGGAGGGTCTGTTTTGGGATTTTCAATTTCCAGGCTTTGCATAGGGAAAAGATTTAGTATTGTTTTTAAATAATAATAATTTATTAAACTAAATAAAATATTAATAAATAAAGGCCTTGTTTGGTGTTTTATAGCTTCTTTATAGAATAAGGACTGATTCTATTCGCTTATAAACTTTGGATTATGACATATAATAAGAAGCCATAAGAGATTAATGAGATCATTATATGAAAAGAGAAAGAAATTATTTTCTAAAATTTTGATTTGATGCAAAAAATATTTGAATAATATAAAGTTAATTTCGCGTCGAAAAATTAAATCTAACCAAATCTAAATCATTTTTGATGTTAACAAAGGAAAGAGACTTCTTCAATGAGCCTCAAGTCTATCAACTTGAGAACCTAGATTACACAAATATCTACAATGACCCAGATAGAAAGAAAACCCAGACTCTTTTTAGCAACAATAATAAAAATCCCAATATTCCCATTGTTATTGATTATGGCTCAAACGCAACCAAGGCAGTAAGTTTTGTTGCTGTATAACCGATATCTAAGCGTTTAAAAGGGCTGGGGTAACTCTGAGTATCCATCTCTTGTGTTCAGAAGTGTTATTTCAAAGAATAAGGATTTGAAGAATGTTGATGGAAATATTATTGTCGGAAACAAATTAAAAGATTTCGAATATAACAAGTAAATTGATGGATTTCTTTGCTTCTAACCTGACTAGAAATAACTACAAGACTCCATTTGAACGTAATGTGATTCAACATTTTGGTCTTTTGGAAAATTTGAATGATTATGCTTTTTCTGAATTGGGAGTGAATGATTCAAGAGTGAACCACCCTTTGATTGTGACTGAATGTTTTGCAAGTCCTGATTATTGCCGTTCTCGCTTATTTGAACAATTATTTGAATGCTACCAAACTCCTTCAGTCGTTTTGGGTGTTGATGCTTTGTTCAGTCATTATTACAATACGATTGCTCAAAAAGAGCTTGCCTCAACATGTTTGATAATTAGTCTTGGGCATATGACAACACATATTGTACCAATGATCAACGGAGAAGTTCAAATGAAGGACATAAAGAGAATTAATGTTGGCGGATACAACAGTTTTGACTTGCTTTACAAGCACTTGAACTTGAAGTACCCTCAATTTAAACAAAAATTGGGCCAAACTTCTGTTCAAGCTATTCAAGAAAACTTGACTTTTGTCGCAACTGACTATGCTGAACAGTTAAATTACTTCCAATATGGAAAAGAATACTTTAACAACACTCATTATCTGAATCGTATTGCCTTTGAAAATGACAAAATTACCAGAGCAAATCTTCAAAAAGAAGTTTCTGAACCTGTTATCTTGGAATTCCCTTCAAATCCCGAACAAGTCGTCTCAATGGAAGAAGTTAGAAGAAAGCAAGAAATGAGAAGAGAACAAGCTGAAAGATTGAGAGAAACCATGGCAAAGAGAAGAGACGAAAAGAAAAATCAACAAGTAGAAGAAGTGAAGGAATTAGAAGCTGCTGATGCTGAAATTGAAGAAGATGAATCAAAAGCCGAAGAGATTTTGAAAAGACTTGATTTTGAAACTCATGATGAACTTAAAAAGAGAATAATAAAGCTCAAATTAAAATTAGGTATCGTCTCCAAACAATCCTTGGAAGAAGAAAAAGTCAGTTACATTAATGTTCCAGATGATCAATTAACTGAAAAAGAACAAAGAGTAAAAATGAGATCATAGGATAAATGTCTAACAATTTGATTATTAGCAAAAAAGATATCAAGTGATGCAAAAGCAAGCAGCTATTACAAGGAAATTGAAAAAAGAAGTTGAAACTAAAAAGAAGTAACTGGGATTTAGAGATATCAAGAAATAATTTTGCCAAACAGGGAGGAACTTGATAGATTGAAGGCTGAAAATCCTGAGATTTTCATTGCTGATTTATATGAAAAGAGAAAGAAAGTGATCTCATTGATTGAAGAAAGAAAGAAGTTGAGAAGTGAATTTTCTGGTAGAAGCAGCAGAGGAGGAAACCAAAAGAGATTACAAACATACATTGCCCTGGGCGAATCTCAAAAAGACAAGAAAGGAAATGTTGTCGACACATTCGGATTGAATGATGAAGATTGGGCAATTTACAAAAAGGTCTCAAAAGAACTTGTCTATGACGATGATGAAGAAGGATACTATGCTAAATTAAACGAAATTGACAAAGAATTACAAAAAATGGATCCCAGTAATATTTTGCGAAAAGAATGATGAGTGTTAAATATTTGATTTTAGATTTTGAAGAAATGACAAAAGATCTTCAAGAGGAAGCTCCTACACTTTTCACTTCAGAGAATCCCAACAGAATTGAATTAAATGTTGATCAAATCAGAGGACCTGAAGTCTTCTTCCAACCCTCTATTGCTGGAATTGAACAGGTACTTAGAGAGAGGATTGAAATCTTTATTAAACTTCATTTTCAATATAGATGGGTATTATTGATGCAATTGAGTTGATTCTTAGAAATGGCAATTATCCCGAAGAAACAAAACAACTTCTCTTAAAGAATATTTTCTTGACAGTAAAACGGGTAGAAATAATGTCATCTAATATTTCTTCAAAAGGGAGGATCATCATTTACAAAGAATTTCGATCAGAGATTAAAGAAAGACTTGGAGTCTGTGACACCAGTTGGAACTGAAATTTCAATAAAAATTGTAAGGACAAAATTTTGAAAAAATAAAATAACCAAAATTTCCACTAGGCAAAAGATCCAATTTTCGACACTTGGAGAGGTATGCAAACATTTGGAAAAAGAAAAGAAAATATTACAAAATACGGAGTTACAAAAGCAGAATATGAAGAAAATGGCGCATTTTATTACAAACCCAATCAATTTTCAAATATCTATAAATAATTTTTATTTGATGGAAGTTGTATAATATTTACTCTAATAGTTTTATGGGAAAAATTATTAAAAAAAATTCATACTGAAACCTGAAGAAGAGAGAAATATTTTTTGGAATGGATTCAAATATTGTTAGATTCCAGAATTAAAAAATAATGAAGCAAATAAATGAACATCCATGTATGCATACCATTGTAAATTTCAACTACTTCCTACAAAATTCAGCAATACTTAATAATCAGTTGAGGTTAAGGTAGACATTAAAATAATAGCGACAATCAGAAAAGTGAGATAACCTGCAAAATAAGGGAGAGACATTTTCTTGGAGATTTTGCCTTTCCGTATCCCAATCCAGATCCCACTGGCAGCGAAAAGTACGAAATAAATGACAGTGGTGAGATCAAATCCAAAAATAATCATATCATTCGAGCCACTTTTAAGAGAAAGGAAGCCAAGTAACCATCCAATAGGTGCTGCGAAGCTGAATTTGTAGATTCCAACCATTTCAAAAGTGGTCAAGAAATTTGAATCTCTGTCAACAGATTGGAGTTTGTAGTTATAAACAATAAAGCTGATTGAGAATCCTATACTTGTCCAACTTATTCCAGCGACTTCAGCAGGGATATCAAGACCAAAAATAATAATTTCGGTCCAGAAAATGATGAGGTAACAAAGACCTGCTTGGATTGCAAGGATGGTGATGATGAAGAAGGAGGTTGTTTGGAAGTTGACTTGCTTCTTGAAATAGTAGAGCATCACGTAGAACAAGAAATTGAGAGGGAAAAGCAGGAAGTAGACGACCTTTTGGATCAGCGAATCTGGAAGAGTCAGAGCGTCTTGGATGTCATACATCTCAGTTGCAGTCTTGCGAGGGGCCGCGGGTTCATCTTCTGGTACCATGTCAAAGATATCCTTTTCCCTTGGAGATCCATCTACCTTGCTTGCCTTGCTTACAATATCATCCTGGCTGAATCCTTTGGGATTTCTTGGAGAGAGCTCATTACCAAGATTTTGGGACATGATTCTATCTCTACTGAGGAGGTTTTCTTCCTCTTCTCTTTTATCATTCAAGTCGCCGAGCTCATTGAGGACCTTACTACTTTTGGCCTCATTTGTTTTGATGGTGGGCTGTTTTTTGGGAGATTTAGTGCTGTCAGATTTTTCTTTGAATATTCTAGAGCGTTCTCTTTTGGCAATTTCAACTTCATTTTTGAGGGCGTGTTGGACTCTGAAAACAGCTCTTTGGAAATGATAATAAACATTGAATTTTGTCGGGTCTATGATTGAATTAAGTGTGGGAGTTAAAAAATATTCATTACCTCTGATCATGATTAGGAGAGCAGCTTCTTGACGACGAATTTTTCTGTTGAGTTCAAAGTCGTTATTGTCAATACAATTTTTCTGAGCGAGGTCTGTGATTGAGCTTCTCCTTTTTTTCATTTTGTAGTTTTCTTCGGAAGAAAAGGCCTCTTCTTCAACCTTCAATCCAAGAGCTTGGGCAAGTTTATCTCTCAAATCTTCATTTTTTGATTGGAGGAATATTGAGTAGATGGCAAAGACGAGAAGCCAAATGATGGACATCCACCAATAGAATTTTTTGAAAGAAAAGAAGACGACCGCCAAAGCCAAAGTGAGTAAATAGAGGACGCTTTCCTTAATAAAGACCCAGAATTCCATTTCATAATCAACTTTGGCTCGCCACTGGACAAGGCCCATAACAAAAAGCAAGTTGATTGCATCACTGCCCATAATGGTTGTTATTCCAATGTTATCTTTCGCCAAAAGGGTTGAGTAAAGCATAACAAACAAATACATGAACGAATTGAGAAAACAATAAGCTGCTGCAGCATATTTTTGCTAAAGGGGGTTAATCTAGGAATAGTTATGGAAGTACGTCAATGAGGCCAATGAAATATTCAATTGCAGGATAAAAGTATTTCGTATTCAAGATGTATATTCCAATATACAAGTAGATAATGCCTTTTGAAAGTTAGTGTGTTGAGGTTATTTAAAACTTGCCCAAAATAGGAAGGATGACAGCCCCATTATGTAATTGCTCGTAGGTAAATGCACTGTCCGGAAATCCATCACTGAAATGTTCTCCCATATGTGAAACGTTTTTTTATTTTGAACTTTTTTTAGTTTATTAAATTAACTTGATCTTGATCGTTCAAAAGTGAAAACTCAAATAATTAGGTCCTTTTCATATCTTGTTGATCGAGACAAATTAAAAGAGATTTTTGCGAACTTTTTTTCTATTGAATAATTATTGATTTCAAAGAAAGAATATGGAATCAGAGAACTCAGGAGGAAATGAATCAATTTGAAATTGATTCGAGCATTCAACTTCTTGGTGCCATTGCAATGTTCTGTTGATTTTTGTTTGATATGAGATCAATTTAATAAAAAATGTTGTGAGGGAAAGTTTTTTTTTCTGCGGAGAGGGCAACTCAAAATTTGGGATTCAAGAAAAAACTGGGAGGCAAATGCTTGCTTTTGATTATAAGGTTAGAGATATTGAGGGAAAAAAAGATCAGTTTGATTTCCAGAATGATTTTTATCGGAATGTTGATATTGAAGAAATTTATGTTGACTTGAGAATTTGAAACGGACTTTAAGTAAAATTTTTTTTGATGACAAAATAAAAGTTTTTTTTAGATTGACGACACCTTTATATTTACTTAAAATTGAGACTTGCCATTCACTTGAAGGGAAAAGTTATCGAAAGAAATATTAAGCGTTAACTTTGATACTGAAAGAGTTGTTTGTTTAAGTGATTGTCATGAGTTTTCTTAGCTTATATTTGTAATTTTTATTGCCTCAAAAAAAACTCCTGTACAATAGTTTTCTTTACTTGAACTCTTTCTTTTTCCTGGGGAGGATGTTGTCGAAAAGGAAAATCATAAAATTTTTTTTCAACTAAAATTTTCAGAAAAAATATGTGAGATAGTTCTCAAGGCTCAGAAATTCAAAAGAAAATTCAATTATTTTCTCTCTTTGAGGAATTTCTTTTCTTTCGATTTCATCCCCATTCATCAGAGAATTGCACTTGTAAGTGATGGCTTTGCACTCAAAATTTGGAAAACCATTCTCTTTGAATCAGCGTTTTTGAGCCTTTTCAAAAACATGGAAATGGACATTGGAATGAAGGGAATTGAGAGTCAACTTTTGTTGGCTGTCAAAAATTACAAAAATTACTTTTTCATTCATTTTTCACTTTCGGACTTTTTTAGGCAATTTGCTTCATTAGAAAATAGATGAATTGAAATAGAAAAAAATTTGATTGAATTTTTCGTTCATTTTTTCTGTGACTGAAAGATTGAAAAATATTTCAAAAAATTTTTTTCCACTCCAAGAGGCCAAAAATGGACCATTTTTTTTTCAAAAGTGGGCAGTCTGAAGATTTTGAGGAAGAGGTTCAAATTTCTGACCCAAAAAATTTTTGATTGAAAATAGTGTTGAAACTTGAAAGAAAATCATATTAACTTAGAAAGAAGAATTTTTTTGAGCTCAAGAAATCATTTTTTGGAAAGGGAAACGAAACACTTCAAAACTCTTTCCATCAACCCCTCAGCAACACGAACTTCCACTTTAGCGGACAAATTAGTCTTGTTATCACAAAACAAAGTTATTGCATTCATTGAAAGAGATCTTTTTTCTCTATTTCTTTTCTCACAACAATAATCAGAGATGGAAATAAAATTCAGTTTCGGGGCCACGACTTTTTAATTGATCAGAAAAATGAATTACTGAAAAGAAAATCAGAAAAGTTGTATTTTGAATATCAATCTGCAAAGATTAATTTTTGCTTTCACAAAATAATTTTAATAAATTGAAATTTTTTTTTAACAAAAAAATTCAAAGAAAAATTTGTGAAATTTTATAAGAAAAAACATCTCTTCTTTCTGGCGATCTTTTTTTGCTTAATTTTGACAATTTTAAATTTTGGAAGCAAAAAACTTTTTGGGGGCTTTTTTCTTTTCAAGGTTTGATGACAGAAAAAAATTATAATGTTTTTTCATTTAGCATTTTTTTGGATGATAAAATTGAATAGGAATAACACATTTAAAGAAGGTCTTTAAAGGGAGCTCTAAGCAATTTTTCTCATAAGTAATATTCCTTTCCCCAATTTTCATTCTGCCAAAATAGGTTGAAAATCAGAATCAACTTCAAAGGTCGAAAAATGAAGCAAGATGAAAAAAATATTGATTTTGAAGTAGAGATAAAAAGTTCAGTGACCTCATCAAAGATTCTGAATAAATTGAATATTCAGGCATTTCCTAATTCCTCGAATCCAGAATTGAGATCAGGGCTTCCCAAAGTGCCTATTTTGTCTGACTTTGTCGGGTTTTCAAACTCACTTGCCGGATTTTTTTTAGCAAATTTATCCGACAGATATGTCGGATCTGACAATTTTCCTGAGAAATCATAAAAAAAGAAAAGTTACAATTTTTTTTCAAAAAAATATTTTTTGGAGAATTTTATATAGAATTCTTGGGAAAAATTTTTTACAAAATTTTATTTTCCCTTTTTTCATTAATTGAAAGATTTAAAAAAAAAAAATCTGTTTCAATTACATAC
>Ga0182738_1002895_pt1 | contig 20056 bp, 21 predicted proteins | sample eDN5th30CBELigMG_FD_128876 | JGI IMG/M metagenome (GOLD analysis project Ga0182738, IMG submission 128876) | Enriched Miracle-Growth compost microbial communities from Emeryville, California, USA - eDNA 5th pass 30_C BE-Lig MG (version 2)... ... | reverse complement strand
CTTGGGCAGGAAGTCGACGACGTATTCGGCGCCGCGGTAGAGCTCGGTATGGCCTTTCTGCCGGCCGAAGCCTTTGGCCTCGGTAACCGTGATGCCCGAAACGCCGATCTCGTGCAGCGCTTCCTTCACTTCATCGAGCTTGAACGGCTTGATGATCGCTTCGATCTTTTTCACCCGAGACCCCTGCACTCAAAACCGGCACCGCGCTGGCGGGCCGGCACAGCATTGTTTTTCCCTGGCCAACAGTATCAAGAATCGTGCCAAGGCGCGAAAAACGAGGCTACTCCCCTGCTCGTTGTCACGGAAGCGCGGAATCACGGGGACTTGCGCGATTTGCCCGGCAATGTCCCGAAAATCCCGCAGGTCGGACGCTTGTGCTTGGGTAAAAATTGGACAGCCGCATGCCTGCTTTTTAGGCAGGTCAGAGCCGGAGGCCCGCGGTCTCGGGCAGGCCGGCCATCAGGTTGAGGGACTGCACGGCCGCACCCGACGCGCCCTTGCCGAGGTTGTCGAGCACCGCGACGAGCTTGGCCTGCGACCCGTCGGCCGAGCCGAACACGTGAAGCTCCATCGCGTCGTTCGGCTCCATCGAGCGGCGCAGCAGCAGTTCGCCTTCCTCGACTGCGCCCATGCGCACGATCCGGCTGCCTTCATAGAACCGGGCCAGCTCTTCGCGCAGCGCGTCGGCGGACGCGGCGCCCTGCATCGCCATGAGCGGCAAGGGAATTTCGACGACCATCCCGCGATGTGCCGGGATTACGGCAGGCGAGAACAGTGGCGGAAGCGCGAGGCCGCATAGCGCCTGCATCTCCGGCACATGCTTGTGCTTCAGTTCCAGCGCGTAGCCACGCCAGGCGATGTCTGTGTCTTCCTCGAACCGGCCGATCAGCGCCTTGCCACCGCCGGAGTAACCGGAAACGGCGTTGCAAGTGTAGGACCAGTTCGCCGGCAGCAGTTCCGCGCGCACCAGCGGCGCGAGCAGGCCGATGAAACCAGTGGAATAGCAGCCCGGATTGCTTACGCGCTCCGCCTGGGCGACGGCGTCGCGGCCGCTCACTTCGGGGAAGCCGTAGGTCCATCCCGCCGCAGTCCGGTGAGCCGTCGAGGCGTCGATGATGCGGACCTTCGATCCTTCGGCGAGCGCGACGGCAGCGCGGGCGGCGTCGTCCGGCAGGCAGAGCACCGCGAAATCGGCTTCGTGCAGCGCCTCCCGGCGGGCGGCATCGTCCTTGCGCCGTGCTTCGTCGAGCACGAGAAGCTCGAACTCGCTGCGGCCTGACAGCCTCTCGACGATCTCCAGCCCCGTAGTGCCGGCGCCGCCATCGATGAAAACGGTGTGCGTCATTCCGCTACCTTCGCAAGCCGGTCGAGCTCGACGTAGCCCACGGGCCCTTCGAGCGACACGCAGCCCCAGGCCCACGTGCCCGAAATCTCGAGCACATCGAACGTGTCCCCTGCGGCGAATTGGTGAAGCGTTTCCGCATTCTCATCCGGCGCAGCGAGCAACGGAGCGCCGCTCGGCCCGACATACCAGGGTTGCGGCACAGCGTAGTGCGGCACGAAATAGCGTCCGGCCAGGCCGATATGCGCGAGATCGCCGCGCAGGGGCACGCGCGTGGCTTCGGCCCGGGCGACGGGACCTGAAAGTAGAAACGGGCCGCCCACATCGGGCTTGTCGGCTTTCGGAGGCGGGGGCACGCTCACGCTCGAAAAACTATCCTCTGAAAAGGTGCGCGGCGCTTAGACCGGGCGAGGGTCAGGGGCAAGCACCGCCCTTTCGATTTACCCTTGCGCGAAACGGCCACGGATCATGTGCCACGCCGCGCGCAGGCCGAGCGCCTCGCCGCCCTTGGGACGACCGGGCTTGGGGGCCGGACGCCATGCGAAGGTGTCGATATGCGCCCAGTCGATACCCTCGCCAACGAAGCGGTCGAGGAACAGGCCGGCGACGCTGGCACCGGCATAGGGATTGCCGGAGGCATTGACGATGTCGGCAATGTCGGACTTGAGCCACTCACGATAGGCTTCGGGTAGCGGCAGCCGCCACAGCGTATCGTCATGCGCCTCACCGGCTGCGAGCAGGGCGTTGGCCGTCTCGTCCTTGCGAGTCATCAGGGCCGGGTAGTCCGGCCCAAGCGCGACCCGCGCGGCACCCGTGAGGGTGGCGAAATCGATCATCAGGTCTGGCTGGTCTTCCGACGCAAGGGCGAGGGCATCGCCAAGGATCAGCCTGCCTTCCGCGTCCGTATTGGTGATTTCCACGGTCAGGCCCGCGCGGCTGGCGAGCACGTCGCCCGGTCGGAAGGCGTTACCGGCGATGGCGTTCTCGACAGCGGGGACGAGGCACAGGACCCGCACGTCGAGCCCCGCATCCATGATGAGCTGGGCCAGAGCGAGCGCATGGGCCGCGCCGCCCATGTCCTTCTTCATCAGGGCCATGCCGTTCGCGGGCTTGATGTCGAGCCCGCCGGTGTCGAAGCTCACACCCTTGCCGACCAGCGCCACGAGCGGGGCACTCGCCTTGCCCCAGTCGAGCCGGATCATCCGCGGCGCGTGCTCCCGCGCTGCTGCACGGCCAACCGCGTGAACCATCGGGAACTCGCGCTCCAGCACGTCACCTTTGGTGACGGTGATCTTGGCCCGGTGTGCCTTGGCGATGCCCTCGGCAACCGCCTCAAGCTGGGCGGGGCCCATGTCTTCGGCGGGCGTGTTGACGAGATCGCGCACGAAGTTGACCGCACGGGCCTCTGCCAACGCGGGCTCGATGGCCTTCGCGTCCTTGGTGAGCAGGATCCGTTCCCCGCCGCCTTCGTCGCCGTCCTTGGGCTTGCGGTAGCGGTCGAACCGGTACTGCGCGGTCTGCCAGCCATGGAGCGCGGGGCCGGGCTCGCCGCTTGCGAGGCGATAGGTTCCGGCCGGGAGCGTTTCGGGGAGCCGCCCGAGGCACCAGCTCGAAAGGGCTTCGGGGTTTGCCACGCCACCAACGGCGAACCAGTCGTCGCCATCGGGCACGATGGCCGTCTCGAAACCACCGCCGCTGAACTTCTGCGCCTGGAGGGCGGATTGCTGGCCAGCCGCGAGCTTCCTGGCCCAGCCAGCGAAGCTGTCCTTGCTGACGAGGTGGATATCGATCGCTTTCTGTCCGCGATCGGGCTGGATAAGGTCGGGCTTTCCGCTCATAGAAGGCTCGCCCATAGCGGGCGAACGGACGGGAGCAAAGGCACGATGAAAGGATCGATCGCGATCCTTGCCCTGGCGACGCTGATCGCGGGCTGCGACGGCAACGCGAAAGACGTTGCCAACGATGCGGAAGCACCTGTCCGCGAAGCCACCTCTGTCTCGGCAAGCGCAAGCGCATCGGAGTCCGGCGGGGCCAGCAGCGTCGCCGAAGCGAACGACGTGTGGGATTTCAAATATTCCTACCCCGCGTCCGCCGGCCGCATCGCGCCGCTGCGCGCCATGCTGGAGCAACGCCGGGAGGATGCCCGTAACAACCTGCGGGAGCAGGCCATCGAGGGTCGTGCCGCTGCTGACGAGGCGGGTTATCCGTTCAATGCCTATATGCTGGTCGTCGAATGGAACACGGTGACGGACCTGCCGAACTGGCTGAGCCTGTCGTCCGAGATCTATTCGTTCACGGGCGGCGCTCACGGCAACACGGGGTTCGATGCGCTTCTGTGGGACAAGCGGGCGAACAAGCCAATGGAGCCGATATCGCTGTTCGTCTCCACCGATGCCTTGCAGGCCGCCGTTGCCGATGCGTTCTGCGCGGGCCTGAACAAGCAGCGTGAGGCCAAGCGCGGCGAACCGGTGGACCCCACCAAGGACGACTGGATGAACACCTGCCCGAAGATCAGTGAGACGACGCTGATCCTCGGTTCGTCGAACAGCCGCACGTTCGACCGGATCGGGTTCCTGATCGATCCCTACATCGCGGGTCCTTACGTCGAGGGAACCTATGAAGTGACGCTCCCGGTGACCAAGGCGATCCTCGCCGCGGTGAAGCCGGAGTACGCCCAGAGCTTCACGGCGACGCGCTAAGTCCTCGCAAAAAGCCGCATGGGCGCCTACATGCGGGTCCATGACCGAATATCAGACCGTCACCGGAAACGAGACCGTCTTGCGTGACGGCACCATCAAGCTTCACGGGCCTGCGGGCTTCGAGGGCATGCGCAAGGCCGGGCGCCTCGCGGCCGAGATTCTCGATGCCATGGTTCCGCTCGTGAAACCGGGTGTCACCACTGAAGAACTGGACCGTGTCGTGCGGGAAATGACTCTCGACGCGGGCGGTGTTCCGGCGACGCTGGGCTATCGGGGCTACACGCACAGTTGCTGCATCTCGATCAACCACGTCGTTTGCCACGGCATTCCGTCGTCGAAGACCCTGAAAGACGGCGACATCGTCAACATCGACGTGACGCCGTTGCTCGACGGCTGGCATGGCGACTCGAGCCGCATGTACCTTGTAGGCGATGTGCCGCTGAAAGCGCGCAAGCTGGTCGAGACGACCTACGAGTGCCTGATGATCGGGATCGAGAAGGCCAAACCCGGCGCGCGGCTGGGCGATATCGGCGCGGCGATCCAGGAGCACGCGGAACAGCGCCGCTACGGCGTGGTTCGCGATTTCTGCGGACTCGGCCTGGGCCAGTTGTTCCACGACGCGCCGGAAGTGGTCCATGCGGCTCGTGCGGGCACCGGCCCCGAGCTGCGACCGGGCATGTTCTTCACGATCGAGCCAATGATCAACCTTGGCCGCCCGCATGTGAAGATCCTTGCCGACGGCTGGACCGCGGTTACTCGCGACAAGAGCCTGTCCGCGCAGTTCGAACATTCGATCGGCATCACGGAAGACGGCTGCGAGATCTTCACGCTCAGCCCGAAGGGGCTTCACCAGCCGCCCTACGCCTAGCCTTCGCGCGCCGCCCTGATTGCGGCACCCCCGGCAAACGGGGCGATCGCTACCAGCACCAAGCTCATCGCTGCGGTGAGCGCGAGTCCGCTTGCGCCGCCGGTCGCCAGCGCACCTGCTCCGAAAACCAGCAGCGGCACCGCTAGCGGCAGCAACAGCAGGCCGGCAAGGGCGGTCCCGCCACGCAGCCCGGCGGTGAGGGCCGCAATGGTCAGTCCGACCGCGGCGAGGCCAGGGGTGCCTGCAAGCAGGCCGATCTCGATCGTGCGCAGCGCTTCGCCGTCAATGCCAACCAGTGCCGAGGCAGGAACCGCCGCCAGCATCAGCGCCGGGCCGAAGCTCAGCCAATGGGCGAGCAGGCGCACCGCCAGCACTGCCTCTTCCGAAATGCCCCGCAGAGCGAACTGGTCGAAGAAGCCCTGTTCGAGGTCTGGCGCGACGAGCCGTTCGAGCGGCAGGATCGCTGCGAGCAGGGCCGCAACCCAGAGCACGCCGCCACCCGTGCGAGCAAGCGTCTGCGGGTCCGGACCGACTGCGAACGGATAGAGCATCGCCACTGCGAGGAAGAACAGGATCGGCAGCAAGGTGCCGCCGCGTCCGCCGCCGGGAAGCAGCAGCGCGAGGTCGCGGCGAAGCAGGGTGAGGGCTGTCATGCCGCGAACTCCGCCAGCACGAGTTCCTTCATGCCCGCGAGCGCAAACGGCTGGTGCGAGGCGATCAGCGCGATGCCGCCATTGGCGCAATGTTCGGCGGTCAGGGCCTGCACCACTTCGACCGCCGAGGTGTCGAGGCCGTTGAGCGGTTCGTCGAGCAGCCAGATCGGTGCGCCGCGTGCTGCCAGTCTCGCTAGCCCCGCGCGTTTGCGCTGCCCGGTGGAGAGGAAACGCACCGGAACGTCGAGCAATGTGCCCAACCCGAAGCGCTCCACTTCCGCCGGACGCCCATCCAGCCGCGCCCAGAATGCGAGCGCGCTCTCCAGCGAGCGGTGCTCGTCGAGCGCCAGCCGATCGTCCAGCAGTGCGATGTCGCCCGCTTGCTCGACACTGCCGGCGAAAGGTCGCAGCAGACCCGCGACGATCCTGAGCAGGCTCGTCTTCCCGATACCGTTGGGCCCGGCAAGGTGCAGCGCCTCGCCCGCGGCGAGGTCGAAGCTGAGCCCGCGGAACAGCAGCCGCTCGCCGCGGCGGCAGGCCAGATCCACGGCTTTCAGGCGGCACCCTTCCATCGCAATGCGCGTTAGGCCAATGGTGACACAGCGACAAGCGAGGGAGCGAAGCATGGCTATCGCACGACTGGCCGACGTCGAACTTGCGCAGGCGCTGGCGACCCTGCCGGACTGGTCGCTGCGCGCCGATGGCCTGGCGATCGAACGCAAGTTCCGGTTCGGGGACTTCAACGAGGCGTTCGGGTTCATGACCCGGGTCGCCCTGCTGGCTGACAAGCATGACCATCACCCCGAGTGGTCCAACGTCTACAACCGCGTCGAAATCACACTGACCACGCATGACGCAGGCGGCCTGTCGCTGCGCGACGTGGCGATGGCAAAGGCGATCGACGCGCTGCTCTAGCCGTCGTGCGCCTTGGCTGCGTCGCTCAGCTTGCGTGCCCGGTTGCGGAGGGCGGCTGGCATCCATTTCACGGCGAACCGCATTTGCACGGCGCTCTTGCCCACGGGGGTGTGCAGGACATTGCCGTGGATCGCGCCCCACGCGGCCTCGGCTACTTCCTCGGGCGTGGCGATATCGAGCCCCGCCGCAAGCACGGCATCGCGGATCGTGCCCGAACGGTTGGTGTTGGGAGCCTTGTCCAGCAACGGCGTGTCGATGAAACTCGGCATCAGGGAGCGGACCTTGATGCCGTGCTCGAACCACTCGCCATCGAGCGTTTCGGTGAGGGAGCGCACCCCCGCCTTGGTTGCGCCGTAGACGCTCTGGTTCGGCACGCCGTAGAGCCCGGCGGCGCTCGCCATGTTGAGAAGGCAAGATCCCGGCGCCGTGGCCTTGAGGTGGCTGTAGGCCGCCTGCGCGCCGTAGATCACGCCGCGCAGGTTCACATCCAGCACCCGGTCGATCTCCTCGCGGGTGAGCTCCGCAAGGGGACCGCCCAGGGGAACCCCCGCGTTGTTCACGAGGACATCGATCCGTCCTCCCGCCGCGATGGAGAACGTACGCAGCGTTTCGTCCCACGCAGCGCGGTCTGTCACGTCGAACCGATGCTGGTAGGCGTATCCGGTGGCGAGAAGCTCCACCGTTTCGGCAAGACCGGTCGCGTCGATGTCCCCCACGCCGACGAACCAGTCGCGCTGGGCGAAGAGCCGCGCAATCGCCCGCCCGATGCCGGACCCGCCGCCGGTTATGAAAATCGCCTTGCGCTGAGTCATCCGCTCATCCCCCTCACAAACTCCTCGCCGGTCACGACTTGCGCCGAAGACGCAGCCACGGTCCCACCGATCGGCTCCGCTCGCCCGCCGAGGCAGGTGGCGAGGAAGTTCTCCGCAATCGCGTTGAAGGCGATGTTGTTGGTCGGCTTGGCGAAGCCGTGCCCTTCGTCGGGGAACAGCACGTAGGTCACCGGGATGCCGTGCTTCTGCATCTCGGCGACGATCTGGTCGCTCTCTGACTGCTTTACGCGCGGGTCGTTGGCGCCCTGGCCAATCAGCAGCGGCTTCACGATCGCGCTCGCCTTGTGGAGCGGGCTGCGGTCGATCAGCAATTGCTTGCCTTCGGCCGTGTTGGGATTGCCCATCCGCTCGTGGAACTGCTTTACCTGCGGCTCCCAGTAAGGCGGGATCGTTTCCAGCAGCGTCTCGAGGTTCGATGGGCCGACAATGTCGATGCCGCAGGCAAAGACTTCCGGTGTGAAGGTCAACCCGGCCAGCGTCGCATAGCCGCCGTAGGAACCACCCATGATCGCGACCTTGTCACGCGCGGCGATGGCGTTGGTGACGGCCCATTCGACCGCGTCGATCAGGTCGTCATGCATCTTCGCGCCCCATTCGAGGTTGGCGGCGTTGACGAACGATTTGCCGAACCCGGTCGATCCGCGGAAGTTGACGCTGAGCACCGCGTAACCGCGATTGGCGAGCCACTGGTGTGCGCGGTTGAAGCCGTAGCCGTCCCGCGCCCACGGACCGCCGTGGACCAGCAGCACCATCGGCACCGGAGCCTGCGGGATGCCGTCGCCATCCGGGTCGCTCGCCGGGGGCAGGGTGAGGTAGCTGGGCAGGGCCAGCCCGTCGCGCGCAGGGATTTCGCGCGGGTGCATCGGCTGGAGCGGTGCGCCGTCCAGTTCGGGGCGCGAGTTGTAGAACTCGGTCAGCGTCCCGGCAGTGCGGTCATAGAGGTAGACCTTGGTCGGCGCGGTCAGCGGGTCGTTCCAGACCACCCACTTGGTGTCGTCGTCGCTGCGGGACTGGACGCCGAAATCCCCTTCAAGCCGTTCGCCGAGCCATGCGAGCGCTTCCCCGATCTTCGGATCGAGCGCGTGCCATTCGGTCCGCAGGTAGTTCACCGAGTAGGCCTCGACCTCGCCGGTGATGGGGTGTTGCAGCGTGCCGCCGATATCTGCGCGCTCGTCACTGGCAACCAGCCGCTTCTCGCCCGTCACCGTGTCTTCGGCGAACAGGGCGGCGGTGTCCCGTCCGCGGCTGTCGAGCCAGTAGAGCGTGCTCCCGTCGGTGGTGTAGCCCGCGACGTGGGTGGTCATTGCGTCCTCGAGCGTGGTGCTCTCGCGGGGGGCTTCCGCGATCTTGCCGTCGGAAATCTCGAACATGTCCATGCCGCCCGCCGCGTTGGCGCGCACGGCCCAGCGCAGCGTGAGGCTGTCGTCCGCCAGGAAGCCGACGTAGCCGTCGTCATTCTGCTGCACGAGCGTGAGTTCGCCCGTGGCCAGGTTGAGCAGGTGCACGTCATGGAAGCGGGCATCCCGGTTGTTGAGGCCGACCAGCACCTTGTCCTTGTGCTGCACCGAACCGCCGACGATCTGCACGCGAGTGTTCTCGAACGGAGTGAGCGTGCGCTCCTTAGCACTCACCACGTCGACCTGGTAGAGCAGGTAGTTCTCGTCCCCTGCCTTGTCCTGCACGTAGAGGATGCTCTTCGAATCCGGGGCCCAGAAATACTGTGGGATCGGCCGGTCGGTGGCATCCGTCATGCGCCGCGCCGCTTCCGGATCGGTCGCGGGCGCAAGCCATATGTTCATCACCCCTTCGTGCGGGGCTAGCCAGCTCAGCCACTGGCCGTCTGGGCTGATCTTTCCGCCGGCGCGGGTCGGGTTGCCGAACAGGGCGTCGCGCGGGATCAGCGGGGTCGAGGCGACGGCGTCGGCGGCATTATCGGTCATGAGGTAAATCCAGCAAAGTGACAGGTGTGACAGGGTTCAAAGAAAAAAACCGGCGGGCCAGATTCAAGGCGTTTGATGCCGAAACCTGAGGAGAATGCGAGGCAGGTCGTCATCTGGCGAGCATGCCGCGCCGGGCCGCGGTAGGAAAGCGTCACAGCGCGGCGTTGTTGTAGCAATGCCAGGTGAGCAGGGCGATGGAGCCGCGGTGAGGGCGCCATGGCTCGGCGATCACGCGCGTCTCCTTCTCGGAGGGCCGTTCCTCCAACCCCATGATCTTGCCGAGCCCGACCTGCACCGCGAGATCTCCGGCCGGCCATATGTCGGGCCGCCCTTCGGCGAAGAGCAGGTAGATTTCGGCGGACCAGCGCCCGATGCCCTTGATGCGGGTGAGCAACTCGATCGCTTCCTCGTCGTCGGCGGGCAGGTTGTGGAGGTTCAGCTCGCCAGTAGTAACCAGTTCGCACAGGGAGCGGGCGTAGCCCTGCTTCTGGCGGGAGAGGCCGCAGGCGCGCAGGCTGTCGAAATCCTGTGCCATCAGCGCCTCGGCGGGAACTTCCTCGCCCAGCAGGGCCTCGAGCTTGTTCCACATCGAGTTCGCCGCCGCGACACTGACTTGCTGGCCTACGATCGTTCGCAGCAGCGTCTTGTACCCCCTGTCGCGTACGCGAGGCGGCGGATAGCCGGCCCGCTCGACCGCGCGCGCGATGGCCGGTTCGATCGCCGCAACGGCGTCGATCGCGGTCGTCAGGGTCCGCACGTCGCGCGGCATTCGCCCTCCGCTTGCCAAATCTCGTCCGTTTCCGTAGCAGCGCCGCGCTGGAAAGGAACCCACACCAACTATGCCCAAGCTCTTCGTCACCGATCGTCAGGGAAATGAACGCGCCGTTGAAGTCGGCGAAGGCCTCACCGTGATGGAGGCCATTCGCGACAATGGTTTTGACGAACTACTTGCGCTGTGTGGCGGGTGCTGTTCGTGCGCCACGTGCCACGTGCATGTCGATCCGGAGTTCAAGGACCGCCTGCCGGCGATGAGCGCGGACGAGGACGACCTCCTCGATTCGAGCGACGACCGGGACGAGACCTCGCGCCTTTCGTGCCAGATTCCGTTCACCGCGGAGCTTGACGGCCTGCGCGTGCGGATCGCCGAGGAAGACTGACTTGGCTGCCGCCAAGCGCAACGAGATTGCGCTTGGCGGCCCCACGGCTTAACTCCGCAGTCATGACTGCCCCGGTTATGCTCGGCAAAGCCCTCGATCTCATCGGAAACACGCCGCTCGTGCGCCTTGAAAGCGCGAGCGAGGCTGCGGGTTGCGAGATCTACGGGAAGTGCGAATTCCTGAATCCCGGCGCCTCGGTGAAAGACCGTGCGGCGCTGTGGATCATCCGTGACGCGGAAGCCCGCGGCGAACTGTCGCCGGGCGGAACGATCGTGGAGGGCACGGCCGGTAACACCGGGATCGGCATCGCTCTTGTGGCCAACGCGCTCGGCTACAAGACCGTCATCGTGATGCCGGACAACCAGTCGGCCGAGAAGATGGCGACGCTGCGCGCCCTCGGGGCTGAGCTGGTGCTGGTGCCGCCGGCGCCGTACAAGAACCCCGGCCACTTCGTGCACACCAGCCGTCGCCTGGCGGAGGAACTGCCCGGCGCCGTCTGGGCAAACCAGTTCGACAACACCGCCAATCGCAAGGCCCACATAGAAAGCACCGCGCCTGAAATCTGGGAGCAGATGGGAGGGCGGATCGACGGCTTTACTTGTGCCGCGGGCACAGGCGGCACCTTCGCCGGCGTAGGCCTCGGGCTGAAGGCGCAGGATGACAAGATCACCGTGGCCCTGACCGATCCCTATGGCGCGGGCCTCTACAACTACTACGCCAACGGCGAACTCAAGGCGGAGGGCAACTCCGTCGCGGAAGGCATTGGCCAGAACCGCATCACCGCCAACCTCGAAGGCGCGCCGGTCGACACCCAGTTCCGCGTGTCGGACGAGGATGGCCTGCAGTGGGTCGCGCGGCTGCTCAAGGAAGAGGGGCTCTGCGTCGGCCTCTCGACAGGCATTAACGTCGCCGGAGCGGTGGAGCTGGGCAAGCAGCTCGGCCCCGGATCGCGCGTGGTTACGATCCTAGCCGACACGGGCTTCCGTTATCTTTCAACGCTGTTCAACCGCCAGTGGCTCGAGAGCAAGGGCCTGCCGGTGTTCGAATGGCTGAAATAGGCTCAGGGAGCATCTTGGTGCATCGCCGGTTCAGGCCGGCGAGGATAGCTTGACCGCAATGGCGACCGAACCGGCCGAAAATCCTCCCCCTTTGGGCCGCGCAGCGGATTTTCCGCTCCGGGGTACGCGCTCGCAATCCATGCAGCGCCTCCAGATCGGCCTGTTGGGTTTGGCGACGATGATATTGCTGGTCGGGCTGGCGACTGTCATCCGCGACCGAGCGCAGCTGAGCGAGGACCTTGCCGTGCCGGAGGCTGCGGCCACGACCGTTCCGATCGTCGTGCCGAAGATGGGCAGTGACCCGCTCGCCGACGTCGGCTTGGTCCCTGACCTTCCTTCGTCTCCAACTCCCGCGCCGACGCCGGCACCGATGACGGGCGATGCGCCGGCTCCCGCTCCCTAAGCTGCTCGCGGCCTCGCTCGCCCTGCTGCTGGCTTCGGGTGCTTCCGCCGCGGAGCCTCGCGGCCAGGTGGGCCTGTTCAGCACGCTGCCGATCTACTGGCGCGAGGCCGAGGCGATTTCGGAGCTGATTACACCTGAAGCTTCTCCCCCTTGGGCGCGGACCGTGATCGAGCGGGAGTACGAATTGGTCCCGCTGGACGTGCTTTCCGGCGAAGGGGCGATCCTCAACGGACTGGATCGCTTGCTGCTCGCCCAGCCGCGGGTCCTGTCACCGGCGGAGAACGTCGCGCTCGATGCGTGGGTCCGGCAAGGCGGGCGTCTCCTGCTGTTTGCCGACCCGCTGCTCACGGCCGACAGCCGGTTCGCGCTTGGCGATAACCGGCGCCCGCAGGACGTTGCCCTGCTGTCGCCGATCCTGTCGCATTGGGGTCTTCAACTGCGCTTCGATGAGAACCAGCCCACGGGCGAGCGGCTGGCGGAAGTCGGGGACCTGGTCATCCCGATCGAGGCGGCGGGAAGGTTCTCCTACCAGCCGGCGAATTCGCGGGACACGTACTGCGAACCTCGCGCCGGCGGACTCGTGGCCGAATGCACTATCGGCAGGGGCAAGGCCCTGATCGTGGCCGACGCTGCGGTGTTCGACGGCGACACGCCGACCGCCGAACGCGAACGTGCGCTCAACGGGCTGATCGCCCGCGCTTTCGCACCTTAGGGGAAATCGCGGGAAAGCGCCGTTCAACGTTTCTGAGTCGGGCGCAAATATCTGAAATATCGGAGAACAGGCGGGGAACCTCGCTCCCCGTTTTCGGTTGCGCGCGGAATCTATCCCCAGAAGATTCAATCATTTGCAGCCTGATCCCCAAATATCCCGCGATTTTCCCTTCCATCCCTGCGTGACCCCAGCTAAATAGTTCTCCCATCGGACAACACGTTCAGCCCCGTCTCATGGGGAGGCGGACCGGCCGCGCGAAAGTGCGGCGGGCGAGAGAGCAGTTTGTCGGGCGCGAACGGCCAGGGTGGAGCCAGTGGAGGGATTTCACGGGGGATACAGCGGGCAGGGTTTCACCCTGCGAGGCGACAAGGGTCGCTTCACGCTGCCGCCCGCGTTCCGCAAGGCCGTAGCCCAATCTTCCGGCGACAAGATCCTCTGCCTTGCCAAGCACGAACGGTGGAACTGCCTCACCGGCTTCGGCCTCTCGCGCCAGTCGGAGCTGATGGCGCAAATCGACCGCGAGGAAGCGAACGCGATTGCCCGCGGTCAGGATTTCGACCGCGACATGCGCCAGATGCAGCTGTTCGGGTTCACCCGCCTGCCGTTCGATACCAGCGGCCGCTTCGTGATGCCCGACCACCTCGTGCAGCTCGGCAAGTTCGAGAGCGGCGTGTTCTTCCAGGGCGCCGGCAGCTTCTTCACCCTGTGGAACCCCGAAGAGCTCTACAAGATGGGCGAGGGCTGGGAAGGCGCGCAGGCTGCCTGCCGCATGCTCGAGGCGGAGGCGCAGAAGGCATGAGCGGCGCCCCCCACATCCCGGTTCTTCTGGCTGAAGTCGTCGCCGCGCTCGATCCGAAGCCGGGCGATGTCATCGTCGATGCCACCTTCGGTGCGGGCGGCTATACCCGCGCATTCCTGGACGCAGGTGCAACCGTGCATGCGTTCGATCGCGATCCCGACGCGATTGCCGCGGGCCGGACCTGGCCGGAAACGAAGGAAGAGCCGCCCCGGCTCGTGCTCCACCCGCGCCGGTTCTCCGAGATGGTCGAGACACTTGCCGAGGCAGCTGTTGCCCAGATCGACGGCGTGGCGATGGATATCGGCGTCTCTTCGATGCAGCTCGATCAGGCGGAGCGTGGCTTTGCCTTTTCGGCCGAAGGTCCGCTCGACATGCGGATGAGCCAGGAAGGCGAAAGCGCGGCGGATTTCGTGAACACGGCTGCCGAAAGCGCGATTGCCGACGTGCTCTACACTTATGGCGAGGAGCGCCAGTCGCGCCGCGTGGCTCGCGCGATTGTCGCTGCCCGCCCGCTCCACACCACCGGCGACCTCGCGCGCGTCGTGCGCAAGGCTCTTGGATATCATCCCGGCGCGCCGAAGGATCCGGCGACCCGGACCTTCCAGGCCATCCGCATCCACGTGAACGGCGAGCTCGACGAGCTTGAGGCTGGCCTCATGGGCGCAGAGCGGGTGCTGAAGACCGGCGGTCGCCTTGCGGTCGTGACCTTCCACAGCCTTGAGGACCGCATCGTGAAGCGCTTCCTGCGCGAGGCTTCGGGCGCCGTCGCGCGCACCTCGCGGCACCTTCCGGAAGCCGTCCAGACCAGGTCCGCGACCTTTGCCGAGGTCGCAAAACCCATCCGTCCGAGCGAAGAGGAGGTGGCGGGTAACCCCCGCGCCCGCTCATCCACTCTTCGCTCGGCGGTCCGTACCGACGCACCAGCGAGGCTCGCAGCATGACTTCAGGTAGCCGCCTCCGCCAGGCAAGCTGGATCGCCACCCTTCTGGTGTGCACCGCGCTGTTCATCGCACTGACCTTGAGGGTGAACGCGGTGAAGAGCGAGGTGCGCCTTGCGGAGCGCCGCATCGTCAGCCTCGAGCGGCAGAAGCTGCTGCTCGAAACCGAGTTCGAGACGCGCGCCAACCAGCAGCAGCTGGCAGCTTGGAACAATGTCGATTTCGGCTACCGCGCCCCCGGTGCAGACCAGTTTCTTGAAACGGAGCGGCAGCTGGCCGCGCTCGGCACGCCGCGCGCGCCGGGTGCGCCTGAGCCGATCCGCGTTGCAGGTCTCGCCAGCGGCGATGGCGACCAGCCGTTCCTTGCGATGGTCTCGCCGGTCACCGGCAAGCCGTCCGGACTTGGCGAACTCGCAGCGCGTGAGACCACCGCCGCGCTCGCGGAGAGCCTGGAGGCCCGTCCGGCACGTATCGCGCTCGCGGTGCCCTACGGTATCGCCGAGTGAACGCTCTCACTTATACTACTGCGATCTCGACCGGCCGGGTTGAGCTGGTCAATGTGCGCCGCAAATCCCTGCTGGTCGCGCGTCTTCGTGTCCTTGCCCTGATTGCGGGGTTTACCCTTGTCGGCATCGCAGCGCTGATGCGGATCGCCTGGCTCGGGCTGGTCGACAAAGCGCCCGAAGAACGCAGCATGGCCGAAGCGCTGCTCCCGTCGCGCGGCGAAATCACCGACCGCAACGGGGTGCCGCTGGCACGTGCATTTCCTGCCTATGCGTTGTGGTACAACCCGGACGCCCTGGAAGATGGCGGCTCGCCGCTGGTGAAAAATCCGGAGCAGGTGGCGCGGCAACTGGCCGAGATATTCCCGGATATCGATCCGAAAATGATGGCCCGCCGCCTCGCCAGCCGGAAGGCTGGCTATTTGCGTCGGCGCGTCCTGCCGGAGGAAGCAAACCGGGTTTACGAGATCGGCGAACTCGCCCTCGAACTCCCGCGTGAGACCGACCGCCAGTACCCGCAAGGTTCGATGGCGGCACACGTGCTCGGTTACATCGGCGCCGACGGGCACGGGCGCGTCGGCATGGAAGAGGTTCTCGACAAGCGGCTGATGGACCCCGCGCTGCGCGGGACTCCGGCGTCGCTTTCGATCGACCTGCGCGTGCAGGGTGCGCTGGAGGACGAACTCAAGCGCGGCATGCTCGCGGTCAATGCGTTGGGCGCGGCAGGGATTGTGCTCGACGTCGACACGGGAGAGGTGCTCGCGCTCGCGTCGCTACCGGAATTTGACCCCAACCGCATCGATGAGGCCGGGCAGGCCAACATGTTCAACCGGGTGACCAACCAGGTCTATGAGCTCGGTTCGACCTTCAAGCCGCTGACCGTTGCTGCGGCGATCGATGCGGGCGTGGTCACCGACCTTTCGCGGCGGTATCCGGCCAACCCGCTGCGGGTCGGGCGCTTCACCATCAACGACGATCACAAGTACGGCGCGTCGCTCAACGTGCCCGAGACGCTCATCCATTCGTCGAACATCGTGACGGCGCACATCGCGGACGAACTCGGCGGCGACCGCATGAAGGAAGCGATGGCCAATCTCGGCTTTAACGAGCGGCCCTATATCGAGCTTCCGGCACGCGGCTTCCCGATCTGGGCAAGCGGCACGTGGCCCCGCCTGCGCGCCATGACCGTGGGCTATGGCCACGGTATCGCGGTTACTCCGCTGCATCTCGCCAGCGCCTACGCGGCGATGGTCAATGGCGGCATCTGGCGCCCCGCGACCCTGCTGAAGGTCGAGCCCGGCAAGGCCCCGCGCGGTCGCCGTGTGTTCAAGGCTTCCACCAGCGCGCGCATGAACCAGCTGCTGCGCATGATCACGCTCTACGGCACCGGCCGGAAGGCGGACGCACCGGGCTTCCGGATCGGCGGCAAGACGGGTTCGGCTGAAAAGCCGGGTGCGGGCGGCTATCGCAAGACGTCGATCGTCGCGACGTTTGCAGCGGCGTTCCCGATGGATCGCCCCCGCTACGTGGTCATCGCCATGCTCGACGAGCCGAAGGGCACGGCGGCGAGCAGCTTCCAGCGCACCGCGGCGTGGAACGCGGCGCCGATCGTCGGCAAGGTCGTGCCGCGCATCGGCCCTATTCTGGGTGTGATGCCGGACAATACCCGGGACGTGGACATTACCGACCTCAAGCCGCTGATCGGCGCTGGAGAGTCCCAGTGAGGCTCGACCGCCTGGCTGCGGCGGTGGGATATCAGGTCGCGGATCACCGCGAGTATTCGGTCACCGGCTTTGCCATCGACCATCGCAAGGTTGCCCCCGGCACGGTGTTCGGTGCCTTCCAGGGCGCGAGCGTGAACGGGGAGGATTTCATCCCCGCAGCCATTGCGGCGGGTGCACTTGCGGTCGTCGCCCGGCCCGAAGCGAAGGTCGAGGGCGCAGCCCATATCGCCGACCGGGAGCCTCGCAGAGCCTTCGCCCGGCTGGCAGCGCAGTTCTTCACGCCGGTGCCCGACACGATCGTCGCCGTCACCGGCACCAACGGCAAGACCTCAACCGTCGAGATGACCCGCCAGCTCTGGCACATGGCGGGCGAGCGGGCGGCCTCCATCGGCACGCTGGGCGTCACGACGGCTGACGAGAGCGTCTCCACCGGGCTGACCACCCCCGATATCGTCACCTTCCTCGGCAACCTCACTGGGCTGGCGCGTGAGGGCGTCACGCATGTCGCGTTCGAGGCTTCCAGCCACGGCCTCTCGCAATTCCGCAACGAGGGTGTGCGGGTAGCTGCGGGTGCATTCACCAACCTCTCGCGCGATCATCTCGATTACCACGCGACGATGGAAGACTACTTCGCCGCCAAGGCGCGGCTGTTCGATGAAGTGGTCGCCGATGACGGCACCGCCGTCGTGTGGACCGACGACGAGTGGTCGGAACGGGCTATCGAGCACGCCAGGACAAGGGGTCTAAACGTGCTCACGGTGGGCGAGAAGGCGGACGGGATTCGCCTTCTCGCTCGCTCGCCGGGCCAGCTCGGGCAGGAACTCAAGGTTGAGCATGACAGCGCGCAATATACCGTCCGCCTGCCGCTGATCGGCGCTTACCAGGCCGCGAACGCGCTGATCGCGGCGGGGCTCGTTTTGGCGACCGGCGGCAAGCCTGCGAAAGTGTTTGACCGCCTCGCCCGGTTGCAGCCGGTGCGCGGGCGGCTGGAGCGCGCGGCGATCACCGCCAAAGGCGCGCCGGTTTATGTGGATTACGCCCACACCCCGGATGCCCTTCGCGCTGCGGCCGAGGCATTGCGCCCGCACGTGTCCGGACGGCTCATCACGGTCTTCGGTGCGGGCGGCGACCGTGACCAGGGCAAGCGCGCGCCGATGGGCCGCGTTGCGGTCGAGACTTCGGATGCGGTGATCGTCACCGATGACAATCCCCGTGGCGAGGATCCGGCGACGATCCGCGCGATGGTACTCGAAGGGGCGGTCGGCGCTCGGGAAATTGGCGACCGGCGCGCGGCCATTGCCGCGGCCATCGCCGAGGCGGGCAAGGACGACATCGTGCTGATTGCCGGCAAGGGGCACGAACAGGGACAAATCGTGGGGAGCGGGAAAGAGATGAGGGTATTGCCGTTCGATGATGTGAGCGTGGCGCGCGAGTGCGCCGCGCCGACAGGAGCTTCCGCATGAGCGGCGCCCATCCGGCTCTTATCCAGTGGCCTGTCGTTCAGTCCGACGCGCGCCCGCTCGCGCTCTGGGATGCCCGTGCCATCGCCAAAGCCACCGGCGGCAAGGCGAGCGGCGACTTTCAGGTGTCCGGCGTAGAGATCGATTCCCGCGACGTGATGGAAGGCGACCTGTTCTTTGCCCTGAAGGGTGAGAGCACCGACGGTCACAAGTATCTCGACATGGCCTTCGCCAAGGGCGCCGTGGCCGCAGTGGTCGAACACCCGATCGACCGGCCCCACGTGCTGGTCCCGGATACCACAGCAGCGCTGGAAGCACTGGGCGCCGCGGCTCGGGCACGGACCGACGCCAAGGTGGTCGGTGTCACCGGTTCAGTCGGCAAGACCGGGGTCAAGGAAGCCCTGTTCGCCGCGCTGGACCGTTCCAGCCGGGGCCGCGCGCACCGCTCCGTGCGCAGCTACAACAACCACGTCGGTGTGCCGCTGAGCCTGTCGCGTATGCACGCCCGCAGTGCCTTCGGCGTGTTCGAGATGGGCATGAACCATGCTGGCGAGATTGCCGCGCTGACGGCGCAGGTCCGCCCGCACGTCGCGCTGGTCACCGCCATCGCGCCGGCTCATATCGAGATGCTCGGCAGCGAGGAGGCGATTGCCGACGCCAAGGCCGAGATCTTCGGCGGCCTGCAAAAGGGTGGCACGGCAGTCATTCCCGCCGACAGCCCGCACTACGCACGCCTGCGGGAGGCAGCGATCAAGGCAGGGGCCAAGGTCGTCGGCTTCGGACGCTCGGCGGAAGCCGAAGCGCGCCTGATCGACGCGGTTCCTGCGGCAAGCGGCGGTTCGCTGGTGACCGCACAGCTTGGCGACCGCCGCCTTTGCTACACCATCGCCGAGCCCGGCGAGCACTGGATTTCCAACTCGCTGGCCGTGCTGGCTGCGGTCCCGGCGCTCGGCGGCGATCTCGGTGCCGCCGGCCTCGCGCTGGCGGAAATGGGCGGGCTGAAGGGGCGCGGCGCGCGTCACCGTATCGCCGCACCAGGAGGCCACTGGCTGCTGATCGACGAGAGCTACAACGCCAACCCGTCCTCGATGCGCGCCACGCTTGCTCAGCTTGGGCACACCCCGGCTGCGCGGCGCATCGCAGTGCTCGGATCGATGAAGGAACTGGGCGACTTCGGCCCCGGTTTCCACGCCGCGCTGGCAGAGCCGCTCGCTGCGGCGGACGTCGATTACGCAATCCTGGTGGGAGAGGAGATGCGCCCGCTTGCCCGCGAACTGGGGAAAGGGGCGATGGGAATGCTTGGCAAGTCGATGACGTTCGCCCATTGCAGTTCGCCTGACGAAGCGATTATCGCGCTGGAGGACTTTGGCCCGATCGGCGGTGATGCGGTTCTCGTCAAAGGATCGAATTCAGTTGGGTTGGCGAAGCTCGTCAACCATTTCGCCAGGCAAGGTGGCTAAGACGTCGAATGTTTTATTGGCTGGCCAGCCTGCTGGAATTCGAGGGCCTGTTTAACCTCGTCCGCTACCAGACCTTCCGCGCGGGGGCGACGATGCTCACCGCGCTCCTGCTCGGGCTGATCATCGGGCCGAAGTTCATCAACATGCTTCGGGTGCGGCAGGGCAAGGGCCAGCCGATTCGGTCGGACGGGCCGCAGACTCACCTGGCCAAAGTCGGCACTCCCACAATGGGCGGGCTGATGATCCTCGTTTCGCTGATCATCTCGATGCTGCTGTGGATGGACCTCAAGAGCCCGTTCGTGTGGGCGTGCCTTGCGGTAACCGGCGGGTTCGGGATCATCGGGTTCCTCGACGATTACGACAAGGTGACGAAGCGCAGCCACAAGGGCCTGTCCGGGCGCGCGCGCCTGCTGGCCGAGTTCATCGTGGCGGGCATCGCCTCGTACCTGATCGTCAGCCAGATCAGCACAAACATCTACGTGCCGTTCTTCTCGGACAAGGTGATCCCGCTGGGCTGGTTCTATTATGTGTTCGCGGCGACGGTGATCGTCGGCATGGGCAACGCGGTGAACCTGACCGACGGGCTCGACGG
>Ga0182738_1002894_pt1 | contig 20059 bp, 20 predicted proteins | sample eDN5th30CBELigMG_FD_128876 | JGI IMG/M metagenome (GOLD analysis project Ga0182738, IMG submission 128876) | Enriched Miracle-Growth compost microbial communities from Emeryville, California, USA - eDNA 5th pass 30_C BE-Lig MG (version 2)... ... | reverse complement strand
GGCGGGTTCTTCGCCTCGCTCTTCTCCAACGCGTCGACCACCGAGCTCGCCGCCTCGGTCATCAAATGCACGCTGTTCGGCGCGATCATCGCGATCGTCTGCTGCTACAAGGGGATGACCGCGACCGGCGGGGCGGCCGGCGTCGGCCGGGCCGTCAACGAGGCCGTGGTCATCGCGCTGCTCGGCGTATTCGTCTTCAACTATCTGTTCACGCAGACCATGCTCGCGACCAACCCCGACATCCAGACGATCAAGTGATGGCCGGCGGCTGGCTACAGGTCCCCCGTGCATGGCTCGAGTCGATGGGCGAGATAGTCCGCTTCTGCGGGGTCGTCATCGGCCAGGTGTTCTCCGGCCGGGTCATCAAGTACTTCGGCGAGGTGCTCAACCAGTCAGGCATCCTGATCCTCGGCTCGACCACGGTCATCTTCGGCCTGGTTTTCACGATCGGTCTGACCTGCGGCATCGAGGGCGCCTACTTCAACCGCTCGGTCGGCGCCCCCGCCTACGCCGGCGTCTTCGCCGCCTGGTGCGACCTGCGCGAGGCCGTCCCTTACGCCTTCGGCTACATGATGTCCGCCAAGGTCGGAACCGGCATCGTGGCCGAGCTCGGCGCGATGCGGATCTCGGACGAGATCGACGCGCTCGAGGTGATGGGCGTGCCGCCGGTCACGTTCCTCGCCGCGACCCGCCTGCTCGGCGCCTGGATCACGCTCCCTTTCATGTACATGGCGGCGATCGGCGTCGGCTTCCTCGCCTCCTACATCGCGGTGGTCGAGCAGATCGGCGACGTTTCCTCGGGCGGCTATCAGTTGATCTTCTGGATGTTCCAGAACCCACCTGACGTCTTATTCAGCGTCATCAAGGCAATGACGATGGCCACGGTCATCGTTCTTGTCGGCTGCTATTACGGCTATACCGCCTCGGGTGGACCGGTCGGCGTGGGCACCGCGACCGCGAAATCGATGGTCCTGAACATTGTGCTGGTGCACATCATCGGTATGTTGGGAACCCTGGTTTTCTGGGGCGCGAACCCGAGAGCACCAATTGGAGGGTGAGAGCTTGAGCGATACAGAAGAAACTCCAAACGCGCCGGGATCGGACGAGACACCGATCAACTCACCCGAGGTCGAAGCCGCGGTTGAGAAGAGCGGCGAGCCCGAGATCGCCGGTGAGATGGAAGCCGCTGACGAGGCGGCCGCCGCCGACGACGCGATCGGCGAAGGTGAGGCCACTCTGGCGGACGAGGAATCCGGTGAGGAGGTCGCCGAGTCGGTCTCCGCTTCGGTGACCAGTGAACCCGAGCAGGACATCGGCTTTGTCGCCTCCGACGGGGCGGTGCTGGGCCGCGACTTCATCATCCCCGGTGTCGGTCCTGGTGACCACGACCCCTACAAGTGGCATACCGGTCCGAAGCAGAAGACCGAGAACAACGCGATCGAGATCGTCGACGTGGTCAAGCAGTTCGGACGCACCCGCATCCTCAACGGTCTCAACCTCGGCCTTCCGGATGATCAGATCTCGATGGTCCTCGGCCCCTCGGGCACCGGAAAGAGCGTCCTGATCAAACACATCGTCGGACTGCTTTATCCCGACCATGGTGACGTGGTCGTCAAGGGTGACTCGGTGCCTGAGCTGACCGACGACGAACTCTTCGAGATGCGCAAGAAGTTCGGTCTGCTGTTCCAGGACGGCGCTCTGTTCGGCTCGATGAACATCTACGACAACGTCGCCTTCCCGCTCCGCCAGCACACCGACAAAGGCGAGGACGAGATCGAGGAGATCTGTACCCGCCGCCTGCGCGAGGTCGGTCTGGGTGAGGCGCACTTCAAGATGCCGAATGAGCTTTCCGGCGGTATGCGCAAGCGAGCTGGGTTCGCGCGGGCCCTCGTGCTCGACCCCGAGATCGTGATGTTCGACGAGCCGGATTCGGGTCTCGACCCGGTTCGGACCGCGTTGCTCTGCGAACTGATCAAGGAAGTCCACGCTGAAAACGGCGGCTGCTACATGGTGATCAGCCACGACCTCGGGACCGCCCGACGGATCGCCGACTTCATCGCCGTGCTCTGGAAGGGACGGATCGTCGAGAGCGGCCCGAAGGAAGAACTCTTCGAGTCCGACAACGAGTTCGTCCACCAGTTCCTGCAGGCCGACGTGGTCGGCCCGCTCGCGATGGATTGATGTCCGGCCGGTTGTTCGGCCGCGTCGCCTCGTCCCTGGCCCGCCGGCCCTGGCCGGTCCTGATCATCGCGACGCTCCTGGCCGCGGTCTCGATCTGGGCGGCCGGTGGCATGGGCAGCCAGAACGTCACCGATGCCTTCTTCGATCGTGACTCGCCCGCCTACGAGCAGACCGCCCGGGCCGACGAGTCGTTCGGCAGCGATCCCGTGGTAATTCTGCTCGAAGGCCCTCTGGCCAACACGCTCAGCGCCTACAACCTCAACCGGCTGGCCACGCTCGAGACCTGCCTGGCCGGGAAGATCCGGCGGGGAAGAGGGGAGCTGTTCAGGACCTGCAAACAGATCTCCGACCTCAAGCCGGCCGAGGTGATCGCTGGGCCGGCTACCTTCCTCGGCCGTGCGGTGGCCGGAATCACCGAGGTCTATAACCGCCAGCTCAAGCGATACGCCTCGCTGCCCGACACGCCGGCCGGCCAGGCGGCCCGTAGCCGAGTGATCGCGCTGGCCGCCCAGATCATCTCCCGCTACGGCCTGACCGAGGCGCCAAGTCTGGAAGATCAGAGTTTCGTGCGACGGGTCGTCTTCGGCGAGGCTGGGGTCAGGGCTGGGCCGAAACCGAAGCTGAACTACCTGTTCCCCTCCTCCGACGCTGCTCAGATCGTGATCCGCCTGCGCAGCGACATGACCGACGCTCAGCGGTCGAAAGCGATCTCGTTGATCAAAGCAGCCACCGATGACCCCTCGGTCAAGCTGCGGGGCTCGGAGATGGTCGTCTCCGGCTCTCCGGTTGTCTTCAGCGGTCTCAACGACGAGCTTCCGGTCCGGGTCCTGATCCTGGCCCTCGTCGCGATCGTCCTGATGAGCCTGGCTCTGATGCTCAGCTTCGGCTCGATCTGGCGGCTCTTGCCGCTCGGGCTGGCCCTTGGCGGCGTCGCCGTGGCGGCCGGCCTGCTGCGCCTCAGCGGCGGTGAGTTCTCGCTCGCCTCGCTCGGGGCAGCCCCGATCCTGATCGGCCTCACGGTCGATTATGCGGTCCAGCTGCAGGCCCGGTTCGACGAGACCGAGATGATGCCGGCGGAGGAGGCGGCGGCGGAGGCGGCGAGCCATGGGGCTCCGATGATCGCCACCGCCTGCGTTGCCACCGCGATCGGATTCAGCGCCCTGGCGCTTTCGTCGCTGCCGCTGGTCTCCCAGTTTGGATTGCTTCTCGGCGGCGGGGTGCTGGTCTGCTTCGTGTTCACTTTCTTCGCCGGGTTCGCGCTGCTCGCGCTGCGCGGGCGCGAGCGGCCCGGGCCGGAGCGGGGGCGGGCGATCACCTGGCTGAAGAACATGGTCAAACCGATGCTTGCCACCGCGATCGCCGCACCGGGCCGGGTGCTGCTGCTGGCGGTCCTGCTCGGCGCGATCGGCTGGGCGGTCAGCACCCAGGCTCAGGTCCGGACCGAGATCGGCCAGCTCCTGCCCTCGCGGGCGCCGGTTGTCCAGGATCTGCTCGAGGTCGAGGACACGACCGGAACCTCGGGTGAGATCGACCTGATCGTGCGTGCCCCGGACGTCACCGAGCCGGCAGTGATCGCCTGGACCGAGCGGGTCCGAAATCAGATTCTCAAGCAATCCGGATACGGGGGAGCGAGCCCGAGTTGCGTCGGGGCCGAGCTTTGCCCCGGCCCGGCAATTCCAGACTTCGTCGACCCGACCGCGCGAGGCCTGACCGCGGAGCACGTGCGCAACGTGCTCAAGTCGCTGCCGGCCAGCGAACGCAAAGCGATGATCGCCGGCGGCCTCACCGCCAGGGGCGATCCGACCGAGGCGAAGCTGGCGTTCGCGCTGCGCGCCGATTCGGTCGACCGTCAACAGGAAGTGATCGAGCGGATGGAAGCGGCGGTCGCGAAATCTCGAGGTGGTCAAGGCCCCCCGCCGGGGGTGAGCGCCGAGGTGACCGGCCTCCCCGTGGTGGTCGCTTCCTCGGCCGAGGACCTGGCCGATTCGCGCTATCTACTGGTCGCGGCCGGGATCATCGCGATCGGCCTCGTCCTGTTGCTGGTTTACCGCTCGCCCCGCCGGGTGCTGGTGCCGCTGGTACCGATCGTGGTGGCCGGTGGTTGGTCGGCCCTGATCGTCGCCGCTCTGGATCTTTCCCTCAACCCGCTTTCTACCGTGCTCGCCGTACTGGTCACCGCGATCGCCACCGAGTTCGGCGTGATCATCTCCGGCCGTTACTTCCAGGAGCGAGATGCGGGGGCCAGCCTGGCGGGCGCCCTGCGGACAACCTACGGCCGCACCGGCCTGGCCGTGGCGACTTCCGGCCTGACCGCGATCGCCGGGTTTGCGGCGCTCGGCTCCTCCGACGTCGCGATGTTGCGTGATTTCGGACTGATTGCCGTGGTCGACCTGGGCGTGGCTTTGGCCGGGGTGGCGCTGGTGCTGCCGGCGATGCTGGTCTGGCTGGAGCGTCGGTGAAGGACCGGGGGAAGAGGCCTTTCAATTACATGCTGGTGGTGGGGATCGCGATGGCGATCGTGATCCTGATCGCTTTCGTCAACATGCTGCGAACCTCGGAATCGGGCACGGTCGGAATCGGGGATGTCGGAATCGGTGAGAAGGTCGCGCCGTTCGCGGTCCCAATCGCCCTCTCTGACCTGGACGGGGACGCCAACGTGGATCCCGACCAAGCCTGCTCGGTCGAGGGCGACGACGTCCTGCGGATCTGCGACTACTTCCGCCGGCCGCTGGTCATGTCGTTCTGGTTCACCAAGGGCGCGTCGAGCTGCATCGACCAGCAGGACATCTTCGATGAGGTGGCCCGCAAGTACCGCCGGCAGGCCGGGTTCGTCTCGATCAACGTGCGGGACGACCGCGGGCGCGTGCGGGACCTGGTCCGGGACCACGACTGGAAGGTGCCGGTCGGCTATGACCGCGACGGGGCGGTCTCGAACGAGTACCGGGTCGGCGGCTGCCCGACCTTCCTGTTCATCCGTCCCGGCGGGGTGCTCGAGTCGGCCGAGATCGGCAGCACGGATTCCGAGAAGTTGGGGTCGCAGGTACGCTCCCTGATCGATGGCGAGTCAAAAGAAGCGAAGCAGGAAGCGCCGCAAGGCCAGGCGACCGGCCGCGCCGGCGCCAGCGGGCGATCCGGCATCTGACGCCGAGTCGTCCGCTCGCCCCAGCCCGACGAAGGTCCGAGCGAAGGCCGTCGACGAACGGCCGCCGGCCCCTTGGGGGAACTTCCCCCTGGTCCAGATTTCGGTCCTGGCCGGGCTGGCCCTGATCATCCTCGGGGCGCTCGACAAGAACGCGGTCCAGCTGGTTATCGGCCTCGGGCTGGGTTCACTCGGCGGCTTCGAGCTTGCGATCCGTGAGCACTTCGCCGGTTACCGCTCGCACACCACGCTGATGGCCGGCATGGTCTACGTGATCGTCCTCGGCCTGACCTTTTTCGTCGCGAAACTAGTGCTCTGGCAATGCCTGATCATCGCCGTGATCCTCGCCGGACTCAGCTTCTGGCAACTCCGGGAAAAGTTCAAGCGAACTACGGGCGGCCTGTCATACAAACTCAAGTGAGACCGTCCGTGCTGCCCCGGATGGAGCCCTCCCTCAGGGCTTAACTGCATGTCGCCCGGTCTGCGCCGGGCGACAACAGAATCCGGCCGGCCCAAAGATTTCAAGGATGGATGGGCCGGCTCCGTTTGGTGGCGGACCTAGTGCGGGCGAAGGTGGCTGACCAAAAGCATTCGCTGGCGCTCGGTCAGGGTTTCCAGGCGTTTGTTCTCGCTCAAGCCGACCGAGGCCAAGAGCTTGCGGGTCCGGGTCCGGCCCCACCGGGATTGGGCGCGGAGCAGCTCCGAAAGAGTCATCGTCTCGGTCTGCCAGGGGCATTCGGTGATCACCTTCGTGACAGAAACCTCGCCGCTGGCGATTGACCGCTTGAGGGCGGCGCGGGCGAGACGAACCCGATTCGCTCGTTCGAGAGCCTGCAGGTGCTGGGGCAACGGCCTGCTGGTGATCGAATGCGAATCGGCGGTGGCGGCAACTTCCACGGGCGGTCCTCCCTTCGGGGGATGGTTCGATTTGACTGGATGGGGTGGGGCAGCTAGCCCGGGATCCTCTTTCCCGGGAGGCTCTTCTCCCCCGCCTGGTGCCGATGTTTCCGTCCGGCTCAGGCGATAAAGGGAACATAGACAAGATCGCCCTGCCGGGCAATAGCCAAACAATCGAACTTTCGCTAAGAGCAGGTTTTTTCTTTTGGCAGGTGTCGGACGCTCTTGTTAGGCTGCACCGCGCGCTTGGCCGAGGAGCCCGACCTGGCGGTCGTGCCTGGCCAAGCGGGGAGAACCACAACCTAAGGAGCTTTCTTGTCCCATCGTAAGAGCGGTTTCCTGGCCGCCAGTCTTGCCGTTGTTGCCCTGTCGCTCGGACTGGCCGCCTGCGGCGGCTCCGATGACGACAGCGGCAGTTCCGGCGGAACCGGCGCCGACGAGGTCTCGATCTATTCGAGCTTTCCCCTGCAGGGCGCGTCCCGACCGACCGGCATCTCACTGCAGAACGGCGTCGAACTGGCTCTCGAGCAGGCCGGCAACAAGGCCGGCGGCTTGAAGATCAAGTTCGTCCCCCTGGACGATTCGACGGCGCAGGCCGGCGAGTGGACCCCGGAGGCTGAATCGGCCAACGCGAAAAAGGCCGTTCAGGACGACTCGGCCGTCGCCTACATCGGCACCTACAACTCCGGTGCGGCGGCGATCTCGATCCCGATCCTGAACGAGGCGGGCCTGGCGATGCTTTCACCCGGCAACACCGCGGTCGGCCTGACCTCGGACGCGCCCGGCGCGGACACGGGGATCGGCGAGCCGGACATCTACTACCCGACCGGCGATCGCAACTACGCCCGGATCGTCCCCAAGGACACGGTCCAAGGCGCCGCGTTGGCCGGCCTCATGGATGAAGACGGCTGCACCAAGGTCGGCGTCCTCAACGACAACGAGGTCTACGGCAAGGGTCTGGCCGCGAACGTGATCGACGCCGGCTCGAAGTTCGACTACGAGTTCGAAGATGGTGGCGCGATCGATACCCAGGCGGCCAACTTCCGGTCGACTGCGAAGGATTTCGCGAGCCAGGGCGTCGACTGCTTCGTCTTCGGCGGGATCACCGCGTCGAACGCGGTCCAGCTCTTCAAGGACATGGGTGCGGCGATGCCGGACGCGAAGCTGTACGGCCCGGACGGTGTCGGGGATTCCGACTTCGCCGGGGGACTGCCGGCTGATATCGCGGCCCGCACCAAGGTGACGGTTCCGACCCTGTCTCAGGAGGCATACGGCAAGGAAGGCGCCAAGTTCTTCAAGGACTACTCGGCCAAGTTCGGCGAGCCCCAGAACAAGATCGGGCCGTTCGCCATCTACGGTTACGAGGCTGGAAAGCTGATCCTCGACGTGCTCGATCGGGCGGAAGATCCGACCAATCGCGCCGACGTGGTGAAGGAGATGTTCAACACCAAGGATCGCAACTCGATCCTCGGCAAGTACTCGATCGATGAGAACGGAGACACCACCCTGACCGACTACGGCGTCTTCGCGATCAAGAACGGTGACCTCACCTTCGACGAGAAGATCTCGGCTGAGCCGGGCACCTGAGTCCGCTGCTTCCGGAAAGCGCAGAAGCACGACTGGCGAGCCTGCGAGCGAAGTTTCCGCTCGCAGGCTCGCGGGTCGGCACGATCGCCCTGATCGTGCTCCTGGCCGCCATGCCGGTGGCCTTTGCGATCCATGACCTGAGTGCTGACGGCAGCCTCACCCGGATCGGCAACAACCTCAAGGACGGCATCTCCAACGGGGCCATCTGGGCCCTCGTGGCCCTCGGCTACACGATGGTCTACGGCATCGTCGAGCTGATCAACTTCGCCCACGGCGAGGTCTTCATGATCGGCTCTTTCATCGCCTTCGCAGCCTTCGGCTGGCTCGGGCTCGACCTGGCAACAGCGATCCCGCTGCTGATCCTCGGTCTGGTCCTCACCTTGCTGATCAGTGCGATCGCCAGCGGTACCCTGAACGCGATGATCGAAAGGGTGGGCTACCGGCCGCTCAGGGACGCCCCCAAGCTTGCGCCCCTGATAACCGCGGTCGGATTCTCGTTCATCTTGCAGAACGTCGGGGTGCTCTGGCTGGGCGGCTCGCAGGTCAGCGTCCCCGACCTGATCGGCTCGCAGAAACTGCTCTTCCAAGTCGGCGGGATCGACATCACCAACGGGGACGCGCTCTCGATCCTGACGACGATCCCCCTGGTTGTCGGCCTGACCATGTTCATCGACCGGACGCGGATGGGCAAGGCGATGCGGGCGACCGCACAGGACCCGGACGCCGCCCGGCTGATGGGCATCGATGTCGACAAGACGATCTCGGCCACCTTCTTGATCGGCGGCCTCATGGCTGGGGCGGCCGGCCTGATCTACGCGCTCTACCAAACCACGATCTGGTTCCACCAGGGCTTCGAGGCGGGGCTTATCGCCTTCACCGCGGCAGTCATGGGCGGCATCGGCAACCTGCGCGGGGCGGTGGTGGGCGGACTGATCATCGGCTGCATCCAGCAGATTTCCGACAACCGGATCGGCCCCGAATGGACCCCGGTGATCGTTTTCGCGTTCCTCGTATTGGTCATGGTCGTGCGGCCACGGGGGCTGCTCGGTGAGGAAACGAGACAGGCCGGATGAGGCAGACGCTGGACAGGGCGAGACGGATCGATCAGCGTTTCCTGGTCGCGGCGGCAATCCTGTTCGCGGTCCTCTTGCCGTTCTTCTTCGACAGCGGCTCGCCCTTCATGGACGACGCGGTGCTCGCGCTGGCCTATGTGGTGATGGCGCTGGGCCTTAACGTGATCGTCGGTTTTGCGGGTCTGCTCGACCTCGGTTACGTCGCCTTCTTCGCGATCGGCGCCTTCACGATGGGCTGGCTGGGCTCGACCTTCTACTCGGAGTCGAACGGCGGCGACGGTATCCACATCCTGGTCACCGGTGCGGCCTCGAACCTGCCCGGCATCCACATCAACTTCTTGCTCGTCCTGGTCGCTGCGGTCGTCTTCACGACGATCGCCGGAGTGATCATCGGCCTGCCGACCCTGCGGTTGCGAGGCGACTACATCGCGATCGTCACCTTGGCCTTCGGCGAGATCATCGGCCAGGTCGCGGCCAACGGCGATCAGGTCAAGATCGGGCCGGTCTGGGACGCCACCCTCGGCAAGCTTCCGCTGATCCCCGACCTGGGGTCCTCGGCGACCCTTACCCGCGGCAAGCTCGGGATATCGCCGGTCGACAAGATCGACCTGCCGTTCATGGACCCGTTCACCTCGCTCAACTCGAGACCTTGGTACTTCGTCGCACTGGGGCTGGTCCTGCTGGTCCTCTTCGTCAACGTGCGGTTGCGCGATTCGCGACTTGGCCGGGCTTGGCTTGCGCTGCGGGAGGATGAGGTGGCGGCGATCAGCATGGGCATCCCGACCGTCAAGACCAAGCTGATGGCCTATGGCACCGGCGCCGCGCTGGGCGGGATGTCCGGCGCCTTCCTCGGCTCCTTTCTCAACACGGTCAACGCCTCGCAGTTCGAGTTCCTCTTTTCGATCTTCATCCTCGCAATGGTCATCCTCGGTGGTCTCGGCTCGGTCTGGGGGGTGGTGATCGGGGCGATCCTGCTCTCCTACGTGAACAGCTGGTTGATTCCCGACGTGTTGAATGGCCTGCCCGGGCAGCTCGGCCTCGACTTTGACCTGACTCAGGTCAGCTTCGCGATCTTCGGGTTCATCCTGGTGATCGTGATGATCCTGCGGCCGGAGGGGCTGATTCCGGAACGAACTCGACAGCAGGAGATGCACGGGATCGGGGCCGGCGACACCGCCGGCGCGGGCACCGACGTAGAGCTGGGTGAGGCCGGATGAGCACCCAGCCCGAAAACGGAGCTTCGACGAAGCCGGCAGCGGAAATCCCGATTCGGGCCGAGGGGCTGACCAAGCGGTTCGGCGGATTGACCGCGGTAAACGGCGTCGATCTCGAGCTCCGGACCGGCGAGATCGCGGCGATCATCGGCCCGAACGGGGCCGGTAAGACGACCTTCTTCAACATGCTGACCGGGCTCTACCGGCCGACCTCGGGCCGGGTCAAGCGGGGCCAGCGCGACATCACCCGCGCCCGCCCCGACCAGATCACCGCGCTCGGCGTGGCCCGCACCTTTCAGAACATCCGCCTCTTTCCGACCATGACCGCACGACAGAACGTGATGATCGGCCGGCACGCCCGGATGCGAGCGGGGATCTTCGGTTCGATCTTCCGGCCACCCTGGGTGCGCAGCGAGGAGCGCGAGGTCAACGAGCGGGCCGCGGAAGAGCTGCTCTTCGTCGGGCTGAAACCGGAACTGATCGATCGCTCCTCGACCGCCCTGTCATACGGTGACCAGCGCCGGGTCGAGATCGCCCGGGCTTTGGCATCTGACCCCGAGGTGCTGCTGCTGGATGAGCCGACCGCCGGCATGGACCCGAGGGAATCCGGTGAGCTGGCCAATTTCGTGCTCAAGATCCGGGAGGAACGGAAGCTCAGCATCCTGCTGATCGAACATGACATGAAGGTCGTCATGGGCATCTCCGACCGGGTGACCGTGCTCGACCACGGCGAGCTGATCGCCGAGGGTGAGCCGGCCGCCGTGCGCGAGGACCCGAAGGTGATCGAGGCTTACCTGGGCCGGGGAGCGACGGCCTGATGGCGCTGCTCGAGGTTCAAGACATCCGCTCCTCCTACGGCATGATCGAGGCCCTTCACGGCGTCTCGCTCGATGTCGAAGCGGGTGAAGTCGTGACGATGATCGGCTCGAACGGGGCCGGCAAGTCGACCGTGCTCCGCTCGATCTCGGGGCTCACCCCTGCCCACGCGGGCACGATCCGCTTCGACGGCGAGGAGATCACCCATCTCAGCCCGGTCGAGATCGTCGCCCGCGGAATCTCGCATGTGCCGGAGGGCAGGCGATGCTTTCCGCGCATGACCGTGCGGGAGAATCTCGAGCTCGGCGCCTATCTGCGCCGCGACTCTCTGGCCGAGGACATGGATCACGTCTTCGAACTCTTCCCCCGCCTGGCCGAACGTGAAGGACAGGCCGCCGGAACGATGTCGGGCGGCGAGCAGCAGATGCTCGCGATCGGGCGGGCGATGATGGCCAGGCCCCGCCTGCTCCTGATGGACGAGCCCTCGATGGGTATCGCTCCGATCCTGGTCGAGCGGATTTACGAGACGATCGGCGAGATCAGCCGCGAGGGGACCACGATCCTCCTGGTCGAGCAGAACGCTCTCCAGGGGCTGGCCGCGGCCGGTCGCGGCTACGTGATCGAAACCGGCCGGATCGTCCTTTCCGGCCCCGCTACGGACCTGGGCGAGGATCCCAAGGTCAGGGAGGCTTACCTCGGCGCATGAGCCTGACCATCCCGACAGCCGCCCTTGGCATCACCGCGCTCTGGCTCACTTACCTCTGGCTGGGCTCGGCCATCGTCGCCTCCTGGCTATCCCGTCGCAAGGGTTACGGCGAGCGTCCGGGCCTAGCGGCCGGCCTCCTGCTCAGCGCGATCGGCGTGGTGGTCTGGCTGATCGTCCCGGCCAAGAAGGCATCGGCCTGGAAGCGCGAAGGAGCGATCCCCAGACGTCGGGGCCGAGGCTCCCGAGCTCGGTGAAAGTGGAAAAGTTGGCAATAATTGCCAACTTTTCCGACTTCGATGGTTACTCGGTAAGGGTTGGGAACTCTTTGATGACCTCGGCGATGATGCCGAGTGCTTTGTCGAGCTGGTCCTTCTCGTGGGTGGCCATGAGGCTGGTGCGGAGCAGCGCGCCGCTCGGCGGCACGGCCGGGTGGATCGCCACGTTGCAGTAGACGCCGGCGTCGAAGAGCGCCTTCCAGAGGAGGACCGCGGTCCAGTCCTCGCCGACCACGACCGGCACCACCGGTGTGTCGGCAGTGGTGCCGTCCGGCATCGTGCCTGGCTGAACCACTTCGAGACCTAGGTCTTCGAGACCGTGACGCAGATAACGGGCGTTCTCGAGCAGGCGGGCGAAGAGCGGCGGACCTTCGGTCCGGCAGATCTTGGTCGCCTCGAGCGCCGCGCCAACCGCGGCCGGCACCCCGGAGGCGCTGAAGATGAAGGAGCGGGCCGAGATCCGCATGAAGTCGATCACGTCGTGGTCACCGGCGATGAAGCCGCCGCAGGAGGCGAGGCTCTTCGAGAACGTGCCCATGCGAAGGTCGACTTCGTCCTCGAGGCCGAAGAGCTCGCTGGCACCGGCGCCGCGGGCCCCGAGCACCCCGACTCCGTGGGCCTCGTCGACCATCAGGCGCGCGCCGTACCGTTTCGAGAGTTCGACCACGCGCGGCAGGTCGGGCAGGTCGCCCTCCATCGAGTAGACCCCGTCGACGACCACGAGGATGCCGCCACCGTCGGCGGCCGCCCGCTGGAGCATCTTTTCCAGCTTGTCCATCTGGTTGTGGCGGAACGGGCGGAGCTTCGCTCCGGAAAGCTTGCAGCCGTCGAGCAGCGAGGCGTGGTCACCGGAGTCGCAGATCACGGTGTCGCCCGGGCCTAGGATGGCCTGCAGGCAGCCCACGTTGGCCTGGTAGCCGGTCGAGAACACGATCGCGTCCTCTGTATTCATCCATCCGGCCAACTGCTCCTCGAGCTCGACGTGGATCGGTGTGGTGCCGTTGAGCAGCCGCGATCCCGTCACCCCGGTCCCGTACTGGTCCAGCGCCGCGCGGGCGGCGTTCTTGACCCGGTCGTCGCCGGTCAGCCCGAGATAGTTGTTCGAGCCGAGCATGATCGTCTCCCGGCCCTCCATTTCGACGACCGGGCCGGCCTGTGAGGTGAGCAGCCGGAAGTAGGGGTTCAGTCCGCCTTCGTTGGCGGCTTCGAGCTGCTCGCGGCGCTCATGGTTCTTGACCTTCTCGAACAGGTCGGTCGGTGCTGTGGTGCTCTCGGACATGCCGGAAGTTTCGCAGACCCGGCGCCGGACTTGACTCGGATGCCCAGCCCAGGGAGGGTGGGCGAAGAGGGTAAGGCCAAACTGATCGAAAGGCACGCATGGACGAACCGCTGAATGTGGATCAAGTTGAGACTGTCTCACTCGCTTCGACCGCGACCGATGACGCCGCCTGGGTGGGTGGATATTTCGCCTACGGTGGCTCTGGCGCCGAGCAGTCGACCGTGATCTACTTCGCCATCCCGCCGGGCAAACGGCTCGGCCGCCACTACGACACCGCCGAGGAGACCCAGTTCTTCCTCAGCGGCGAGGGCGAGCTCCTGCTCGACGAAGGCGCCCGCCCGGTCCGGAGTGGTGATCTGATCGTGCTCGAAGAAGGCCGCCACCACGACATCCGCAACACCGGCAGCGAGGATCTCCGGGTGGTGGGCTTCTTCTCGAAGCCGACCGTGGAGCAGCACTGGAGTGAGGAAACCTGGCCACCGGATGACCAGCGGGTGACCGGCAGCCCGAACCGCTGATCAGGCTTCGGGCCCGATCGGCTCCATCTTCGCTAGCAGGCGGATCAGAGTCTCCAGCTCCTCTTCGCTGAACGAATCCATCGAGACCGGAGGCTGTCGAAGGAACTCCATCACCTGGCGTTGGATCTCGCGACCCTTGTCGGTCAACACCAGAAGCCGCACCCGGCGATCGTCAGGGTCGAGGGTGCGCTTGACCAGGCCGCGCTCTTCCAGGCGGTCGGTGATCGCGGTCAGGTTCGAGTTGTTGCAGGAGAGATGCTCGGCGACATCGCGCATCGGCTTCGGCCGGTCGAGGTTCTGGATCACCATGATCTGCGGGGGGACGAGATCGAGTTCCCGGGCCAGCTCCAGAAAGACCGGTTTCCTTGAAAACCAGAGCCGCGCCATCGCCTCCCATACGTCGCCCTCGAGCTCGTTCCTTGTTTCGAGAGGTTCGCTGATGGTCATTTGCACCAGCATACCATTCGAGGATTGGATAGTTCAAGTTTTGAATATTTGCTATACATAACGATCATGTCGGAGCGAGAGACGGGCCAGGGCGCCCGCAATACCCAACCGAACGGGATCGAGGTCGAAGGCCTGGTCCGCGAATTCAAGAACGGTCCGCGGGCGGTTGACGGGATCAACCTGACCGTCGAGCCGGGAGAGATCTACGGCTTCCTCGGCCCGAACGGAGCGGGGAAGTCGACCACGGTCCACATGCTGACCACACTGCTACCACCCACCGCGGGAAGTGCCCGGGTAGCCGGGCTCGACGTCGCAACCCAGGGGGCGGAGGTGCGCAAGGTGATCGGTGCCGCGCTCCAGGAGGCGGCACTCGACCCGAACCTGACGGGGCGCGAGCACATGAAACTCCAGACCGCGCTGCACGGCCTGCCGAAGGCGCAGCGGGCCGACCGCGGCGATGAGCTGATCGAAAGGGTCGGACTCTCCGATGCGGCTGACCGTCGGGTCGGCGGCTACTCCGGGGGGATGAAACGCCGCCTCGACCTGGCCCTCGCGCTGGTCCACGGGCCGCGGGTTCTCTTCCTCGACGAGCCGACCACCGGTCTCGACCCCCAAAGCCGCGCCTCGCTCTGGGCCGAGGTGACCAGGCTCTCGGTCGAGGACGGCGTCACGGTCTTCCTCACCACCCAGTACCTCGAGGAGGCCGACCAGCTGGCCAACCGGGTCGGCATCATCGACGCCGGCCGGATCGCCGCCGAAGGCACGCCGGCCGCACTCAAGGCCGAGATCGGTCGGCCCAGCGTCGAAGTGCTGCCGGTCGACCCGACGCGGCGCTCCGAGGCCGAGGAGATCCTGCTCCGTTACGGCACCCCTGTGCCTGCCTCCGGCGACTCGCTCAGCGTCCGCCTCAACGACGGAATCGAGGTGCTGACGGCGATCGTGCGCTCCTTCGATTCAGCCGGGATCGAACTGGCCAGCCTCGGGCTCAACGAGCCGACCCTCGACGACGTGTTCCTGGCCAAGACCGGTCACCACCTCGAAGGTGCCGGTGACGCCGAGAGCGGCGAGATGCCGGTGCCCGAAGCCGAACCGGCGGGGGCAGCATGAGCGGCGCCGTGATCTCCGCCGGGCCGGGCACCGTCGCGCCCCAGGCGGGCGGCACCGGCAAGTCGCCGTTGGCGATCCAGGTCTGGGCGATGGCCAGCCGCTCCGTCATCCGGCTGATCCGTCAGCCGGCGCTGGTCATCCCCAGCGTCATCTTCCCGCTCTTTCTGCTCGGGGTAAACGCCGGCGGGCTCAACGCCGCGACCAACATCCCCGGCTTCCCGACCGATTCCTATCTGACCTTCGCGATCGGCTTCACCTTCATCCAGGCGGCCATCTTCTCGACCATGGGCGCAGGTCAGAGCCTGGCCCAGGACATCGAGAACGGGTTCTTCAGCCGGCTCGTCCTGACCCCGATGCGCCCCTCCGCGCTGATGGCCGGTCAACTCGCCGGGCTGATCTTGATGGGTCAGTTCCAGGCTCTCCTCTACCTCGCGGTCGGGCTGGTCGCCGGCGCAGACTTTGCGGCCGGGGTCGGCGGGTACTTCGTGCTGGCGGCGCTGGTTTCCGTGATCTCGATCGGCTTCGGCGGGATCGGCCTGATCATGGCTATCCGCACCGGATCGGGAGAGGCGGTTCAGGGGATGTTCCCGCTGATGTTCGTGCTGCTCTTCTTCAGCTCGATGACCCTTCCTCGCAATCTCATCGAGCAGGACTGGTATCGCTTTCTGGCCACGATCAATCCGGTCAGCTATCTGATCGAGGCGATCCGCAGCCTGTTCATCACCGGCTGGGACGGTGAGGCGCTGGCCCTCGGCTTCGGGATCGCCGGAGTGGTCGCGGTGTTCTCGATCGTCTTCGCGGCCCGTTCACTCAAGGGAAGGATGCTCAAATGAATGCCTCCGAGATCAGCTCTGCTAACGATTCTGGACAGGGCACGTATTTCTCCGCCGCCTGGGCCGTCGCCTGGCGTTACCTCCACAACCTGTACACCAAGCCGGCCGTCTTCATCCCGGGGCTGATCTTTCCGCTCTTCTTCCTTGCGGCCTTCGCCGGCGGGCTCTCGGCGGTGGGGGACACGCCCCGTTTCGATTACTACGACTTCACTGCCTTTCAGTTCGGCTTCATCTTGATCCAGGCCTCGTCCCTGGCCGGGGTCTTCGTCGGCTTCTCGATCGCCGCGGACTTCGAGCAGGGGATGGGCCGGCGGCTGATGCTGGCGACTTCCCGCCGCTCCGCGATCCTGCTCGGGTACGCGGCGGGGGCGGCGCTCCGGCTGATCGTGGTCTGGGTCATCATCACCGCCGTCTCGCTGCTCGCCGGGATGGAGGTGCGCGGGAACGGATATGACCTGGCCGGCATGTACATGCTGGGCCTGCTCTCGAACGTCGTCGCCCTGCTCTTCTCTGCGGGAATCGCCTTCCGGTTCCGTTCGCTCCAGGCCGGGCCGCTGATGCAGATGCCGGTTTTCATCGCCCTGTTCCTCGCCCCGGTCTACGTGCCGCAGGACCTGTTGACTGGTTGGATCGAGCCGGTGGCGCGGGTCAACCCGGTGACCGCCCTGCTCAACGGTGCCCGCAGCCTGATGGCCGGCGAGCCGACCGGAATCCTGCTGGCCTATGGAGTCGCGGCCGGCATGATCGCCCTGCTCGGGATCTGGGCGGTGCGCGGCTTGCGGAAGGCAGAGGTAGCCGGTTGAGCGAGGGGCCCTCCGAACGGGGGGATCCCGGCGCATGGCTTTCGGCCGCTGCTAGGTTGCCGCCATGTCTGATCTCGTGATCCGCAGGGTTGAAAGCAAGCGGGACCTGAAAAAGTTCGTCAAGGTTCCGTTCTCCGTCCACCGCGACCATCCCGAGTGGGTGCCACCGCTGATCATGGATCGGATGGAGTTCCTCAACCGGAGCAAGAACCCTTACTTCGACCACGCCGAGGTCGAGCTCTGGATCGCCGAGAAAGACGGAGAAGCGGTCGGCCGGATCAGCGCTCAGATCGACCAGAACTGGGACGAGTACCGAGGTGGCAACGAAGGCCAGTTCGGCTTCTTCGAGACGATCGATGACCAAGATGTCGCCTCCGGGCTGCTCGACGCCGGCTGCGAGTGGCTGGCCGGCAAGGGTCGCGAAAAGGTCTACGGGCCGATGGACTTCACCACCAACGACGAGATCGGTATCCAGATCTCCGGCTTCGATGTGCGACCCTCGATCCTCGAGAACTGTCACCAGCCCTACTTCCAGGAACGGGTCGAAGGGGCCGGGTTCACCAAGGCGATGGATCTGCTCATGTGGCATCTCGAGATGGGCAAGCTGGCCAAGGGGCTGGAGTTCCACCCGGCGATCATGGAGTCGGCCCAAAAGAGCCTCGACGAGCACGGAATCACGATCCGCAACATGCGCAAGTCCGACCTGGCGAACGAGATGGAGCGCTTCCACTCGGTCTACAACGAGGCCTGGGGCGACAACTGGGGATTCGTCCCGATCACCCGGGAAGAGGTCGAGTTTCACGCGAAGACCCTGAAGCTGGTCGTCGACGAGGACTGGGCGTTGATCGCCGAGACCGCCGAAGGGGAGACGGTCGGCGCCGCTCTGACCTTGCCCGACTTCAACCAGGTGCTGGCCAAGATGAAGGGGCGGATCTTCCCTACCGGCTGGTTCCACTTCCTGACCGGCAAGCCCAAGATCAACTCGGTCCGGATCCTCGCACTTGGGGTCAAGAAGGCCTACCAACACACGGGGGTCGCCGCCGCGCTCTACGTCAGGCACCTCCAGAACACCGACCCGGACGGCGTCATGAAGGGCGAGGCGGGCTGGATTCTCGAGACCAACGAACCGATGAATCGCGCCCTCGAGGGCATGGGTGGTCAAGTCAGCAAGAAGTTCCGCATCTACGAGAAGACCCTTTCTTGACTGCAAGTCGGCGCGCTTCGCTCCGCCTCCCCGCTCAACCCGCCCCTCCCATTCGAATCAAGGGATGGGGGAGGGGCTCTGCTTTCGAAGGTCCAAACGACGCAAACTGGGGGTTTACCGGTTATTCCCTCCGATGGCGTGGGTAGATTGCGCGTTGTGGCTGAAGAGGTTGAAGGTGAACTGATTTCGGAGGAGGACGTCACGGCGTCCCAGCCCGCTGGTGACGTCCGGGCTCTCCCTCGTGAATACGAGTCCGGCGGCGCGCTGCCCGTACTCAAGAACGAAGTGACCACCGCGGCGATCGCCGTTGCCGGCGGAGCGATCGCCGGAGTCGCGACCGTTGCCGCCGTGCGCGCGGTCGGTGGGGGTTCTAAGCGCAGATCTCGTCGCTTCGGCCGCCGCGCCCGGCCCGCCAATGTCGTCGCCAGCCGGTCCTTCCTGGTCGACGTCCACGTCCTCGGTCGCTAAGTCATGCGCCCGCTCGGGGTAGAAGCTTGACCGCCGAGATCGCGGTCCGGCCTGCCGCGCCGCTTCGCATGCCGAGGCTGGTCGGTGGCGATCGCGTCTTCCGGTTGCGGGGCCCCTGGCTCGAACGCCTGCTGGTGCTCGACCAGGAGGCGATGATAGTCCGGGTCCGCGAGGGTGGCCTGGGCGAGTTAGTCTTCGCGGCCGATCCGGTCGACCCGGCGCTTCTGGAAGGTCCCGGCTCCGGCGCTCTCCGGGAGGCCGGCGAGACGGCCCTCGAAGCAGGCATCGCCAACCTGCGTTTCAGCCTCGGCGTTGACGACGACCTCCGAGAGTTCTACCGCGCCTTCCGTGACGATCCCCTGCTCGGGCGCGCCGTGGCGGGACGGCTCGAGCGCCGTCCGCTCCGCCGGCCAGTTGCCTGGGAGGCGCTTCTCTGGGCGATCACCGAACAGCTCATCGAGTACCGTCGTGCCGCCCGGATCCAACGTCAGATGATTCGCCGCTTCGGCATCCGGCTCGCCCCCGGGGCAATGGTCGGCTCGCCCGACGGCGGGAGGCAACTTCCCCGTTCACCTCGGGGCCGGCAGGAATCGGGTCTCGCGAGCGTCCCCGCGCCCAGCGCGATCGCCGACGCGGCGCCGGCCGAACTCGAGGCCTGCGGACTCAGTGCCCGCCGGTCGGTGGCAATGGTCAAGGTCGCGCGCGAGGTGGCTTCCGGTCGCGTCGACCCGGATGATCCGGCCGGCGATGCCCGGCTCCTGGCGATCCCCGAGATCGGCCCGTGGACGATCGCCTGTCTCGCTTTGCGCGGCCGCGGTGAACCCGACGCGCTGCTGGCCGGCGACCTCGCCCAGGTCAAGCTGGTCGGCTACCTGGAAGGTCTCGGCCGGCTGGCCGAGATCGAGGAAGTCGAAGAGTTCTACGCTCCGTTCGCCCCGTGGCGTGGTCTGGCCGGCGAGTACCTGGCGATGGCGTTCGGCCCGGCCGTCCACGGACCCGGGAACCGAGCCCGGATCCGCCAGGCAGCTCTCAGGCACGCAGCCTGAGCGCCGGCAGGTTCGTGCGGCCGTTCGGGCGGACCGAACGGCGCAGGTGCCTCAGTCCGAGACGTTGACCTGGCTGGTCGGCAGCAACGCGTTGGTCAGCGCGTCGACGGCGCGCTGGGAATTGGCGAGGACGCCCTGGTCGACCATCCAGTTGATGAAGGTCTGCCAGCTCGCCCGGTCCTGATGGCCAAACGGGAGCGAGGCACCGTTGCCGTCCTGGTTCAGCAGCGGCAAGGTCGCCTTCATCTGGGCGGCCGTCACCTTCGGCTTGAGCGCGTCGTTGGCCTTGATCACCGACTGGGTCGCCTGGTTCGAGTGGGCGACCGCGAAGCGCGTGCCTCGGGCCAGCGCCGTGATGAACAGGCGGATCGGGTCCGGGTCGTCGTGGACCCGGCTGCCCTTTGCGACCAGCACCATCTCGCTGTAGGTCGGCACCCCGAGCTTGTCGACCGGGTTGATCGTCGGC
>Ga0182738_1002892_pt1 | contig 20062 bp, 12 predicted proteins | sample eDN5th30CBELigMG_FD_128876 | JGI IMG/M metagenome (GOLD analysis project Ga0182738, IMG submission 128876) | Enriched Miracle-Growth compost microbial communities from Emeryville, California, USA - eDNA 5th pass 30_C BE-Lig MG (version 2)... ... | reverse complement strand
CTCCTGTTTATTATGGTATGAGCAGGAGTTCAACATATCATTTAAGATTATTCAAGCTTGTGAACTTAAACAAAAAGGTGATGATAAATGTTTTGGGGGGTTGTGAAAAAACATTCATATGATCAAAAAAACGAAACAAAAGGAGGGAAAAAATTAATTTCTTCGCCGAAATCTGAGTTCCTAAAGGTTAAAATTTTACCTCGAAATTTGCACTTTTACATAGCACCCTAGTTTTCGGTTTTGGCCTCCACCGGGTTCTCGAGAACCGTGAATTCGAAGAAATACGGTAAATAAATTGAACTTTTCCAAATCAGTCTATCTCCTAATCATTGAGAAATAATCCTACTCAATCTAATCTACTGATACCTCATCTTATCTCTAACTGATCCTTCAATATGGAGTGATCTGCTAAGAATAGATAATAGCTTTTCAATTAATTCAAGATGAAATCATCCAAAAAATTTACTGCCCTTTCTCATAAATCTACCTCGTCTCTGAATCAAACTAACATTTAGCCTTTGCTCTATTTTCTCTTTTAAAAGTCTAAAACATCAAATTCAAAAAATAAATTCCCTTTACTAAACGAATCAAACACCTCTTCCCTATGAATATCCTCTCAGACTTTAACATCCCAGCCCAAAAAGACCAAGTCAGGCTCCTCGAAGAAGATGCCAGCTCAACCCAACAATCCACTCTTGCCAGTTACGATGAACTCCTTTACGACTCTACTACAAAGAAAATGTTCATGATTGGCAAAAGAAACAACGTCTACAGAGTCGACATGCCAGAACTCGCTAGAGAAGCCAAAAAGAACATCACCTCTGCTTACAAAGCCTTTCTAGATTTTATCTATGATGACAAAATCAACGAAAAAGGCATGAAGGCACTTGACTTGGCCTTCAAAAACCCCAAATCTTTAAGGAGGATTTTTATTGCCCACAGAGGAACCATTAACAGCAGCGGACTGCTTGAATTCTCTTCAAAAATGAAGCTAATGAAGTCCTTGAATTCCCTCACATTATCCTTTCCTTTCTCTCAAGAAGGAAGTTGCGAAGGATTTGAAAGCATAATGACTAATTTAAAATACCTCAAATCCCTTTCCGAGCTCAGACTTTGCTTCAACTATTCCACTGCAATAAGCATAAAAGCCATAAAGAAACTTGGCAGAAGCCTCAAGGAGCTCAGAAATTTGAAATTCCTGAGACTTTATTTCAATAAATGCTCTGTTTTCAATGATCAAGTCCTCATGAATCTCTCTTCAGCCCTTCAGGATCTCAAGCATCTCAAAGTCTTCTTCTTTGGCCTCTCAAGGCACAACAAAATTACCGAAAAAGGTCTTCAACATCTTTCTGAGAGCCTTAGAGGATTTAAATCTTTACAAGTCCTTGAGTTAGACCTCTCGACTTCTCAAGTAAATGATAAAGGGATTCAGTTCTTATTTGAAGGTTTAAAAGACCTGAAGAATATCACAAGATGTGTAATGAATTTTGCTGATTGTGATGATTTGACTTACAGAGGAATTCATGAAATGGCCAAAGGCCTCAAAATGATGACCTCTTTGACAAGATTAGACTTGATTTTTAAAGGATGTTTCTTGGTTGACCAAGAAGCGTTAACAGACATCACTAATGCAATTAAAGAATTGGTGTTATTACAAGCTCTAGAGCTGAATTTTTACAGCTGTAGTCTGATTGAAACTGATGGAATAGCTGCATTGGCTGTCGTGTTGAAGGATTTAAAGAATTTGTCAACGTTGGGAATAACAGCACCTTCTTTTGTAAAATGTATAAATAGATATTATCTTGATATGAAGGGTCTTAAGGTGGCCCTAGAGGAGCTTTCTGGCTTGGTAGAAGGCAAGAAAACTTTCACTTTTTAAAGATATAATGTGCATATATTTTATTATTTTGAATGTATTTTTGTATTCTGAAAGAATTTGTTTCAAAAAAAAAATTCTTTCATTTATCTCCACTGAAGGAGAAATTTACTTTGATTCAAAGCAAACCCATCCCCTTTGAGAATTTGATAAACGATTCTTTTAATTTTATGAAAGTCAAAACTGATATCGAGAAAAGATTACTTACAAAGGATCCTCCTTAATCTCATGGAACAAAGCCAAAAGATTAAGTTCAAAGTATTCACAAGAAATGAAGAAGTAAATTTGGATTATATCGATCTCATCAAATTGAATCTCACAGGATCTCACTCAGTTCATTTCTATTGATCAATTATCGAAATGTTTTTTGGGCCAAAAAACTCTCCACTTCAAGAAGGTCTATCAACCACTTCAAAACCTTAAACCGAAACTGAGAAAAAAAACATCAAAAGAATCTTCAATTATAACTAACAATTTCTATGGAGTTTGATAAATTTTCATACTTGTAATAAGCTTACATTTCTTGAACAATTATTAGTTTCCAGTCCATGAGTTTTCTTTCTCAATTCGACCGAGAACCTGTCATATTTCATCTGGAGTAAGGATTTCCCATGTTAAATTCATTTTTCCAAGAGAAAAATAAAAAGCCAAAATGTTTTCAGTGAATAAATCTCCACATTTAATTCTCTTCAAGAGATAAAACCAAAATCGAATTTCTATCCTTTTCTTTACAGTATAAAATTTTTTCCCACAGAATTCTGAAAATATTTTCCAGAAACAACAGAATTTTTTCACAGTTTGGCCAACTCCCTTTTTATAATTTTCTGCCCTATAAAATAGTTTCTGATCTGATTTAAAAATAAATCTCAAAGGACCCTCCCTACTCAACAACCCAAATGGAACCAAACCAAACCAAACAATTCGATTCAAATCATATCCAAAAAATGAACAAGCAAACGTGTATTACACGGAGCTCATCAAATTAAATACAAAAGGGTCTCGCATCGTGCATCATATGCTTCTGAATTACGAATACACCCTCTGGGATGAGACAACAATCTACTTCAAGGAAGTTTTTCAGCCTATTGAAAAGCTCAAACGAGTCAACGAGCTCAGTCTATTTGGATTTCAAGTAGATATCCAGAATGACGTGACGCTCCAAAAAGTTTCTGAAAAACTCAAATCTCTTTCTTCTTTACGGACCTTTACTGCTTATTTTCCTTGTGCAGACTGGATCTCTTTGAGAGGAATGAGACATTTTTCAAATGCTTTATCCCAAATGAAGCAGCTTTCTAAACTGAGCTTGCATTTTGAAAACTGTCCTTCATTGGATGATCAATGCTTACATGCATTATTCAAGACCTTGAAAAAACAAAAAAACCTTCAATCTTTAGAGCTTGACTTTCGAACTTGCAGAATGATCACAGGAAAGGGTTTGAAAGACCTAACCTCAACTTTAAAGAGAATGCAATTTCTCAAAGAATTATGCTTAGGAGTTGCTAATCAAACACACAAAAACACTCCTGATTTGCTAGCCCCTGGGCTCACACACCTCATCTCTTTAAACAAGCTTAAAATCGATTTTACAGATCTTTATGTCTCTCAAGACACTGATTTCTCTTCACTCTGGACTTCAAGTGCACATCTCAATTCCTTGAGAGTTCTCAGTCTCGATTTTTCAAGCACAGCTCACAGAAGTCCTCCGCTCAAGAATCTTTCGACAAACTTAAAATCTCTCATTCACCTTCATACTTTATCCTTATCTTTTAGGTTCTGTTCCATCGATTCTGGACTCGAAACAGACCTCTTGGTTCAGTGTCTGCAATCAATCCCCTCGCTGAATAATCTAACGCTAGATTTCAGCCATTTCGAAAACATGGATGGTCACATTTTGAAACAATTGTCTCTTTGTCTTGGGGCATTAACAAATTTATCAGAAGTTTCTCTTCTATTCAATGGATGTCAAGGCCTTGGGGATGCTGACGTTGAAATTTTGGTCTGTGAACTTGGACGCTTACCCAATTTGCACTCGGTGAAGCTGAACTTTGTGGGATGCGAACCGATCAAAAGCACGCACTATGAAGCTCTGAAAGTGAATAAAAATATAAAAAATCTCACCTTTGATTATCAAAAATGTGAATTTTCTAAATAAAAACTCATCAAAAAGCTTCGAAAACTAAACTTTCATTCAATAATTTCCTCTCTATTCGTATCCCTGAATAATATTTTATCGTATCACAAATTTATCAGAAATTAGTCTTGGATGTGATAACTGTCCAAATGTTGGAGATATTGGCGTAGAAAGTGTGACGTATGAACTTGGATTCTTGTCTAATTTACATTCTGTCACTTTAGACGTTCGTGATTGTTGTCCTATCAAAGATACTTAATATAATGGATTGCGGATGAACAAAAACATAAAAAATCTCACTTTTGATTATGTGCATTTTGAAGTCTACGATTGATGATTTCTGTGTTGATTTTGTCTTGATCAGAAAGACAGAAACTGAACTTTGAGAATTTTTTCGATAAAAAAATCACGTCAAATGAACAAAAAAATGTTCTCTAATATTTTTGAATTAACTTCGATTCGATAAAAGTATCAATTGAGTTCAAAGCAGGTTCAAAATATTCATGGATCTGAATTTTGGATTTTGAAAATCCGGACCCTTTTCCGGATTCATCCATAAGCTCCTATTTACAATTTCTGAAGAATGAGAAACTTTTTTAGGACTATTTCACTCATATTTTTCGAGTTTTCAAGTTTTTAGAGAAAATATTCTTAAAAAAAATATATGTAACATTTTAAGTCAGAGTTTTTGTTGAATGTTTAGTTTTTCGATCAGGTTAGCTCTGAGTTGAATAAATTTCGTTCAGGAGACTCAATTTAAAGATTTGATTGAATTTCTACGAAAAAAATTTCTTCGATTTTTTCCCTTTTTTTAAGAGAAATGTCAAGAAAATTCCCAGAAAAAAAATATTCTTTGAAAAATCATACACAGAGAGTAATCTCTTTTATGTCGGCCTTTCAGTTTATTATCAAAAAAAAAAATAAAATTATAGGTTAAAGTTTTTCCTCATGTTTATTTTCATATCAAGCACCTTGCCCTTTTCTTGTGAAAATGATAAATCATTCTGATTCTGTTGACTGCGAGTGCAAGTTCCTCTTCTTTTGGTCATTCTTAACAAAGATGAATAACTCTTCAAAAATTTGTTTATAACAACCAAGTTGAGACAACTAACCAAATATCTAAAGATAAATCGGACTTCTCGAGTTCCCCAACCCATTTTAAGAATAAACATTTTCTGGTTGAATGTCAATTTCTAATTCCTCGATCAGGAGACTCTCATATTGGATTCAGAAAAGGCTGATCTCTGTGGTTGATTTCCTGACTGAAATATACAAATAAATAAAATCAGAAATCATCTTTGCAAATCAGTAATTTCATGGAGAAAGATGTTCCCACTGTTCGATTCAGGACCTCTCCAAAAAATGAACAAGTCATCAGGAATTATACTGAAATCATCATGTTGAACGCAAAAGGACCTCGTATAGTCCACGAGATGGGCCTTAATTACGAAGGCATCTACTGTTACCTAAATTCAATGCAACCAAAACTAAATAACCTTCACAGACTTCTGGAAAAGCTCAAATGCATCCATTCCTTGACTGTTTCCCTCCCTGATGCGCATCTAGAAAATAACATGCTCTTAAAAAACATTTCTTTGAGGATGAAACCTCTTTCTTCTTTACAGATTTTAAATCTTGACCTCCCTTATATAGGCTGGATTTCCTTGAAAGGCATTGAACATCTTGCAGGCGCTTTGGCACAGATGAAGCTTCTCAAGAAACTTATAATGAATTTTGGCCATACGAATGGGATAGATGATGAATGCTTACATTTATTATCCAAGAGCTTGAAGAAATACAAAAATCTCCAATCATTCGAACTTGATATTTCTCACTGCGAAAAAGTCACAAAGAAGAGTTTCAAGTCTCTAGCTTGGACTCTCAAGCATTTACAACGACCCCTCAAAGAACTTTGTTTAGGGCTTGCCAGATTGGATCTCATAGAAGGAAATGCTCTTGATCTCTTAGCCTCTGGACTGGCAAATCTCACTGGTTTACAAACCCTTCGGATCAACTTTTCACAGCTTCAAGTCTCATCAATAGATATTTATTCTTCCCTCATGTCTTCCATAAAACATCTCAAATCCCTAAAAATGCTGAGTTTGTGTTTCGAATCTCTCCCTATGCATGCTTCTGTGCTCAAACATCTTGCTTCTAGCTTTGAATCTCTGATACATCTCCATGCTTTGTCCTTAAGTTTTGGATATAGTTCAACATTTGCCATCCAAGAAATGGAAGTTTTAGCTCAATGCTTAAAGTCAACCGCTTCTTCTCTCAAGAATCTTACGCTTGATTTCATCTGTTGTAGTCGTATGAATGATCAAGTTTTAGAGAAACTATCTATCGGCCTCAAAGCCCTTACAAAGTTATCAGAAATTAATCTTCAGTGTCTCTACTGCCCAGATGTGGGAGATGTTGGCATCAGGAGTGTGACGTATGAACTTGGAGGCTTGCCTGATTTACATTCTGTAAATTTAGGCTTTAGTTATTGTGGCCCTATCAAAGATACCTACTATAATGAATTGAAGCTGAAGAAAAATATTAAAAGTCTCACTTTTGATTATGTGCGTTCTCAAGTCTAATCCTTTTTATATTGAATTTTTGTTTTTGATACTTATTTTCTTTATAAAAAAAAGACAGAAAATGAGCTTTGAGAGTTTGTTTTTAAAAAAAGTCTGGTGAATTAAAAAAAAAAGTTATCAGATTTGAATGGCTAAATGAATACCAGCATATTTTGAAAATTTCGAAAATTTTCTCATCACTTTTTTCAGCACAACTCAGATAGGATTATTTGCAAATTTGAGTCACCTTTCAGATTCTGATTCAGAGGATCAATTCATGCTCTGAAATGACATCCTTCTCCCGTTTCAAAATCAGATTCACAAGTCCTCTTCAAACTCTATTATGACAACTAAGCCGAGCCATGTAACGGAAAGTCCAAGGATAAAGCTATTTGTTTTTTTGAATTTAGAGAGTTCGTAATCGTTTTTTGAAAGGAAAATAATGAAAAAAATTATTTTCAAAGGCAATTTCCCATTGATTGTCTCATTTATAATATAAACGATCCCGTTTGAACCCTAGAATCTATTTCCCTATTCAATAAATTAATCCAATCATAAATATCCCCAGTCAAATGGACAAAAACGTTCCCGCTGACCAACAAACTATTCGATTCAAAGTCTTTCCAAAAAGTGAACGAGTCAATGAGTATTCTGCGGAAATCGCCAAGTTAAACGCAAAAGGACCCCGTCTCGTCCACGATATGACCCTTAATTATGAATATATCTGCATTTACCCTAATTTGATGCAATCAAAGAACCTTCCCAGACCTCTTGAAAAACTCAAACTCATCAAAGCATTATATCTCTATTTTTCTGAATCAGAGGTTAAAGACGATATGATCTTACAAAAAATTTCCCAAAACATAAAATCTCTCTCTTCATTGAAGACATTAAAGCTTCAGTTTCCTTATGCACGTTGGATCTCTTTGAAAGGAGTTGAACACCTCGCGAGCGCTTTGGCTCAGATGAAACTTCTCGAGAAGTTAATTATGAATTTCAATTATGCTGAATGGGCCAATGATGAAAGCTTACATTTATTATTCAAGGGCCTGAAGAAATACAAAAATCTTCAATCATTTCATCTTGACATTCCCCATTGCATGAATATCACAGAAAAGAGTTTCAAGTCTCTAGCTTCAACTTTCAAGCATTCATTACAATCTCTCAAAGAGTTATCTTTAGATTTTGCTGGACTGAATCTCATAGAAGGAAATGGTCTTGATTTCTTGGCTTCTGGACTGACAAATCTCGCTGGTTTACAAACTTTTCGAATCAACTTTTCACAGCTTCAAGTCTCATCAATAGATATTTATTCTTCTTTCATGTCTTCCATCAGACACTTGAAATCTTTAAGAGTGCTTGTTTTGAACTTTTCATGTCTTCCAGTCAATGCTTCTACACTCAAACACCTTGCGATGAGCTTTAAATCCCTGACACGCCTCCATACTTTATCCTTAAGTTTTGCAGATTGCTCAACATTTACCTTCCAAGAAATGGAAGTCTTAGCCCAATGCCTGCATTCACTAGCGTCTTCTCTCAAGAATCTTACTCTGAGCTTTCGTTGTTATTATATCACTGATCGAGCTTTAGAAAAATTATCTGGTGGTCTCGAAGCCTTAACAAATTTATCAGAAATTAACCTCCAATGTGATAGCTGCCCTTTTGTTGGAGATGATGGTGTAGAAAGGGTGACATATGAACTTGGAGGCTTGCCTAATTTACATTCTGTAACCTTAGACTTTCGCTCTTGTCGTTCTATCAAAGATGCTTACTATAATGGATTGAAGATGAACAAAAATATTAAAAATCTCACTTTCTATTATGCTCGTCAAAAAGTCTAGTCTTTGTTGTCTTGGAATTCTTATTTTTGACAATTTTTTTTTTCTGAACAAAAAATGCATAAACTGAACTCTGAAAATCTTTGATAAAAATCAAGTCGAATGAATAGAAATACCAGCTAACTCTGATTCGATAAAATTATCAATTTAACTAAATAAATGCTGGCAATTTTCAAAAATCTTTTCATCACAATGAAATCGGCATTATTTTTCTGCAGATTTTTCTAGGCATCTTCTTTTTGATTGAATACAAGAACAAATCATGAGATCATGATCATCATTGGGTTCTGATCCCACACCCAAGCTTATAGATTCGCCACTTTAATGCTTTGTAAATTTGAAAAGCTGTCAGATCAATAAGATGAAATTTGATATGCTTGTCTTGAAAAAGACTAGAACAAATTATCTTTTATTCTACAAAAATGTCACCCTCCTGGGGCTCAACCAGAAGATCAATCCAGATTATGGGAAAATTGAATGATACCTTTGACATGTTTTAAATACATACTGACCAATCCTCTCAAAAACCTTTTGATAACAAATAAACTGAGCCAAAGAGCAGAAAATTCAAAGATAAAGTCTTTGTTTTGATTGGATTTGGGGGTTTCCTAAAAATCTTTTAGTTGAAAGGCAATTTCCAATTCATTTATGATTTTGTTTGTAAAATGTCTTATAAAAAAGCAATTGATCCCCCAAATTTATTTCCGACTAAATCGTAAATACTCCCAGCCAAATGGACAAAGATGCTCCCACTGACCAGCAAACTGTTCGATTCAAAACCTATCCAAAGAATGAACAAGTCACCAAGTATTACACTGAAGTTATCAAGTTAAATACAAAAAGACCCCATCTCGTCCACGATATGACACTTAATTATGAATACATCTGCATTGACTCTGGTTTGATGCAATCAAAGAACCTTCCCAGACCTCTTGAAAAACTCAAACTCATCAAAGCACTATATCTCAATTTCTATGGAGCAGATATTGAAAATGATATGATCTTACAAAACATTTCCCAAAACGTGAGATCTCTATCTTCTTTACGAATTTTGAAGCTTCAATTTCCTTGTGTACATTGGATCTCCTTGAAAGGAGTTGAACATCTCGCAAGTGCTTTGACTCAGATGAAAATTCTCAAAAGGTTACTTATGAAATTCACCTTCGCTTGGGTAAATGATGAAACCTTATATTTATTCTTCAAGAGCTTGAAGAAATCCAAAAATCTTCGATCATTCCAGCTTGACATTTCTCTTTGCGAAAACATCACAGAAAAGACCTTCAAGTATTTGGCTTGGACTCTCAAGCATTTACAACAACCCCTCAAAGAACTATGTTTAGGATGTGCAGGCTTGAATCTCAGAGAAGGAAATGCTCTTCATTTCTTGGCTTCTGGGCTGGCGAATCTCATTAATTTACAAACCCTTCGAATCAACTTTTCACAGCTTCGAATCTCATCAACAGATAACTTTTCATTCCTTCTGTCCTCCTTAAGACACCTCAAATCTTTAAGAGTGCTTATTTTGAATTTCTTATTTCTCCCTGTGAATGCTTCTGTGCTCAAACATCTTGCTTCTAGCTTTGAATCTCTGATACACCTCCATACTTTGTCCTTAAGTTTTGGATCTAGTCCAACATTTGCCGTCCAAGAAATGGAAGTTTTAGCTCAATGCTTACAATCAACCGCTTCTTCCCTCAAGAATCTTACTCTTGATTTCAGCTGTTCTCATAGTATGAATGACAAAGCTTTAGAAAAACTATCTGCTGGTCTCAAAGCCCTTACAAAGTTATCAGAAATTAATCTTCAATGTAACAACTGCCCAAATATTGGAGATATTGGCGTCGAAAGTGTGGTATATGAACTTTGGGACTTGCCTAATTTACATTCTGTAAATTTATATTTTCGCTTTTGTCGTCCTATCAAGGATGCTTACGAGGATGGATTGAGAATGAAGAAAAATATCAAAAATCTCACTTTTCATTATGTCCATTTGGAAGTCTAATCCTTGTCACCTTGAATTCTTGTTTTTTATACTCATTTTTCTTCAGTAAAAATACATAAAATGAACTTGGTGGATAACAAAAATGTTCTCACATTTGAATTAATTCCTTTAGCTAAATGAATGTCAATACATTTTCCAAATTTCGAAAACTTTTATAGTTCTTTCAGTTATGAAATTTTGATGGAGTTTTTTGATGTAGTGCTATCAATAATGTTTCTTCTAAGAAGCTTGTATTTAACCAAATGAATCACCTTTCAGGTTCTGATTCAGAGGACCAGCTCATGTTCTTAAACGCTGCTGGTTTTCTAGCTCCCTCAAAAAAATCTCTTTGAGAAGAATTAAACTGGACCAAATAACAGAAAATTCAGAGATAAATTTCTTGATTTAATTGAATTTAGAAATTTCCTCCATGCTTTTTTTTTTCAAAATTTTTGTTTGTTGAAATTGAATTTCTAATTACTGTAATAAGGGTTTGAGATTTTAATACCTTGTGATTTTCAAACTTTTTCTGGATTTCGATATTGAAAAGTTTTTAGGCCAAAAATTCATACTTTTCCCCCAAAAGAATTTTTTTTAATATGAAAATCCTAATCCCAAAAAAGATAAAACAAGTCATTTTATTGTATTGTCGTTCGAGATTTTCAACTTTAAATCTCATTTTTTTACGACCAAGATCTCAAATTAACAGCTCTAATTGGCACCAGAATAGATTTCCTCGCCTTGTGCAAAGCGCTTGATATGAAATACGTTAAGAGAGAGTTTTGCTCAGCAAAAAAAATTTTACTCATATTTTCATACCCTTTTACCTCGAGAATTTCATACTTTTGGCAAAAGTTTCTAGGGTAGGGGGTATGAAAATCTCAAACCCTTACGGTAGAATTGAGGATATGAACAATAGAAGATTAACCCCTATAATTCATTTTCCGATTAAATAAGAGAGAATCCCCCTGGATAAATACTCAAATGGACAAAAATGTTCCCACAGTCCAAAAAACTGTTCGATTCAAAATATATCCAAAAAATGAAGAAATCAATGAAGATGACACTAACCTTTTCAAGTTAAGGACAAGAGGGGCTCGTCTCGTTCATCATATGGATCTTAATTACGAATCCATCTCTTATGACTGCGACCCGACTCAATCAAAGAATCTTCAAGCACCCCTTGAAAAGCTCAAACTCCTCGATTCCCTGTATATTTCTTTCTATGAAGCATACCTTAAAAACAGCATGATCTTCCAAAACATCTCGGCCAAACTAAAATCTCTTTCTTTTCTCCAGGATCTCTCGCTTCAATTCTACTATTCAAACTGGGTTTCTCTTGAAGGAGTTATACATCTTACAAATGCCTTGGCACAAATGAAACTCCTCAAGAAGCTGACTCTCAATTTAGAGTCCTGTGAATGGGTAAATGATGCCAGTTTACACTTGGTTTTTCAGAGTCTGAAGAGAAGTAAAAACATGCAATCATTAGAACTTGACCTTTGCAACTGCCACAATGTCACAGAAAAGAGTTTCAAGTATCTTGCCTCAATTTTCAAGCATTCATTACAACCTCTCAAAGGATTAAGCCTCAGAGTTTCGGGCTTGAATTTCACCAAAGGATATCCTCTTGATTTCTTAGCTGCTGGACTTGCCCGTCTGAAATACCTACAAAAACTTAGAATTGACTTTTCAAGTCTGAAAGTTCCCCAAGGAATAGATTTTTCCTCTTTTATGCTCTCGATAAAACATCTTGAATCCTTAACAATTCTCAGTTTGGATTTCTCATTCCTATCTCTTTCTGTGACTGCGCTCAAAGACCTTGCAAAAAGTTTTACATCTCTGACTCGTCTCCATACTGTAGCTTTAAGTTTTCGATGGGGTGAAGCCTTTGGTGGACTCACAACGGAAGCTTTATCTCAATGCTTACAATCACTACCTTCTCTCAAGAATCTGACCCTAGAGTTCAGATATTCTCAGAGCGTGTATGATCACGCTTTAGAAAAATTATCTACTGGGCTCAAAGTCTTGACCAACTTATCAGAAATTACTCTTCTATGCGACAACTGTCTATATATTGGAGATGCTGGGGTAGCAAGTGTAGCATCTGTACTTGGATCTTTAACGAATTTACGCACTGTAATTTTGGGATTTCGTGGTTGCCGTCCCGTCAAAAACATTCATTACGAAAGTCTAAATATGAACAAGAATGTTAAACATCTCATTTTTAATTATAATAACAGTTGAGTTGAGAACTCACCTCTTTTGAGTGAAGACCAGAAAGCTTCTGAAAGCCTTTTCATGATTCTGAAGCTCATATCAGAAAGAATTTCTTTCTCAAAAAATTTGAAACTTCCTTATGGTGCACTAGTAATTTGTGTATACTTCTCCTACTACTTACTGTATCCTCTTGTAATGTTCATCCCCTATAAATTTCACCCCAAACGAAATTTAGAATTTTTCTCGCATTTCGTCCCTTCAGACCCCTGAAATTTTTATTTGAGGGGGAATGAAATACGAGAGGATAGGCAAACATAAAAATTTTAACACTAAAAAAAAAATCCCAAGAATTTTTTCGATGAAAAAATAAAAAAAGAGAGGAAAGTAGTTCAGGATCTAAATACAAATCGAAGGATGAGAATATGAATATCTTTGGATTCAATTTTCTCTGGTTGAAACCCAAGCATTTCTGGGAAAAAAATTCCTTGATATCTGATCCTCAATCATTATCATCCCTTTTGAAAAAACTTGTACTTTTCATGAGATCTCATCCCTCAGACCCTCCAATTTTTTTATGAGGGGGAGGATGAAGATTACAAGAGGACACAATATATTTTGTTTCACAAACACTGGTTCTGATGAAAATTAAAAACTAAAAGCTTAAATATTCGCAGTGATTCAAGATCCGGATGGAGACAGACCAAACAACAATCCCACAGCCTGTTGTATTCAAACCCTTTAAAAAAAATCAAGATGTCAAAGAGGATTATACCGACCTTCTTGAGTTAATGACAAGAGGACTCCGTCTCGTTCACCATATGAATCTGAATTACAGACATATCTCCCGTAACACCAACACGATTCGATCAAAGGACCTTCACACACCTCTTGATAAACTCAAACTCATCGATTCCTTATCCATCTTCTTTTGCCAAGTTGATCTTCACAACAACACGATCTTACAAAATATCTCAATGAAGCTCAAATTCCTCCCTTCCTTACGAAATCTCGAACTAAGGTTTTATTATTCAAACTGGGTTTCCCTTGAAGGAGTGAAACATCTTGCAAGTGCCTTGGCCCAGCTAAAATCCATCAAGAAACTGAGTCTCAATTTTATCTATTGTGAGTGGGTCAATGATGACAGTTTACACTTGGTTCTTCAAAGTCTGAAGAAAAACAAAAACCTTCAATCATTAACTCTCGACATCGCTCGCTGCAAAAACGTCAACGAAAAGAGTTTCAAGCGCCTGGCCTCAATCTTCAAACATTCATTAAAAGCTCTCAAAGAGCTGTCTTTAGGGTTTGCCAGTTTGGATCTCCCAAAAGGGAAACCTCTTGATTTCTTGGCTTCTGGACTCTCTTGTCTCAAAGACCTACAAAAGCTTAGTATTGACTTTTCAAACCTCAAAGTCCCTCTTCAAGGATTTGATTTCCCTTTTTTTATGTCCTCAATAAAAAACATCACATCTCTAAAAATACTGAGTTTGGACTTCTCGTACTTATACATTTCTTTGTCTGTACTCAAGCGTCTTGTGTTAAGCTTTCCATCTCTGATAAACCTCCATACTCTAGCCTTGAACTTTCGATCGAGTTCAGTGCTTCTCGGACAAGAAATGGAAGTTTTATCTCAAGGCCTACAATTATTAGCTTCTTCTCTCAAGAGTCTAACACTTGATTTCAGAGATTCTCAGAATCTGAATGATCAAGCTCTAGAAAAATTGTCTGCTGGGCTCAAGACCTTAACAAATCTATCAGGAATTACTCTTCAGTGTCAGAACTGTGTTTATCTTTGGAATGCTGGTGCCGAAAGTGTGATAAATGCGCTTGGATCTTTACCGAATTTAGATTCTGCAGTTTTGGGCTTTCGTGCTAGTTGCCGTCCGATTATCAATACTTTTTACGAGACTGTTGAAGCGAGGAGAAATCTGAGAAACCTCCCTTTCAATGCGAATAACTGTGAATGAGCAACAGAAGCTCTTTTGAAGTGAAGACATGGAAATTCTTTGATTCTTTTGTTGACATCCGATGAATAAATAAACGCTCACAATGATTTTTCTAGCTCCAGAAACAAGCATTTTTCAAGTAAATACTTTCCAGTGTATGGTTGATTTGTGATTCTAAATTTAATTCCCTTAAAAAAAGTAATTTCGCTCTTTGCTTCAAATAAATGTTGCAATTTTATTTTGGTTTTCAAACAAAATGAGATTTAGTCTCTTATGGAAGAAGGCTTTAAAAAATTTAAATTAAGGCTTTGGATTTGTCTGGATCTTTGTGTGAATCAAATATCTGAGAAACGAAAGTCACAAATCCTTGCTTGAAATGCAATTTAACACACAAAAGTGTCTCATCAATAATGTATAATTAAAAAACTGCGCAATCTTCACCGAGTCTCTTCATCCCCCTTTGATTAATACAGTTTCTGACCTATTCAGAAATAAAATGATTAAAATTCACAATCCCTTTGGATGGAAAACAATAAAAACCTGACCAGAACCTTCAAGACCCACCTCAAAGGTAAGCAAATCAGAGAGAACTACAGCCAAGCCAGTCAACTAAACGTCAAGGGATCTCGGGTAATTCATCACTTAGGCTTTGAGTATTACATGTGCTCTATGGACCTTGAACCGATCAATTCAAACAGATTCCTCAAACCTCTTGAAAAATTCAAACTGATCCAAGACTTGACGGTGTGTCTCTATCAGCCAACTCGAAAGGAAATCATCTCAAAAGATTTTTCTGAGAAACTTAGGTCCCTATCTTCTTTACAAACTCTAAACCTTCAATTCGGTTCTGCAGACTGGCTTTTCCCAGGAGGAATGGTACACCTTGCAAACGCTTTAGGCGATCTCAAGAGACTTTCTAAGCTGACTTTGAACTTCAACACTTGTATTTAGTTGGATGATGAATGCTTCCATGTCTTATTCAAAAGTCTGAGAAAGCACAAAAACCTTGAATCATTCGACTTGGATCTGAGTTCCTCTATGAAAATTACAGAAAGAACGTTCAAGGACTTTGCCTTAGTTCTCAAACGTTCATTCAAATCTCTTCAAGAATTATCTTTCATATTGCATAATCCAACAATCCCAGGAAGCGCTTTGGAGTTCGTGGCTTCTGCATTGACACATCTCACATGTCTAAAAAAGCTGAGAATTCCGTGTCTCACTATTCAAATCTCACAAGAAACTGATGGTTCTTCATTCATCTCTTCAATAAAAAACCTCAAGTCTTTGAAAATGCTTGATTTGGATTTCTCCTCTTTGCCAAAGAATATGATCACGCTTCAAATTCTTGCGACTAGTTTAAAATCTTGGACAGACCCTCGCTGTTTGTTCTTGAATTTTCAAGATGCTGATGCATTTTCTGTGCAAGAAATGGAAATCTTGGCTCAAAGCTTCCAATCTTTCCCTTTCCTTGAGAATTTAGCTTTAGATTTCAGAGATTGTCCCTGTATGAATGACCAAGCTTTAGAAAAATTGTCTGCTAGCCTTGGGGTATTCACAAGATTGTCAAAAATTGCTCTTTCATTTGATCAGTGCCCACTGGTTGGAGATGCTGGCGTTGAAAGTCTTGTGTCTCAGTTTCTTAGTTTGACTAACTTGAAATCTATCACCCTCAGTGTCCTGAATTGCAGGCCAATCAAAAATGAGCATAATAATCGTCTTCAAATGAACAAAATGATAAAAAAATCGCCTTTCAGTATGAAAGGCTTTAAACTTCTTTTAATTCTGAGAAAAGGCAATGATTCGGCTTTTTGAATAAATTATCTCTTGTCTTTTTTTTGTCAATTCTTTTGTTACTTCTATCTGAAGTTTCTGAAATCAACACGAAAAACTCTCATAACTTTATCGTCTATCCTTTTTGTGGAATCTAACGAGTTTCTGAAAAGCACAATCTCCATAAGACTGTTAATTTTACATAAATAGCAGTAGTTCTCATCAATCTTATGATTTGATTTATCTTTTCTGATGCCGCAATTCTCTTTGAATTTCTCTTGATTCTGATTAAATTAATATTATATAAAAAACGCATCATCAGAAATATTCGCAGTGACTTATCTCAATCCCAGGATGAAGGAAAATCAACCAACAATCCAGCCGCTCACCCAATTCAAAACCTATCCAAAAAACGAAGAGGCTAATGAAACTTATACCAGTCGTACCAAGTTAATGAAAAAAGGATCTCGTCTCGTTCATCAGATGAATCTGAAATACGACAGTATTTCCTATGAATTTGCACAGATTCAATCAAAGAGCCTTCAAACACCTCTTGAAAAGCTCAAAATCATCAATACTTTATCTCTCTTCTTCCAAGAAGCAGATAGTCAAAATCACATGATCTTGAAAAACATTTCAATGAAACTCAAACCTCTCTCTTCTCTACAGCATATAAAGCTTCAGTTTTTTTATTCAACCTGGCCTTCTGTTCAAGATGTTGTGCATCTCGCAAGCGCTTTGGCTCAAATGAAACTTCTTAAAAAGCTTGCTCTGGATTTCATTTATTCTCCTTGGATAAATGATGAAAGCTTGCATTTGCTCTTTCAAAGCTTAAAGAAACACAAACATCTTCAATCATTAGATCTAGACCTTTCCAAATGTCTCAACATCACAGAAAAAAGTTTTCAATATTTGGCTTCAACTTTCAAACGCTCATTACAATCTCTCAAAGAATTACGTCTCAAGCTTACGAGCGTGGATTTCACAAAAAGAAGTTCCCTTGAGCTCTTAGCTTCGGGACTCACCTCAATCAAAGACTTACAAAACCTTATTATTGACTTTTCACAACTTGAGATCTCTGAAGAAACCAACTTCCCTTCATTTATGTCCTCAACAAAACATCTCAAATCCCTAAGAATACTTAGTATGGATTTCTCATCCTTGCCGATTACTGAAACGGCATTCAAAAATCTTGCAACAAGCTTTCCATCCCTCATCCACCTTCATACTTTGTTCTTATATTTTCAATTTAATGAGACATTGACTGTATGCGAGATGGAAGCTTTAGCTGAAGGCTTACAATCGTTAGCTTCTTCGCTCAAGAATCTCACCCTCAACCTCACCTATTCTCAGAACCTGGATGATCAGGCTTTAGAAAAATTAGCTGATGGCCTGAAGGGACTCACGAATTTATCAGATTTTCGTCTTCAGTGTAGCAACTGTTCATATGTTGGAGATGCTGGTGTAGAAAGTGTGTCATGTGCACTTGGAGGCTTGCCTAATTTGGAATCGGTCATCTTGAACTTTCGTGGTTGTTGTCCCATTGAAAACATTTATTGTGAAGATCTTAAAATGAAAAAAAACATCAAAACCCTCATCTTTAATTATAATAAAGTATACTGACTTGTTTTAAATGAAAGCTCATAAAGTTTGATGCAAAGACTTTTATATAATTGTTTATACTTACTTGAAAAGGAAAAATAAGAAATTCACAAAAGAGAAAATATTCACACTTGGACTCTGAACAAAATTGACAAGAGATTTTTTTTTTTCAAAAATAAACTTTCCAAAAAATTTGAGAGTTTCTGAGAAATTTTTTTTTCTCCATTTTTCATCACTTTTTATTGAACACCACGCGAGGAGTTATCATATTTTTCATAACCTCCAATCTTCTAGGCTGCCGAGAGAAAATTTGGTCCTCTTATTGAAGACTTTTGAAACTGAGAATTGCACAACCAAATCCACTCTTCAATCATGTTATTGAAACAAAAATTATTAGGATTTTAAGATTCCTGTTCGAGAGGTTCAAGTTTCAAGGTACATAATCTTCAAGGCGATGACAATATGATCTCAATCTGGTCGCCAAATCTGTTTTCAAGAAGACAGATTCCAGATTCAGAAATGAGGAATTCACTTCCAAAAGAGCCCCAAAAAAAGTTTTCGGTCAATCCAACAGAAAAAAGCTCTTTCAGCTTAAGGATTCCTCAGGAATTTCATCAAATCTAACAAACTCTCTTCTCAAATGGAGGAGTCCCAAATACGTGTTCAAATTGTCAATAAACGCATAGAAGGGTCTCACTGGAATTTAAAAACGCTGCAATTTTAATTCATCAGAAATCTTCATATCCCTCTCTTACCTACTAATACAAACACACATCCATAAATAAAACAGTAAAATTACATCCTATCTAAATGAAAAACAAGCAAAGCATCACCCAAGCCTTCAAGGCCTATCCAAAAGTGGAGCAAGTCAGACAAGATGAGACCCAAGTCGCTCAGTTAAATGCCAGAGGGTCTCGAATAATACATCATTTCATTCTTGAACATGATTACTACGCCATGAACTATGCATCCCTCGATTCGCACCGATTTTTCGAACCTCTTGAAAAGCTCAAACTGATTCAAGAGCTAAAGCTGAAAATCTTTCAACACTCGGCGGGAACCATCTCAAAAGATTTTTCTGAGAAACTCAGATATTTATCATCTTTAAGAACTCTAAATCTTCAATTTGGTTCGACAGCGACAGGCTATTTTAGTTCTGCAAGCTGGTTTCTCCCAGAAGGAATTTTGCACCTTGCAAATGCCCTAGGTGACCTCAAGAGGCTTTCAAAGCTTTCTCTGAACTTCAAATCTTGTTCCCAATTAGATGATAAATGTTTCATGGTCTTATTTAAGGGCCTAAAGAGACTCAAAAGCCTGAAATCCCTGCACCTTGATCTCAGCGGCTGTGAGAAAATCACTGAAAAAACTTTCAAGAGTCTAGCTTCCCTTCTCAAAAATTCTTTCATTTCTCTTGAAGAACTATTTCTCAAGTTAGAAAATCCAACAATTCTAGCAAGCGCTTTGGAGTTCTTAGCTTCTGCGCTGCCACATCTAACGCGTTTAAAAAAGCTGGGAGTCCCTAGACTCACCCTTCAAATCTCTCAAGAAGCAGATTCTGATAACTTTCTCTTTTCAATCCACCATCTGGAATCTTTAAGAGAACTTTATTTGAATCTCTCATCTTTCTCAAATGATATGACTACACTCGAAATCCTTGCCACAAGCTTGGAGTCCCTGACGGAACTGCGCTCTTTATCTTTAAATCTCATGAAATCTGAAGAGGAATTTTCTTTGCAAGAAATGGAAATGTTAACTCAAAGCTTCAAGTCTTTCCCTTCTCTTGAGTATTTAGCCCTTGATTTCAGAAAATCTCCCTACATTGAGGCTGAAGCTTTCGAAAACTTGTCTGCTGCCCTTGAGGGACTCTCAAAGTTGTCAGAAGTTTGTCTTTCATTTGCTAAGTGCCTTCAAGTTGGAGATGCCGATGTTGAAAGTTTGATAGAGAGACTTGAAAAATTACCAAACCTGAGCTTTGTCAATTTCGATTTCGTGAATTGCTCTTGTGGTTTCAATCATGAACATTATAATCGTCTTCAGCTGATCAAAAATATTGAAGGCGTCTATTTTGCTTGTGAAAAATCTCAAGGCTGAACTTAAGAATTCATTAGAAAAAAAAATCCGACTCAATATTAAAATTATT
>Ga0182738_1002891_pt1 | contig 20082 bp, 18 predicted proteins | sample eDN5th30CBELigMG_FD_128876 | JGI IMG/M metagenome (GOLD analysis project Ga0182738, IMG submission 128876) | Enriched Miracle-Growth compost microbial communities from Emeryville, California, USA - eDNA 5th pass 30_C BE-Lig MG (version 2)... ... | reverse complement strand
TGATTAGATGGAATGTGTGCTATTTGAGAATCACCTGTTTCAGAAAATTGTGCTGTTCTTATGGATTCTAATATGACTGATTTCCAAGCTTTAAATTCTGTTTCGGAAGAGAATTTGAGCTTTAAATAAGGTTTGCCTTCCTTGCTCTGTTGAAGTGTTAATGTCTTTCCTCTGAAAATTACTCGGATCTTACATTGGGATCTTCTTTTGTGCCAGTTAAAGTAATAACACCGAATTCATCTTTTGTGTCTTCTTCAAATTGAGCATCTTTAAGCTGAAAGGTAAATCTTGGAGTATTATCGCCTGGAAATCTCAAAATGAAATGTAATAGAATAAATATACCCTTGGCTTTATAATAGGTAAGAGTGGTATCAGTAACTTCAACGTAGCGATTGACGTAAACGATGTTACGTTTCACTTTGAGGTTTCCAGAAATACGAATGATGTTGGTCATAGAATAATAATTTTTGAGAAGCCGAAATTGGCTTTTTGTAAATAAAATAATATAGTATTCAGGGGAAAAGATAGAAAATACTTGTTTTCGAGAGATAAAAATTTAATTTAATAGTCGTCAAAAAATTCTCTCTCTTTGTGAAATATACAGATATATTTTTTCCTCTTTTTAAGTATGAAGAAGTGAAATGAAAATCTGTTGTTTCTCTTGTTGAAATTATAAAGATAAAGACATAATAAAGTTATAAGACAACACGAAAAAATCCTTTTTTAAAGTTTAGGTTTATTACTTTGAAGGACATCACATTTAGCAATAAAATCAACGATACTCTTGAAGTACTGATGTCTTCCAGTATACCAAGTATCATTATGAGTCCCGCCTTCAATCTCAACCAACTCTTTCAAAGTGCTACTTTTTGCTTCATCAAACAATCTTTCCATTTGTTCAGGAGGCACCAATTCATCTTTCTTTCCAGAAATAAACAATATAGGAGTTTTAATCTTTCCAATCATATCAATACTCTTCCAATGATTTGCCAACACCAATCCTTTTAATGGTGCAAGTCTTGGCATGACCTGGTCTACCATATCAGCCATCGAAGTGAATGTATTTTCAAGAATAAGCCCTGCTACGTTATACCCTTTTCCTCTACTAAGTGCATAGATCCCAACAGCTCCTCCAATAGAAGTTCCGAGGACATAAATTCGATTAATATCAATGTCTTTTCTTGAAAAGACGTTCTCCATGATAGCTAAAGAGTCAAGTTGAATGCCTTTTTCTGAAGGTGAGCCTTCACTATAACTATATCCTCTATATCCAACGATTAAAGTGTTTGCACCAACGATATTATTGAGTAATTTCAAGAAAGGTAATCTGTATCCGATATTTCCTGCATTTCCTTGGAAGACAACGACAGTTGGAGATTCTTTTGGAAGAGCAGTTTTTGTAAGCCAGCCATGAAGGTTGATACCATCTGGAGTCTTTATATTGACATCTTCGTACTCAAATCCTTGTTCATTAGGATTTCGATAACCATAAGGATTGCTGCTTGGGAGTTTGTCAGGATAACCAGGGAAATAGATTAATTTGTCTTGGAGAAGCCAGAGAAGGAAGCCGCTACCAACCAAGACTGTAGCAGCAACAGAAGCAGAGACAATTAAGAGTTTTTTTAATGGTTTTGAAAGCATGTGTTGAGAAGATGAATAAGAGAGCTAAAATAAGATTTATAAACTGATTATGAAGAGCAAAATAATTTCTCATATGATTCAAAAAAAAACTGTGTTGAATTATCTTGTAGGATAGATCTCTTTGTTCATATTATTGGGATGTTTGTTTGGGGTTCGGAATAATTTTCATAGGACATCTTTTAATCGCCGTTTAATCAAAATAGAACAAATTCTTTTTAGAGACCTCTCAAACATAGTGAAAAGAAAAAATCGAAAATTTATCTCGCAAATAAATAACTTTTTCTTTTTCGAACTGACTCCAAAATCAGTTTGAAGAAGAGGAAGAATTCTAAATATTCTTTTTGATAGATTTATTATTTTAGACATTTTATAAAAATTCTTCAAATACTCAAAACAAATTCTAAATAATAAAAACTCGAATTTATCCCACAATTCTCCTTTTTCAACATGATAAAGAAAGAGATTCTATTTGAAGAGATGAATAGTTTGATTCCATCTCTTGTTCCAGGTCGACACAAAGGTCAAAACGGCAAAATTGGTGTTATTGGAGGAAGTTTTGAGTATACAGGTGCACCATATTATGGTGCAGCTGCTGCACTAAGAGGCGGAGGAGACTTATCCCATATATTCTGCACGAATCAAGCAGCTACTCCGATAAAAAGCTATTCTCCAGAGATCATTGTGCACCCTTATTTAATTGCTGGAACAGAATTGAAGCGAGAAGCAACATTAGAAGAAGTGAAGGATTGTGTGAATTCAACTTCAAAATGGTATTCAGCATTAAATGCAATGATAATAGGCTCAGGTCTTGGAAGAGATGATGCTATATCACAATGTATTGAGGATTTATATGGAAATTTGGAGTCAACCCTTACGATATGTGATGGAGATTTTTTCTGGTATTTGACAGAGAAGAATAAAGAGAAACTCGCTGAGAAGATTAGGAAACGAGCTAAGTACACTGTATTAACTCCAAATGCTGCTGAATTCAAGAGAATTTGGGATTTTTTGCAGATAGAGAGAGAGCTAACTTCAGATGAAGAAAAAGAAGCAGAAAGGAAAAAGTTTACCTCTGAGGTGAAATCTCCTTTGATCGAAATCCCTATTGATAATCCATTAGCTGTGGATTATGTTGAAGTTTCAAAGAAGCTTGGTAATGTAAATATTCTCGCAAAAGGGGAATTTGATATCATTACAAATGGAAAAGAAGCCTATGCTGTCCTCAGAAAAACCTCGCAAAAGAGATCTGGAGGACAAGGCGATATTATGGCAGGGCTAGTAGCTTTGTATTGTTTCTGGGATCAGAACAGACAAAATGAGCTTGAAATCGATCCAAATAGTGATGAATTTAGTATTTTACGAGGGTGTATGCTAGGAAATTATATTACAAGACATGCTGCAGCTTTAGCTTATGAAAAGTACAAGTATGGATTAACTGCTCCTCATGTTTTAGATGAGATTTATGTTGCAATAAATAGTTTTGTTGATAAGGGGTTAACATCACCTTGAAGGAGTCTGAAAAAATTGATTTGATGTGGTTACATATGGTTATGTAATAGAGTGTAAAAAATTATACAATATGATCACAATCATCATCATAGAATTAATTATCACATGAGGTATATTTTACAGCTGAATACAAACAAATGATAATAAATTAGTTGTTTAGTCGGTTTTCATTTTTTTCTTTTCAGGACTTTTGTCAATTTTCGCATTATCTTCAGTACTTTTTCCTGTCATTTTGGGATGGATGACACGATAGTAATCACTCGGGACGTTCATGACGAAATGTAGGATATTCTTTGGTTTAACTTTGGGTTCCTTTGGATTTGAGACATGTAAACGAGCTTCATCAATTGGATCTCTTTTGAGTTTCAAGGGGATTGAACATGTTGATATTGCATCCTTTAAATCTTCAAAGGTCTTATAATCTGCTAATGAATCATTTGGAAAGACTATATCCAAACGAGCCTTGAATTGTTCCAACATCTATTTTTAAATGAGAGTGAGCAATTTTCCTAAAATTTGGTTACTTTTTTTTGGAAGTTTGTGAAATTGAGATTTTGAGGCCAAGGAGCTTTGGGGTTTTCAAGGATGATTTTACGATGATCTGGGAAGTTTTTGAGAAGGATATAATCAAGTGCTGTTTGTGCTGCTTCTTGATTCTTGATATATAAATTCTTGAAATGTTTCATTCCTCTGAAAAATCTCATCCAAACTAAGAAAACTTTAGATCATTTATCACATTAAGAAAAGACTACCTGCAAGTAGGATCAATAATCGAATGGGAAGAACAGAAAATGCGCAATATCCCGTAATAGTAAAAATAAGGAACAAGGCAGTTCTGTCAGGATCGTCCCAAACAATAATGTTTTTGAGTTTTTCAAAGAAGGCAGAAACTTTCATTAATAAAATGATTAAGATAACGAGAGATTTCTTGGCCCATTTCAGTCTTGTCATCAAGGAACTTTCTGCAATAAGCTTATATTTCCAATGTGAGGTTTGCATGTTTTTCTTTCGTATAAGGTCGATCTGTGGAATAACTTTTGATTTTTTGAATTGTGTGTTTATGTCTGTTTCCATGAAGAATAGTCGCACCAAAACTGGTTTTATGCGAGCATTAAATGTTGGATGGTTGTAGATACAAAGAATAGAAAGGACGAGTAGGAAGTCTGCTATCACATTTGATGCCTCTACCATGAAAATTATCCATGTAAATAGCAAGAAACAGAGGACGGAGAATTTTGGATATTTGAAATGATAGATATCATCAAGGTCTTTTGAGACGAGTTTAACGTAAGAAAAGACTCTTTTAACTCTGCTAAGACTGAGTCTTAGAAGTTGGTTTGAGTATTTTTCTGTATCCATTCGGACACCTTCAACATAATCTCCATAAGCCGGAGCAATGTATGACTTCATTGAGCTGAGATTTTTGACTTTGATTCTGACAATTGGATCAGTAAGATCTTGTTCGCTGCTATTCGAAGCTTTCAAGATTTGTTTCTTCTTTTGTTCAGTGTATTTAAAGTTCATGTCCATTGTGAGAGTGCTATTAGCTCGAAGAGATAGAACATCAGGAACGACGATCTCGCTTGTGCAAATAACTTCTTCCATGTAGTTGTCTTTCACCCAACCATTATTGTAAGCGCAAATCAGTTCTAGTGTAAGAGGGAAGAAAGTATCACAAATTGGACTATTTAGAAGGATTTAGAGAAAGGAGATTTTCAAAAATACATGAAAAAACTCTGTCGCCACTTGATGGTCTCTTCGCTGAGAGTTTTGCTGGTTTTGAGTGTATAAGGAATATGGTTGATTCGGAAATAACAAGTGGAATTTTTTGGAAGATTTCGAATGTTCGTAGCAGAAGTAACTGTTGAAAGAGAATTATTTTAACTGAAGAAAAGTGGGATTACTGATTAGTTGAAGCTTTCCAATAGGTTGATAGTTCTCTTGAAGTTGAAGTCCAGTAATCTGTTTTGAAAGTTAGGGGAACGATCATATGAGGAAATACTTTTTGACTGGCAATTTTGAGTTGAGAATGCCAGACGGCTAGATTTTTTGAAGGATCAGTTTTATTGTTTTGCTCAGGAGGATTTTCTGGATCAATAACAATTTGCATCTTCTCAGCATCATAATAATGATAAAGTTCAATCATATCTCTGTTTGGATATTTTGTGTACTCGACAACACTGTAGTAGCATGGAATAACATGAACCGGAAAAGAATCCTAAAAGAATTTGTAAAATTCTTGTTATCATGATCTTACAAGAACGCTTTGGTATAATAAAAGATTGCAATCAATGATCCGGGCGAAGTACTTGAACCATTGTAACTCTGAAGAAAGCTTCGCGTGACTAAGTGAAGGAAATAAGATGAGAGGGTTTTCCAAAACAGAAGTACATGTGACCAGAAAATTCACTAATTTCTTTTGTTAGATCGATTTCTTGAGAAACCTTTGATGATGTTTGAATTTTTTCTTCAGCAATTTTATCTGAACTTGTCTGAGCTCGCACCCTGATTTGTACCAAGTCTTCTTTACTTGATTTTCTGGCAATCACCTCTTGAGGCTGAGGCTGAACTGGGCATTCTTTAAGACTTATGACGCTTGCATTTTTTTCATTCGTTTTCTGTTCTTCTCTTCCAATGTTTATTTTCCCTTGAGCGTACCAATTTCCACTTCTTGTATAAACCGCATCCTCTTTCCCTGAGATGGCTTCTTTTTGGAAGCTTGGAGTCAATCTCCTTTGTGGTGAATTCGAACTCTCTTGTTGTCTTTGGATATTTGCTGATACTGGAGAGAAATTTCCTGCTTGGGTTTTCGATTTAATGTAATTCTTCTTTGTTAAATTTTCAATTGAGAAGAAAGGGTCTTGTGAACCTTTTAAATCTCTGCAACTATTCACTCTTCTTTTTCTCAAAGCTTGGCTGAATTTTGATTGCAGTGCCTCGTTTTCTTTGTCATAGTGAGCTAAACATTCAAAGAAATCATTGAGTTCGTTATTTATTGCTTCTTGTTGAAGAATTTTTTGGAAATCAAAGCTCCTTGATCTCTTCTTAACGCGAGTCAGATATCCTGCAAGTGATATTTCCTCTTTCGCATTTCTAAAGACCGCGCTGGAGTTTCTGTTAAATGGAGAAATTGCTTGATCTCCAAACCCGATATCCTGATCAGGCTCATGATCGGAAAGAGAAGAGGCACTATTGTCCAAAATTATTTTGAAAGCAGCACTTTTTGAGAATTTCAGCCTATCCTCATGATTCGGCCTTAAAGGGTATGAAAAATCCTCAGAAAGCACCTTCTTTCTGGCGTTATTCGTCGTTGGTGAAGGACTAATCTGAATGACTGGAGAATCACTTGATAACTTTCTTTCGGTTTTGGGACTTTGACTATGGGTTGTCACAGTAATGTTATTATTATTCTCCTTGCTTTGTTGTTGTTTATTGAGTTTTTCCTGTTTAGCAGCTTGTTTCTTGTCTTTTTTTGACTCTTTTTGTTTCTTTGGTTTTTCTTTAAGAATTTTTCCTATTTCACATGAGTTGACGAAATCAACTTATGAAAGTCGCCTACCAGAATCAACAAAAAAAGCAAAAAATATGCTGAGAATTGACCTTTTATAATTATCTTCCATTCGAGCTATTTCGCAAATACGCTCAAGAATCTCATTAAAGACTTTTTTCCTTGTTTCAATCTTTTTTATCAACTGCATAGCTGGAGGAAACTCTGGCCATTTCACATTAGGAAATCTTAGTTTCAACTATATTGGATATTTGTTAGAGGATCTATGAGCAGATAAGAAGATGAGTACGGCACGATAAAAGGCTCTGAATTCTTCATATACTTTGGGCACTTTGAAGAGAGGAATCTCAGAAATTTGGATTTCAACAATATACGACTAAATTTTTATGGCTATCTGAGTGAGAAGAAGAATTTACTTCAGGTGAGAGCAAGTGCTTTTTGACAGAGTTGATCTCTGCATGAAAAAGAGACATATCGGTGAACACAAATCTCTCAAAGGTGAGCTGTTTGAGGTCTGATTCTGTGAGAACTTTTGGCTTTAGGGGATAATGTTCAAGGTTTTTTGAAGGAGCATTTTTTTCAGGAGATGTTGTAACTTTTTGAAGGTTGATTGTGCTGTGTGAAGATTCGGCCGGTAGTCGAGCAGGTGAAGTGGAAATCATCAAGTCTTGTGATATTATATTAGTAGTATAGGGATGGTGGTAGAAATTGCAATTTTTTGCAAGTACAAATTTTTACAATAAATACAAATTTTTGCAATGATTAACAAGACTAGCAATCCTTACAAACTTAACAAGATTTTACAAAATTTAGCAATAAATTGCAAGGCTTAGCAACAGAGCTGGAAATTGCCGGCCACAGAATAAGGCATTTCCCGGACCCCATGTTCGGGAAATTTTCTGGCCATCTCTCAAAGAAATTTTCCTTAGTAAAAGGCATTCTTGTTTGGAAAATTTTTGAAGATTAAGATCTTTGACTTTAAAGTGAGCCAAAACAAATTTCAACATTTCTTAATATTCATTATCTCTTCATATCTTTACTGATAAATTTCATTAAATATCTTTTAATAATTATGCGAATTTACAAACAAGTTATAAAAATAATAATCTCTTTCTTGATGTTCATAACTTTGGGTTTCAATTTTGTCTTCAAAGAAGGATCGAACTTTTAAAATAGAGGGCACAGTATCAATTCTTACTGAGTTACGCTTCTCAGTCTTAATAATCATGACTTGGCTGAATTGGCGTCCTATGTAACAATTTGAGTAGGGAATGAGAAGAAGATTGATAATGAATGAAACCAACAATTTCAAAGGATTCTTGTTTTCCTCAATTTTATAAAGGTCAATCCAAAATCCTTCAATATTATATTGCGATGTAGAGTTTGAGGTTTTTACTGTCAAAGGAAGAAAGGTTAAACAAAATTATTTTTTTATCAAGCTCTTTGAAAAATTTTTGTTGGATTTTTTTTTCTCAAAGCAATTTTTAACTCGGGGAATTTTTCCTGTCCGGGACAAAAAAAGGTCATGGGCCGGGAAAAATGGGGTTTTTCCCAGCTCTGATTTATTATTTTTTTTTTTTCGTGGTTTTTCTTGAAACAGAGGCTTTTTTGAAAAATCTATACCGTATTGTTTCTATTTAAGGTCCCTTTTCTAATTAAGGACTCCCAAAATTTGAAAAAATCGTCAAAAAAGTTAGAACTGATCTTCTAATTAAGACCCATCAATTTTCGAAAAAATTATTTCAGGGTGGGGCCTTAATAGGAAAAATTACAGTATTTAACGCCTTTTTGTGTTTTTTCCTTTTCTTAAATCCAAGACCTCTGTTACATGGAAAATCACTCAGTAATTAACTCCTACTTCACTCAAAAAATATGTCTCTGAGTTTCTATGTAAATTGAAGGTAAATTGTTTAGTAGAACAAGTGATGAATTCCATTCTTATTATTTTGAATATTCAAATCAGTATTGTATAAATAATACGCCAATTCCTGAAGTGATAAATTTCTCTTTTTGTCTTGAAATAAAGTTTTTTGATTTTAGTTGATAATATTTTTAACGACAGGAATTTCTCTCCTTGGAATGTCTATTCAAAGCGAAAGCGGAACCACTCGACTTCTTGAGTCGGAGAGTACAGGAAGCGCTCCTCAAGAAAACTCTCCTCAGACATCGAATGAACAGCATTCATCACCTAAGAGTAAAATTCTAATTCATTTAAATAATTCTACTTAGGATCATGGTTCTTCAAGCGCCTTGTAATATATGCCCTTCTTTTACCTCTTTTTACGGTCTTACTATTATTGCGAAGATCTGAATATGAGGGAATTGACATATGGATTGGTCTTGGTATTCTTTGGATAGTATTCATATTTTTCCATGTTTACGCTTACAAGATTTTGAAGAGCAATTCAGACACTTGTTAGGAGACACTTGGTTTTGGTAAATAGTTTAAAGAGGTATTTGTTTACAGTTTATATACTTGGTTGATTGTTAAATATGAGATGTGTTTGAGTTATCAGCTATAAGCTTAGTATCATTATCCACTTTATTGCCTTATTTATAGTATCTTGAACGTATCGATTGCTTAATATTTGAAAAACAAAGAAACATTCTCTTTCCTCTGAGATCTATGAAACATACATGAGCAAAGTAAATCAAGAGTATATTCAAAGTATTCAACAGATTTAGTATCAGAGATAAATCGATGCAAGCTTAGAATCTTCACCATAAGACAAAAAATCTGTGGAAGAATCGACTCAAACTATTTAAGTAATCAGAACTAGTGAGACAATAACATTATAAAGACTTTTCATACACATATCATCTCCATTTAGTAAGATCAATAACATCCATGACAAGCTAACCTCCTATCAAACCTCCCTCATTCCCTCTATCTCTTTCATCTGGGTTGGGATTAGGAGGTCTTTGCGGATTTTGAGTAAGTCTACGAAACTTGGTACGATTCACAATAGCATAAATCGCCGCTAAAATGTATCCAAGCGTGAGCATTCCAATTGCAACCCTGACATTCACACTTCCAGATGGTATTGGGGGGCAATACTGTAGAAGCAATGAAATTTAGAACTCCGTCGATCAAGAAAAATTCGATCAGAAGGCCAAGCACGATCTCCAGTAATTATTGAAAGAGATCAAGAACTTACTATCATTAGAGGGGTTCAATAGCCGACTTGGAGAGTTTCCAAGATTGGCAATGTTCGTTAGGATGTTTCCCGTATCAATGTAAATTATTTCAAGCTTTGATTTTAGTTTTTGAATATTTAAATCTGAAATGAACCACTATTCAAATAATTATTTTGGAGTGTTGAGATTGATCCGAATCTAAAACGTAAAGGACATTCAAACGAAACTAATAATAAAATCAATTAACGGGGCTAAAAACTTTGAAAACGAGTAAAAAAAGGGGTTCATTTTTTCACTCTTAATTTCTTAGATTTTGAGTTGATTTTGAGTAAAGTACAATAACAATACAATATGTATATTAGTTAAAAATTGAAGAAAAACTTCAAGCCCATAATTTCACGAATACATTACTTTACATGACTTCCTTTGATTGAACCCCTTGAAATAAAACTACTTCAACCTTTTGGTTCAATCATACAGTCAGCTATGTTGAACTTAAGGTCTTAGGAGGCTCAAGGCATATGTGAGGCATCTAAATGGTATGCATAGAACACACTCTAAACCTTAGCCAAATTAGTCGACTTTTAATAAAATCTTTTTGGATTTTAAATTTCTTGAAGTTCATCGCTCGTTGTTCAAATTCATCGAAGAAATATGTAAAACAATTTTTCGACTAATAATTAGAAAAAAGATGAAGAAAACTTTCGAGAAAACGCCTCTCAGTAATTCCCCAAATTAATCGATACTTGTCCAAATTCATCAAAAAAATGCAAAAAGCCCCAAAAAAATTTTCGATGAATTTGGACATCGACTAATTTGGCCAATGTTTAGAGTAGTTAGGACAGAAATGAAGTATGTTCGTTTTCATCATGGATTATGATGGATTTTTGTAAAGTTGCTCGAAAGTCTTAAACTATGGTCCAAAGATACTTGAAGTCGATGGATAAGTACATGGAAACATATGATAAAATGAAATAAGGAAAAGTTATGTTCTGTGCGAATATCAAGTTAAAATTCAATTTAATAGATTAATTAAGTTGATAAGCCATGTTTTATTGATGACTTTGTCCATGCGACGCTTAGGGTTTAAATTCAGAGAACTTCAATAATTTTTTAATTCATTAGTTGGCGGAGGCGAAAAAGTATTTCTAGCTTAAAGTCTCTATAAATCTTATGAAATCTTATTATTCATTCAAGATTCGCAAAAAGACGAATAGGAGTTTCAAAAAAATCCTTGAGAGAAAAAAAGCGGGCGAAAAATAATTTGACTCTTTCTGAGAAAATTTTTTGGTTCGACCTGAGGCCTGAGAAGAAATAAAAGCAGAGATCTTGTTCAGAGCCTCTTGAGGAATAATATTCTAAAATCTGAATCATTGATAATGGGATATTTCTCAGGGAAGTAAGGATATTGAGGAGCGCGGAATAACCTTAGATTTTTACGACCAAAATAATTAAAAAGAGAGGAATTAATATATAGACTTATTTTATCGGCTTTCGGTTAATAAAAAGAGATGGATAATAACACTGATGATGCTTCGCTTATTGAATCTATGATCAAGCTGTTGATTGTTGGTGCCTCTCAGGCTGGCAAATCAGCTCTGTTGACTAGATTTTGCAACAAAACATTTACGAACACGTACACAGCAACCAAAGGTATTTGATTTCTGTTAATGCAAAAATTTTCCTTGATGAATACCTCGTGGCTAACTCTTTCCAAGGTGTTTCTTTCAAATACAAGATGCTGGAATTTATTTCAAAGAAAGTGAAAGTTCAGCTTTGGGATGTTGGAGGGAACGATCACGCGGATCCTTTATTAAAGATTTATTATAAAAAAGCGATGGGAATAGTTTTGGTATTTTCTCTTGATGATCATCAGTCCTTTGAAAAATTGAATGTTTGGTTGGAATACTTGAAGGTTCATGCACATTCGAATGCATTGGTGATATTGGTGGGAACAAAATCTGATTTGAACAAAAAAGTAATAAGCACGGAGGAGATTCAGGATTTCCAACAGAAATATAGAATCAAGATGTATTTTGAAACAAGCGCAAAGGACGATAAGAATGTGAATGAAACCTTTGTGGAATTGATTACAGAAGTAAAGAATAAAAATGATAATGGCTCATTTAAAATCGAGGAAAATCGTGCGTGTAAGGCTTCCTTTAAATAATTTTTTGTTGAATTGATAATCGGTAGTGACTTCATCACCATTATTAAAGAAGGCATCGGCTCTTGAGAATATTGATCTGAAAAATAAAGAGGAATCGTCAAGGAATAATATCAAAATTGTTGAACAGATAAAGGTGATTCCTGTTATTGAGAAAAAAGAGAATGGGCCAAGTGAGAAAAAAATTGAAGATTTACTCGATGCTACCAAACAAGAAATCTCTGCTGAAGTCGAAGAAATAAGTAGGTTATTCTTGAGGGTGTGAATTTATAATATTCAATAGGAAAGAGTGTGAGAGAAGAAATGGAGCTATATTTTAGAGAAGAATTGAACAAGGTTAAGAGAGAACTAAATGATAAAATTCTTCAAAAAGCTGATAAAAGTGATGTGACTCAAATTCAACGAGAAAAGCTAGAAAGACTGAAAGAAAGATATAGTGATCAAGAAAAAGTGGATAGTCTCAAGAATGATCTAAGTTCATTGAGTAAAGCATTTGAAGGCTTCAGCCAAAGTCTTACGGAAGAAATGATGCACACTAAAGCTAAAGCCGAAAAGACTTTGGATAGTATTATCAAGGAGAATAGTTCTATTGAAAAAAGAATATCTGAAATTGAAAAGAAATTACATTCTGGAGTGATTGAGCAAAAGCAAACAATTTATGATAATCTGGAGTTTCCTGACAGTAATTTTGTGAAAAGAAAGTTTTGAAGATAAAGAATAATTTAGGAACTTTAACACAGTCTTCTATGAATCCAGCAAAATTACTAGAAAGCGGAAGAATTTGGGATGAAGATGATTTTAAACATGAAAACCACTTTTATGAAAATTCTCCTACTCATCTCATCAGTAACTATAAAAAGAGAGAATTCAATATAAATCAATATTCATTAGTTAGAGAAAGTAATTTAGAGAGTCAAAATGGCTATCCAAAACGCCGCCATATTTCAATTGATGCTAATACGACATTAACTGAGGCAACGTACCTTCAAGAAGCCACAATGAAAAGACACGAGCCAGGACAAGGGTCAGTTCAAGAAGGAGTGAATATGGGATTTGCACCTCAATCAATGATTGCCTTTGGAGGAGATGATGAGATCGTGAAGAATATTTTGGAGTTGAAGAATTCAATGGCGAATCTTGAAGAAGAGCTCAAGGATGTTCAAAAGAGAATGCCCTTAGTTGGAAGCCAGAAGAGGCAATCTCGAATCCTGAAAAGCAAGAGAGGAAGTAGAATGGATATTTTGGGAGGATTGAGCAGAGTTGACGTTGGAAAATATGATTCTGAGATTAGCAGAATCTGGGAGACACTCAACACATTGATCGAGAATACTCATACTGAGATTGATAGAGTGAAGGAAGAATTTAAATTTGTGAAGAAAAGACAGTTGAGTGAAGGAAAGTTTAGAAAAGTCCAAGAAAGCATTGTTGAGGATAATTTGTATGGAGCTTTGGGAGAGTTGAGAAATGATGTTCACAATCAATTAATTGAAGTAATTTTTGGGGTAGAGATTTGGAATCTTGATCATTTTCTGTAGGTGCAGAAAGACTTGGAAGAGTCGTATGGTACATTCAAGACTAATGTGATTTGTCATCATGAATCATTTTTCAAACGTTTCTATGGTGAACAGTAATGAGTTGAACTAATAGATGTCCTTTAACAAAAATTAGAAATCGCTTTAAGAAATGTATTGAAGAAATTTGTATGGAGACAATAAAGGAGCAGCTTTCCAAAGAAAATAGCAAGGTTATGGAAAAATCTTCTTCAGAAACACTCGTTACAGAGCCTCCAAGCAATAAAGATATTGGCATGAATGAGAATGGGGTATTTTTCTTTTCTCAATGATGCTAAAAATTGAAATTAGGCCTTTGATGCTGCAATAGAGAAAAAGAGACTTCAGACTTTCCAAGTAAAGATCACAAGTATCGAAACCCAACTCAGGCAAATGATTTCTTCGTATTCTGGATCATTCCAAAGTTTGTGGGAGAACATAAATATTCTCGTGGATAAAATGAATAAACTTGAAGAAAAGGATGTCTTTTATTCAGAATTGGGTGAACTAGGAAGTAAACTGAGAATTTTTATTGGATCATCTAACCAAATATTTATTTAGATTTTGTAAATGAAGGTTATAATATTGATTGGAAGAATAAAGACATTTAAAAGATGTGAGATAGATGTTTATTTGAACTTGTTTTTTCATGACAGTCTTGAAATTACATATGTAAGAATAGAAAATTTTTTTATGTTTATTCATAGTGTATTTTATTTTTTCAATAATATCTTGTCAAGTCAAAATTCATTTTTCACCAATTATAATGTCCTGAAATTCAATCTTCTATTGGATATAGTGACTCCATGAGATCATTTGAGAATCTTCTGGATCGAAAGTTGACTGAAAAGAAAATCGAGACTTGAAATTTTGAGAGGGTCCCCTTGAAATATTTGGGCTTGCTCAATTTAAAAAGCAATAAATTTTTAGAAAGGGTTCTGATTTTTCTCACAATTTTCGCATGATTATCAAATATATATGTTAAAATAGTCAAACTCTATTTTTACAATTTACAAAATAAAACTCCAATTTTTTGCAATTTAAAAGAGAATGAAGATTTGTGAGGTACCAGAAATATGCAATTTACAAAAATAGAGAATTGAAAAGATAGAGTGTTTGGCTATAATTAGAACTCCTTTCAATAAAATGAGAAGGAAAAATCTCTTTCCTTTTATTTTACAAAAACTCTTCCACTATCTTTTGCAGAATTGCTGAGTAATTTATTCTCCAGGTCATAAAAAAAATATTCTCAAAATTTTAATTATTAATATTTTGAAAACAAAATAATGCAACCAACACTAGAAACACACATCCAGTTAGCTAAAACTGAGAAAGACCCTACTAGCATTTTAATTCTGAAATCTACCCTTGAAAACTATTGCTTGGATGGACATTTTGACAAGGCCAAAGATCTCCTTGAGAAAGTAAAAGGGATTTTTGATATCAACTTTGATGATGGATATCTATTCGTTTCAGCAGCTAGTTGGAAAAATTGGGAGATGTTTGACTTTTTATTGGAGAACGGTGCCAATCTTGAATGTTGTTATCTCACACCGGTATTGAACCCAACAAACGAAGAGTTAATCAACCGCCTCATCGCTCATGGTATAAACCCAGATATATTAAAGTGTACCTTAGATGTCAGGGATCTTGAAGGTACTGCAAAATATCGAATAGTCTCTAAATAAGAAGCAGACAGTCATTCATAAAGGGAAATTACTTATGAACAAGAAATATGTATATACGATCTACTTTCCTCTTTCTTGTGTTTCTATAACTTTCACTTAAACAAACTTGAAATGGTTTGTACAAGGTTTTGAGTCTCTTGAACAAATCATTCCTATGAAACATTTTCTTTCAATGTGGAATAATCATGAAAACTTATTTTCTTAATTTACAAGGAAGAGATTAGTATTCCAATAAATATTTCGAATCACATCCCATTTGAAAACGAAAGAGAGTTGACTAATTTCTTGATTTTGATTTGTAAAGTCTAAGTTTTCGAGTTCATGATTTAAGTGAGAGAGGAGATTGAGTTTTCGCAATTCATTAAAAAAAATTTCTTTTAATTTTCTCTTAAAGAACCGAAATCTATTGTTTCTTCTTTTGGACTTTATTAATTCTTAATCAAATTAATCGGATATAAGTCCGCGAGGATTCGAAAATTTAAATCAATTTTCAGTCAGGTCACTAGTAAGAAAGTCTTTATTTTTAAATTATGTCCAACCTTGAAAAATACCTATCTGGTTCCATCACTCCGCCAACACAAGGCAAGCCAACGTCTTATATTCTCAACAAAACTAAACTTATTGAAAAACTTGTGAGAGTACTAAATGATCCAGCTATCCCATCCTCAACGTAACCTGGAGATGAGTTGAATTCTCTGAAAGCTAAGGGTGAGGACCTTAGGATAGCTCAAGAAGCGATGGGACTTCAAGCAGCTCCTATTTTTCAAGTAGGCTATGAAGGCCAAGGCTTGAACGGGATTCTCAAGATCACACGCATTGGAATCGACCCTAGCTTATTGAATATTCCTCGCTTATATCTCCTTTACCCTGACCAACTCCATTACACAGAGCAAGAGGTTCTTCGAAAAGCTCTTTATTCCCTTGGTGCTTTGTTAGAAAAAGGAGAAGAGATTGTCGAGCCATCGGATCAGGAGGAAGAACCAAAAAAGAGTGTAGTTATTTTCGACTTGATTAAGAGGCAAAACGGATCAGTACTGAACCGATCAGAAGAAGGGCTTTATGAGATTCACAGCGCCATCTTATGGAGATACGAAAGTCAAATTATCTTACTTGATCCTAACAAATGCATATTTTCAGCTCATCTTGTTGATGGCATCAGGAAAACATTTAATATTGAAGTGAAAACCTCCAATATGGCACAGCAGTTTTACTTTACAAAGAATGGACAAACTCAAATACAAGACAATAAAATCGTGGATGTAGGAACTGGTTACTGTTATGGCGAAGAGATCTTGGTCAAACCAAGAGATTGCATTGACCTCGCGGTCAAAATTGGATTTGAAATATTAGAGCTTCAAAACGAAGGAAATAGTTTTGCTCAGATAACAGAAGGACTCAGAATAGTTTCAAACAATAAGCAGATTCATGGTCTCTTAGGACCCCATTTGGACGCATCTCCTATACGAGAACTTCAATCGTCGCAAACAAAGCTTCGAAGAGAAACTGCAGCATGGCTAGCTAAGAATTCAAAATTATGTTTTGAGATTGCTTCCACATACCCGCCTCTTGCTTTCGTATTGAAAAACGCAAGCATCTATGGTTTGAGAAGTTTATGTATTACGCTTCAGCCTTTTGTGGAATATGAAAAAAAGCTTAGAGATTTCAAGGAGAAACAAAAACAAAACCAGAAGTAAAAGGAAAAACGCACATAAATCACGATTTCTGTTAAATATTAATTTGATAATGACTTTTTGTTCAATTCTTTATATTATATTCCTCTCGAGAAAAGCTGTTTAATGTCCATTACTCCTCAAATTACTCTTTAGCATTATTTTAAAAATTGTTTCCAGTGTATAAGATTTTTGGATCCTTAAATATAATTGACATTAGCCTTGCTCACAACGGACATTTCTGTATTTGACAGGTATTTCAAAGAGTCTTCTTCTCAGCATTTTCTGCTCTTGGAAGTAAGAAAAATCATTTACTGGCAGAATTAAGCTGATTATTATTTGACCTGCACTTTGAATCATTTCATAAAAGCAAAACAAGTTCTATGAGTTTGCAAGTAGGGTGTTTTTGCTCTCTTTCAAGAGTCTCAAGGCATCAGAAATCTGGAATAACTACGCAAGATCCCGTGAAAGATGAAGAATTTAAAACAATTTGGTTGTCATTTTGTTGATTTAAAGCTGAAAGATGAAATCTTTTGATGAGACAGGACTTTGAGTAAATTTGACCTTATCAAGAGTATGAAATGAATAACATATAACAATCCGACATAGTATAGTGGTTAGTATATCTGCCTGTCACGCAGATGACCCGGGTTCAATTCCCGGTGTCGGAGTTTTTTTTATTTACCTAATTATTGATTGATATAACTAGTATTCTAAAACTATTCTTTTGAGAAATTATGAAAATCTTTGATTCGAATTTCAAGTTTCAACCTTGAATACATCAATTTTGAGTGAAAAAGAAGCTGTTGGGAGAATTTTTCTAGACTTCAAATATTTGAATAATTCCTATGTTGAAAAAGTCTTAATTTTTGAATTCTATTCAGAACTGTAAGGACAAGTCGCACGCAAGCTAGAAATTAATTTTCTGTTTGAAAAGAGCCTTGACAAAATTTCTTCATAAGAGAACGAGCTCATTGGGAAGCCTACGAAAGAGACTTGTAAGACTTGAAACAATCAATAAAGATTCGAACAAAATGAAAGAGAAAATAGGTTTATTATGAGGTTTTGTCTCATCTTATTGAAGAGAGAAGGCTCGAAGCATGCGGATTCTATACAGCTTTTCAACGTCCAATCCGTTGGAGATTTGAAAAAGAAGCAAGAAAAATTCAAATCTTGAAAGTTTACTGATGAAAATTTCATAAAATTTCAAAAAAGATGGAGAAGGGTTAGAGTGATTGAGATAAGAGATAATAATTTATTTGAAAGTTAGATTATGAATGAAATATGGGAGGAATAAGTGCGTCATTAATAAGAAATTGAAAATTTTGGTTCGTTCTACGTGTTCTATTGAATAATTTGTAAATTTTGAATGACATAGTATTTTAAGATTATCTAACTTTGGTTGTTGGAAATCTGAAAGCTATTGAGTGATTCACCCTGGATTTAAATAATGAGGTTTTGCATTTTAAAAATCAAATTTACAAGTCCGTCATGTTGATTTCTTAAGACGTGTCTAATTTCATCCCCAACTGCTATCCACTAAATTTTAAATGACGGTATTTTTATTTTTCAAGGTGATTTAAAACCTGGGTTCAAACAAGCAAATCAAGCTCGAACCTCTTGTAGCTCTGAGATAGTTCTTGTGATGTTACTTTTTGCCTTTAATCACGAAATTTATTCAGCCTGAATATGTGATGGCTAATTATCAGGATTAAACAAATTTCCTATCACAAAGCCGAAATTACCCGCCTTTCTTAAGTTTCTATGCTTTTGTTGTGGAGTTGGAAAAAATGATTTTTCTTTGTCTGATTGAATGTTTTAACTTTCTGGAAATACTACTTAAAAGGAGAGATCTAGGATTCTAAAACAAATGAACAAATGTTTCAGATAAATGTAAAGATTATTTGATGAATTCTTGGTGGTAAAAGCGAGAATATAAGAAATAGCTTTAGTTTTAGTGATTAGGAAACTTTTCGAGGACATCTACATTCTTTGGACAAAGAAATCAGAGGGGAGTTTGTCAGTTTTTCACCGAAATAATTATAGTTTGATATGACGATGTACATTGATTGAAGTTGTGGATGGCTAATTCTAATGTATTATAAGACTTATTAGGTCGACTTAAAATTTCAATAAGAACCTCATTACTTAAACTGATTGCAGACTATCCCTTAAAATGCAGCCTAATCAGATTAGAGTCTTCCTGGGGATAAACTATCACACAGTCCTTGGAGAAAATGTACATGTCGTTGGAAACATCCCCGAACTGGGCAGCTGGAACCCAAAAGCCAGCTTTCCCCTAACTTATCATCAAGTAAATTGATTATGATTGAATAAACGCCTAAACTCTATCAAAATAGCATGGGAACTGGTCAAAAGCATTGATTATTGAGAGAAGAGAACAAATCATTGAATATAAATACATAATCATCAAAGAAAGCACGGGTGAAATAAGATGGGAGGAAGGATCCAATAGAACTCTGGATACAGCGAGTATAAGTCCCAAAAAGAATGAAATTTACAACAGTAAGTCTTTTGATCAAGTTTCAAGAGTAATTTGTGAAGTTGAATCGTGGAATCAGCGAGAAGTTAGCATAAGAATGAAGTATAATTGTGGAGCGAAAAAGGTTTTGGCGATATGCGGGGAAGGCGTTGTTTTAGGGAACTGGAAAAACCCAATTAGAATGATTCCAGTGTCAAAAAAAGATCCAGTAACGGGAACCCGAACAAGTTACTGGGAGCATAAATTCTTTGTGAGACATGATGTAAAGAGAATTAAATATAGATTCGTGATCCTTGATGATGAAGAGGACACGATCACATGGGAAAGAGAACCCAATAGAGCTTGTGACTTTATCAATCTCACAATTGCTCCAGATAAAAGATTTGAATCACATCCCAATAAGAAGGATTGTTTCAAGTTTGCAAAGAAGCAAAGTCGATTCATCAAATACGATGGCAACTTTGTCTCTGAATTCTGCTTCGATGAAATAAACGAGAATATCGTCATCGGTATATTTGAGAGGAGGTTGGTAGTTTCTTATTTATCATAGGTCCTTACCCTCAGAATGGGCTTGAAATAAAAAATTTGGCAAAACAAGATATAAAAGCCGTGCTCAATCTTCAAACAAGGTCCGATATGAAACACCGCTCAATCGACTGGGAAGAGTTGAGAAGATGCTACAAAGAATCCAAGATTAAAGTCATCAAT
>Ga0182738_1002890_pt1 | contig 20083 bp, 19 predicted proteins | sample eDN5th30CBELigMG_FD_128876 | JGI IMG/M metagenome (GOLD analysis project Ga0182738, IMG submission 128876) | Enriched Miracle-Growth compost microbial communities from Emeryville, California, USA - eDNA 5th pass 30_C BE-Lig MG (version 2)... ... | reverse complement strand
TCCGCCAGGGCGTCGGCCGCGGCCTGCGCCTCCGGGTTTGGCGCCGTCCCGTCCTGCGCCGAGACGGCGGCCGGATGGAGCGCGAGCGCGCCGAGGAACGCGAGCGGCACGGCCGCGCGCGCGCCGAAGATCGGCCGCCGCGCCCGCCTGCGGCGATGCTCCCTCTGTAGCGGCATGCGCGCCTCCCTTCTCCCTTCCCGCCGGCCTAGCGCAGCGACAGCAGATAGGCCGCGACGTCCCGCGCCTCGTCCTCGGTCAGCCCCATATCGGGCATCGCGTTGCCCGGCACGATCGCCTGCGGGTTCATGATCCAGCGGATCAGATTGGTTTCCGTGTTGCGCAGCAGGCCCGCGACGTAGACTCGCCGGCCCATCGAGGTCAGCGGCGGCCCGACCAGCCCGTCCGCGCCATCGATGCCCGGGATGGTGTGGCAGGTGCCGCAGCCGTAGTCGCCGATCAGCGCCGAGCCCCGGTCGGCGTTCCCGGTCGCCGCCGGCAGCGCCAGGGCGTCCTGGTCCTCGGAACAGCCGGCCAGCACGAGGAGCGCCGCGAGACCGAGGACCGGGACCGCTGCGGCCCGAGACAGGGCGGGGCTCACGATGCGCATAGCGGCACGATGGCGAGCGAGACGATGTTGAAGACGACCGCTGCGGCGAACAGGCCGCTGATCAGCACGGCCCAGAGGGCGAGGAAGCGGGTCCGGCCCTCGCCCACCTCGAGCAGGGCGGCGGCGCCGCCCCTGTGCTCGGCATGCGTCCGCCGCCAGGCGCGGATGCCGACGGCCAGCCCGGAGAGCGCGATCAGCAGTGCGACCACCCCGATGGCGATCAGCATCGGGCGGACCCAGCCCGCGTTCGGCGCGGGCAGCACGTCGGACGGGCAGCTCCACCGCGAGAGGGGGACCCCGATGACGGTGTGGAGCGCACACGCGACCGGCGCGGCGAAGATGCCCCAGAGCAGCACGGACGGGCGCACCCGGCCGGCTTGCGGCGCGGGCTCGACGGATCGGGTGAGCGGGTGCTGCGCCATCGCCGGTCACCAGAAATAGGGCGTGACGTAGAGGGTGAAGAACACGGTCAGCCAGACCACGTCGACGAAGTGCCAGTAGACCGCGCCGATCGAAATCGGGGCGTGGCGCACGTCGTCGAAGTATCCGAGCCCGCCCCAGATCGCCATCAGCGCCAGCCCGACGAGGCCCGCGGCCACGTGCGCCATATGGAAGCCCGTTATCGTGAAGTAGAGCGAACCGTAGGCTGTGGAGGACAGGGTGAAATTCTTGTTCGACCACTCGAGGAACTGGATGCCGATGAACACCGCGCCGAGCACCAGCCCGATCAGCAGTCCGATGACGAGGCGCGCGCGGTTGCCCGACTTGACGCCGCGCTCGCCCCACCACACCGCCACGCTGCTGGCGATGAGGATCGCGGTGTTGGGTCCCGAGAGGGCGAATTTCGGCAGTTCGGCGGGCGGGAAGCTCACCCCGCCGCCCTGAAGCGCGAGATAGTAGTAGCTGAACAGGAGATAGCCGAAGAGCGCCGCCTCGGTGGCGATCAGGCACAGCATGCCCCACCAGCCGGACGCCCGCTTGCCGACGCTGCCGACCGGGAGCCGCCCTTCGCTGAGCACCTGCTCGCTCATGCGACCGTCCCTCTCGCCCGCGCCCTGTCCCGATCGGCCCGCTGGCCGAGGGCGGCGCGGGGCCAGAGCCAGGCGATGACGGCGGCGGTGCAGCCGATCACGGACAGGCCGATCAGCCACCAGAGCTGCAGCAGCAGGCCGACGAAGCCGGCCGCCAACGCCACCGCGAGCAGGAACGGCACATAGGTGTCGCCGGGCATCTTAAGGATGACGTCGGGATCGCCGTCGAGGCCGCTGGTGCCGGGTATCTCGCGGCCGTGGTCGAGCAGGAGGCCGCGGCGGACCGAGGACTCGCCTATGCCTTCCCCCAGCTGCTTCTCCCACAGCGGGTGCCGGCTCGCGACCTTGGGGATGACTGGGAAATTATAGGGGGGCGGCGGCGAGGTCGTCGCCCATTCCAGCGTCGGCGCGCCCCAGGGATCGCTGCCGGCCCGCGCCCCCGACCTCAGGCTCCGGAACACGTTCACCAGGTAGAGGAGGACCCCGATGGCGAACAGGAACGAGCCGACGCTCGTCACCATGTTGAGGGCGCCCCAGCCGAACCCTTCCGGGTAGGTGTAGATGCGCCGGGGCATGCCGAACAGGCCGGTGAGGTGCATCGGCAGGAAGGCGAGATTGAAGCCGATGAAGATGATCCAGAACGCCCAGCGCCCGAGCCGCTCGTCCATGAGCCTGCCGGTCATCTTCGGGAACCAGAAATGGAGCGCCCCCAGGACCGCGAAGACGTTGATCCCGATCAGCACGTAATGCAGATGCGCCACCACGAAATAGGTATCGGTGAGTTGCAGGTCCGCGGCGACCGACGCCGTCATCACGCCCGAGACGCCGCCGATCACGAACATCGCGATGAAGCTCGCGAAATAGAGGAAGGCGGAGGTGAAGACGGGCCGCCCGGTCCAGATCGTCGCCACCCAGGCGAACACCGCCACGGCGCTCGGTATGGTGATGACGAAGGATGCGGCGCTGAAGAACGAGGTCGAGACGAAGGGCACGCCGACAGCGAACATGTGGTGCATCCACACGCCGAAGCCGAGCACCATCGTGGTGATCGTGCCGAGCACCACGGGCGTGTAGCCGACCAGCGGCCTTCGGCAGAACACCGGCAACCCGTCCGAGACCATGCCCATCGCCGGCAGCACGATGACGTAGACCCAGGGGTGGGCGAAGATCCAGAACAGGTGCTGCCAGAGCAGCGGCTGGCCGCCGCTCTCGGTGAAGAAATGCGTGCCGTAATTGCGGTCGAGCCACAGCAGGAAGAAGGCGAGGCTGACGCAGGGCACGGCGATGAGATTGGCAACCGAGACCGTCACCGTGCCCCAGACCAGGATCGGCAGGCGGTTGATCGACATGCCCGGGCAGCGGGCGCGTATCAGCGTCACGACGAAGTTGGCGGCGCCGACGGTCGTCGAGATGCCGAGCAGGATCATCCCGAGCGAGTAGTAGTCGATGTTCGGCCCCGGATTGTACTCGCGCGAGGCATAGGGCGGGTAATTGAACCAGCCGTCATTGGGCCCGTGGCCGAGCGCGAAGCTCGAATAGAGGAAGATCCCGGCCGCGAGATAGATCCAGTAGGACAGGGCGTTGACGCGCGGGAAAGCCATGTCCCGCGAGCCGAGCACCAGCGGGAACAGATAGTTGCTGAATCCGGACAGGATGGGGGACGCATAGAGGAAGATCATCGTCATCCCATGCGTCGAGAACAGCTCGTTGTAGGCCTCCGGCGTCAGCAGCGTGTTGTTCGGCGAGGCGAGCTGGACGCGCATCACCAGCGCCTCGATCCCGCCGATGACGAGGAAGACGAAGGCGGTGACGATGTAGCGGATGCCGATCTTCTTGTGGTCGACGGTGGACAGCCAGCCGCGGATGCCCGGCGCGGTCTCCCATATCTTCTCCAGGCGCTCGGCTGCCGGCGTCTCGAAGCCGCCGTCGGCGATGACTGGGGCGCGCTCGTATTCGACGGCTGACAACGGCGTCTCCCTAGGTGAGCGAGAGGAGATAGGTTCTGATGGCGTCGAGTTCGGTCCCCATGAGGTCGAGCCGCGGCATTAGATTGCCGGGCTTCACCCCTTGCGGGTCCGCGATCCAGCCGGAGAGGTGGCCGATCGTGTTCGGCAGCGTGGCCGCGGCGATGGTGCTGCGGCTGGCGAGATGGCTGAGGTCCGGCCCGAGCTGGCCGCCGGCGGCCGTGCCGCGGACCGTATGGCAGGCGCCGCAGCGGATGGTGAAGGCGGCGAGCCCGACCTGGAGCTCGGCATCGGGCGTCGCGGCCGGGGCGAGCTGGTCCTGCCGCCAGGCTTCGAAGGCCTGCGGCTCGTCGGCATAGACGACGAGCCCCATATGGGCGTGCTGCCGGCCGCAATATTCGGTGCACTGGCCCCGATAGACCCCGGCGTGATCGGCCTCGATCCACGTCACATTGGTGATGTTCGGAATGAGATCCGTCTTGCCGGTGAGCGCGGGCACCCAGAACGAGTGGATGACGTCGGCCGTCCGCAGCTCGATGCGGACCGGCACGCCGACGGGGATGTGGATCTCGTTCGCGGTCTCGAAGGTCTCCGACGGCGTGTCGCCCCGGTATTCGACCTCCCACCACCATTGGTGGCCGGTGATCGCGAGGGTCAGGCCGTAGGGCTCGTCGGGCTCGTTGATGGCGGCCGACGTGGACACGGTCCATACCGTCGCGACGAGGAGGGCGATGGTGCTGAGCCCGACCCCGATGGTGATCCAGGAGAGGCCGGACCGCGTCCGCTCGGGCGGGACCTCGGCGGGGGAGCTCCGGCGGGCGCGCCGCAGCAGCGCGCCGACGAGGACGAGCCCCCCGATGATGACCACGACGGCGATCGAGACCCAGATCAGGAACCAGAGCAGCGGGGTGATGGCGTTCGTCTTCTCCCCGGCGCCGCTGAGATAGTCGAGCGGGGTGGTAGTCGCCGCCCATGCCGCGCCCGGCAGGCCGAGCGCCAGGGCGACGGCGGCGGCGCGCAGGGCTGCGGCGGGGCCGCCGCGCCGTACGCGTCTCCTCCCTCCCCGGCCGATGCTCCTCCGAGCCCTCAAGATGCCCCTCCCGTCTGCCGCGGCGCTGGCGTAGCCCCGCGCCGCGGATGCCCTCGTCCTTCGCCCCGCCTTTGCGGAGCGCGGTCCTCCTCAGCCGGCGGGCGGCGGCGATTCCGGCGGCTGGCCGGCATGGAACGGCTGCGTATGCGCCCACGGATCGGTCGTCGTCAGGAACTCGGTGGGCACCTGCTCGATCGCGGGCTGGTTCGCCGGGATCGACACGAGCCGGCCCCAACCCGCATCCGGGTCCATCGACAGGCTCTGGATGTAGGTTACGAGGTCCCAGATCACCCCGTCCGGCAGCATCCCGCCCCAGGCCGGCATACCCTCCGGCCGGCCCTGGAAGATGCTGAGATAGATGTCGGCCGGCGTACTGCCGTAGATGAAGCGCGCATTGCTCAGCGATGGGCCCATGCCACCGCCCCCGTTCGGGGCGTGGCAGCCCACGCAGTTGAACGAGGTGAAATATTCCATCCCGCGCTGCGCCGCGTCGGGATCGCCGGCGACGGGGTTCTCGATCGCCGTCCCCATCTGCACGGCGCCCGGGAACAGGTTGCTCACGGGATTGTGCAGCAGCAGGTCGCCGCCCACGATGCCGTTGAAGGATTCCGCCCCCGCGAGCGGCACAGCCGCCGGGGAGGCCGGCTCCTGGGTGATCGGCTGGGGTGGGGCGGGCTGCGGCGCGGCCGCTCCTTCCGCCTGAGGCTGATCGGCCGCGGCCGCGGCTTGCCCCGTGTCATTCGCCGGGGCCGGTTCGCTCGCCGCGATGTTCTCGCCGGCATCGGCGCCCGCGGGCTCGAGCGCCGGGGTGCGCGGGATCTGCTCAGCGGCGGACGCTGGAGGCGCGGCGTTGGCCACCGGTGCGCCCTCCTCCAGCCCCACCGCCGCCGGGTTGGCGACCGCCGCGCCGGCATCGACGACGCCGATGGCGGGCGTTTCGGGCGCGGGCGTCCGGCCCGCAGCGGCTTCGCCGCCGTTCGCGCCGGCGGCGGCATTGGCCGCGCCGGCATTGCCCTGCCCTGCCCCGCCCCGCTGCGCCGTCACCATCGCGGCCTCCACGGGGCCGAAATCATTGCCCCAGTTCGCCCGGACATAGCTCGCGACGGCCGCGATCTCCGCGTCCGACAGCGTGTCTGCGAAGGCCGGCATGATCTGGCCACCATGCAGGATCTGGTTCACGACCGCGGCGGCGTCCGCGAGGTCCATATTGCCGGCGAGCATCGGGCCGACGCCGCCCTCGCCGTGCTGCCCGTGGCAGCCGGCGCAGCCCGCGTTCATGAACACGGCCATGCCGTCCGCCTCCTGGGCGTGCACCGGGAAGGCGAGCGGGGCGACCGCGAGGCCCGCCAGCAGCGGCCAGCGACGGGCCGTCATCCCGTGCCTGGCGGCGCTCACGGCGCGCCTCCCTCGGCGGGAACGGGCTGCGTCGTCGGCGAAAGGATCGGCGGCGCGGCGGCATTCGCGGGCGCCGCAGCGCCGGCCGCCGCGCCCTGCGGAAGGGCGAACACCAGCAACTCGCTGCCGCCCTGGGTCACGGTCGGCAGGTCCTGGGTCGCGCCGACAAAGCCGAGCGCGCCGTTCCTGACCCGCGGGTCGACCTCCGCATTGGCGACCACGCCCGGCCAGCCGCCCACGCCGGCGAGAATCGCCACGTATTGCCGGCCGTCGCTGCCCATATACGTCACGGGCTGGCCGATGATCCCGGACCCCGCGCGGAACTGCCACAGAAGATCGCCGGTGCGCGCGTCCACCGCCTTGAACAGCCGGTCCATTGTTCCGTAGAACACGACGTCGCCCCCGGTTGCGAGCGCGCCGCTCCACACCGGGAATTTCTCCTGGATCGACCATACCTTTGTGGCTGTCACGGGGTCCCAGGCCATCATCTCGCCGCGCCAGGGATCGCCGTTGGCGGCATACATGTCGGCCTCGGCGCCGAGATAGGGCGTGCCCGCGATATAGGCGGCCTCGGAGACGCGGAAATTCATGCAGAGATGCTGGTGCGGCACGTAGAGCAGCTGCGTGCGCGGCGACCAGGCCGAGGGCTGCCAGTCCTTGGCGCCCGGAGACGCGGGGCAGACATTCTCGACCGTCTGCCCGATCTGCGGCGTCAGATCCTCGTTCGGGATGATGCGCCCGGTCTCCAGATCGACGCCGAGATAGGCGGTGACCGTGTCGTAGGGCTCGGCGGAGAGCACCTCGCCCGTCTCGCGGTCGATCACGTACATGTAGCCGTTGCGCCCGGGGCGGACCATGACGTGGCGCAGCGCGCCGCCGATCTCGAGATCGAGCAGCACCAGCTCGTTGATGCCGTCGTGATCCCAGAGGTCGTGCGGCGAGGTCTGGTAGGCCCAGCGCGCCGAGCCGTCGTCGGGGTCGCGGGCGAAGATCGTGGTCGACCAGAGGTTGTCGCCGGGGCGCTGGTTCGGGTTCCACGGGCCGGGATTGCCGGTGCCGTAATAGATGAGGTCGAGATCGGGATCGTAGCTGATCCAGCCCCAGACGGTGCCGCCGCCGATCTGCCAGCGGTCGGGCGGCCAGGTGGCGACGCCGAGATCCTCGCCCTGCATCCAATCGTAATAGGGATGGAAGTCGTCGCCGATCAGCACGTCCTCGTCGGGGCCGGTGGAATAGGCCCGCCAGACGATGGCGCCGGTGTCGGCGTCGAGCGCCGTCAGCCAGCCGCGAACCCCGAGCTCGCCGCCGGAATTGCCGACGAGCACTTTTCCGTTCACCACCAGCGGCGCCATGGTCATGGTCTCGCCGAGATTGATGTCGCCGAGTTGGGTGTGCCAGACCTCCGCGCCGGTCGCCGCGTCGAGCGCGATCGTGGTGTTGTCGAGGGCGTTGAAGAAGATCTTGCCGTCGTAATAGGCGGCGCCGCGATTGACGACGTCGCAGCAGGCGACGCCTTGGGCGGCGCGATCGGTCGGCGGCGTGAAGCTCCAGATCAGCTCGCCCGTGGTGGCATCGAGCGCGAATGCCGTGTTCGGATAGGGGCCGATCACGTACATGATGCCGTCGACGATCAGCGGCGCGGCTTCCTGACCGCGGCTGACCCCGAGCGAAAACGTCCAGGCGAGCTGCAACCCCGCCACGCTTTCGGTGTTGATCTGGTCGAGCCCGGAATAGCGGGTGTTGGCGTAGTTCTTGGCCGCCATCGCCCACTGGCTGTCGTCGGCGCTGAGGGCGACGAGGTCGGTCGCGTCCTGCGCCCGTGCGCTCGGCAGCGCGACGCCGGCGAGCAGGGCGAGCGCCGGTCCCCAGACCGGGAACAGGCGAACCGGCAATAGGCGAATCCCTGGCCTCAACCGCATGCTTCCGCCCCCCGAGGCGCGCTGCGTTTCGTTGCCGGCCGGACGCGCCGGGCGGCCCCTCTCAGGACGGGAACCGCTTACCTCCGTTAATGTTCCGGCCAGATTGTCGCAGGATTTCAGCGCGGCGCAGGTCGGAGTCCCGCGTCCGCGCCGTCCCCGTCCGCCTCCTCGGCGCGGCCCAGCGCCCGCGAGAGCGGCGTTGCCGAGACGCCGTGAGCCACGATCGAAACCACCACGACGAGGCTGACGATCGGCCATAGCGCGGCCCATCCGGTGCGGCTCCCGGCGAGCAGGGCATAGTAGACGGACGAGATGCCCATCGGGCCGAACCAGCCGGCAAACAGCGCCTCCCGCCGGGTGACGACGGCGGGCACGAAGCGGCGCAGCAGCCAGAACGCCGGCGGGCGGCGCACTGCGAGGAGCAGCAGCGCGAGCGCGAATGCAGGCCAGCCCAGCTCGCCCCATGCCCGGACCGGCAGGATGATACCGAGCAGGATGAACACCGGCAGGTCGAAGAAGCGGCTGATCGCCTCCTGAACGTGCTCGGCCCGCTTCTCATCCTCCGGCAGCGCCCGATTGAGCATCAGTCCGGCGGCGAACACGCCGAAGAAGCCGTTCGTGCCGAGGAGTTCGAGCGTGCCCAGCACGGCAAGGCTCAGGGCGATGCCGGTCGTCAGCGTCGACTGCCGCTCCGCGGTCGGGTCGCGCCGGGCCCAGACCAGCAGCCTGCCCGCCACCCAGCCGATGACCCCGCCGATGAGGAAGGCGCCGAGGATCTGCCAGAGCAGCACGGCCGTCAGCCACTCCGTCACCGCCCGGCCGGTGGTCTCGGTCAGCAGCAGCACGGGCAGGAGCACGAAGAGCTGGGCAAGGCCGTCATTGCCGCCGCTTTCCGCCGTCAGCATGTTGCGCAGCCGCGCCGGGATGCAGCGCTCCGCGATGACGCCGGAGATGACCCCTGCCGCGACGACCGGGTCGGTGGGCGTCAGAACCGCGCCGACGAGCAGGGCCTGCAGCACCGAGACCGGCAGCAGGGCCCAGGCGGCGAGGCTCGCGAACAGCCACATCAGCGGCATGCCGAGCCCCAGCACCATCGCCACCGTGCGCCAGCTCCTGCTTCCGTAGGAGCGCGGCAGGCGCAGGGCGGCGCCCATCACGGCGAGGGCAAGCGTGATCCGGGCGGCCTCCTCGAGGAAGACCCCACCCGAGCCGTCATGGTCGGCAAAGCCGCCCAGCCTCAGCACCGGGCCGATCACCACGCCGATCCCGAGCGCAAGGATCGGCTCGGAAATCCAGAGCCGGTTGCGCACCCAGCCGATGGTGAGGCCGAGCAGCAGCACCGTCCCGGCGGCGAGGACGAGCGCGATGTCGAGTTGTTGGGTCCCCGCGCTCACGACCGAAGCGACCGGAAGGCAGCCGATGACGTGCCCGTATCAGTGCCCCTCTGCTGGAGATTTCGCGGGTCCAGGCACGACCGCTCGGGGATCTGGTCCCGAGGGTCCCGGTAGCCCCTTGTCAGCCCTCGACGGCAGTCGTGCGCACGCCCGCGTCGTCGAGCAGGAACACGACGACCTGAGGGTCCGCGCCCCCGCTGACCGTCACCGTGCCCGCTGCGCGGTCCACAGCGAACCGGACCTCGTCCTTGAAGTGGTCGAGAAGCCAGGACCGGACGGCCGCCTCGCGCTCGGCGTCGAGGCCCTCGACCTTGAACACGCGCCGCCCCGCGGCGGGCATTTCGGTGCCCACGACGTCCGTTCGAGTAGGATCCGTCGCCATCCTGCCGGCGCTCCCGGGTTGTGGCGGGCCATTGCGTCGCGGGCGGGCGAGGTCCGCCCGGCCGCTCGCGTCTTGGGCAGAACGAGAGAGCGGATGATCCGTTCCGGACGGCCGGCGGACGCGGGAGGCGTCTGAACCCGCCGCGGCGGCGGGAATCCAGGCGCCTCGCCTCAAAAGTCCGCGGAGGTCTGCAGCGCGGGCGAGGGCTCCGGCCGGCCGCGGCCCGTCGGCGTCGCCGTCCCGCGCCGGGCGAAGCCCGAGATCCAGCGCGGCAGGAGGCGGGCCGAGTTCAAGATGAACAGCAGCTCGGACGAGGTATGGATGAGCACCGCGCCGACAGGGCCGACCACGGCGTAATAGGCGCCCCACATGCCCAGGAGGTCGATGAGGATCGTGCCGGCCACGTTGAACCAGATGATCCGGCGCATCCGCCGCGCCACGCGCAGCGTGTCGACGAACCGGGCGAGGTCGTTGCCGAGCAGCACCACGTCGGCGCTCTCGCGGGCGACGTCGGTCCCCGAGCCCATCGCGACGCCGACATTGGCGGCCGCGAGCGCCGGCGCGTCGTTCACGCCGTCGCCGACCATGGCCACGGTGCTGCGCTTGCCGGCGACGAGCGCGCGCACACGCTCGACCTTCTGCTCGGGCAGCAGCTGTGCCTCGACCTCGTCGATGCCGAGCTGGGTGGCGACGGCGCGCGCGATCGCCGGCGTGTCGCCGGTGAGCAGCACGAGGCGGATGCGCATCGCCTTCATCGCCGCGACCGCCCGCTGCGCCTCGGGGCGCACCGCGTCGGAAATGGCGATGGCGCCGAGATAGGTCCCGGCGCGGGAGACATGGACCTCGGTGACGGCCGCGTCGGGGGTGCCGCTCGGCACAACGGCCCCGCCGGTCGCGAGCCAGTCGGCATTGCCGACGCGGATCTCCTCGCCCCCCGCGGTCGCGGCGATGCCGCGGCCCGGCGTGTAGCGGAAGCTCTCCGGCTCGGCGAACGCGGTCCCCGCCTTCTCCGCGTGGGTGATGATCGCCTTGCCGAGCGGGTGCTCGGAGCGAATTTCGGCGATCGCGGCGGTGGCGAGCAGATCCCCGGCCGAGACGCCCGGGGCGGGAGCGAGCCGCTCCACCTGCGGCCGGCCGAAGGTCAGCGTGCCCGTCTTGTCGAGCACCACGGTGTTGACCTTCGACAGCGCCTCCATATAGCGCCCGCCCTTCACGATCGCGCCGAGCCGGGCGGCCCGGCCGATGGCGCCGAGAATGGCAAGCGGCGTGCCCGCGGCGATGCCGCACGCGCCGGCGACGATGATGATCGAAATCGCCGAGGTAGGGTCGCGCCACTGCCAGTAGTCGAGCAGAGCCAGAAGCAGCGCGAAGATCACGATATAGCCGGCGAGCCGGTCGGAAAGGCGCTGCACCGGCGCGCGGGAGCGCTCCGCATTCTCGACCGCCTCGATGATCTTGCCGTAGCTGGTGTCGCGGCCGATCCGCTCGGCGCGGACTTCGAGCGCGCCCGACTGGTTGATAGAGCCGGCGAACACGGCAGCGCCGGGCAGCTTCTCGACCGGCATCGACTCGCCGGTGATGCGGGACTCGTCCACGAAGGAGTTGCCGCCGATGACGGCGCCGTCCACGGGAACGCGCCCGCCGGGGGCGACGAGCACGACCGCGCCGGGCGACAGCGTCTCGGAATGGACCTCGGCGGTGCCGGTCGCGGTGCGCACCGTGACCTGCCGCGGCAGGAACTCTAGCAGTTCGCGGATGGCGCGCCGGCCGCGCTCCACCGTCAGCCCTTCCAGCACCTCGGCGACCAGGACGAAGAAGATGATCGCCATCACCGCGAAGAAATAGCCGGTATAGGCGCCGGCGATGATGGCGATGGTCATCGAGAGTTCCATCGTCATCCGGCGTTCCAGCAGGTTGTGGAACGCCTCCTTGAAGATCGGCCAGGCGCTGAACACGAGGCCGAGCAGCGCGAACGTGCTGAAGGGCAGCACCGTCCAGCGCTGCAGCGTGTCGAGCGTCTCGGGCGACAGATTGTCCCGGATCGACGACGGAATGGCGTCGGAGAGGATGACGAGGGGCCAGGGATCGAACTGGCGCACCCAGTCCGAGATGGCCATCAGCGTTTCGTTGGCGGGATACCACTGCACGAACCAGCAGCCGACGGCGCAGAACGCCGCCACGGCGATGCGGGCGGCCTCCCACCAGCCGGCCTCGTGGCTGTGGTCGTGACCGTGCGCATGGTCATGGTCGTGATCGTGATCATGCGCCTCGTTGTGGTCGTGGTCGTGCTCGTGTTCCCATTCGGAGCCGCCGGAGGCGGCCGGAGCCGCCGTGCGCGCGCGTGCGTCGTCCACGAGGGACAGATCGTCAGACCCGATGACCGACACGGCAAGCCCTCCATCCTGCACGCCGCCTGGGGGCCCTCGCGCGCCCGACGACTTCTTCTTCGTTGTCCGGCACGGCCGGTCGCCGCGCCCGTTTCACCCGAGCCCCGAGTGTCTCGCAGATGCCCCGCGGGCCGTCTGTGACACACTGCCGCCCGATCCTTCCGCCTTCCGGCGCCGCCGCATGAAGCGCACGTGGCCGGTGCTTGCGCTGCGCCGCCCGGACCTCTGCGAGGGCCAGGACCCGTCATCCTGCCTATGTGGCATGTCCGCGTCCGCTTTGCGATACACTGTTCGCGCCGTGAATGGGAGGGCCGCAGCGATCACGGGCCCGCGAGGCGGACGCAGCGCGGAGCGGCGGCCGGCGGATAGGCCTTCCGGGTGCGGCGGCGCAACTCAGCCTTCCCGCTCGGGCTCGTCCTCCCCGGTCTCGGGGCCCGGAACGGCATAGGCCCCCGACAGCCAGCGATGGAGATCGATGTCGGCGCAGCGCGTCGAGCAGAAGGGGCGGGCCTGCCGGGTCGCCGGCTTGCCGCAGATCGGGCAGGGCCGCGTCGTTGCGCTCGTGTGCCGCTGTTCCGTCATTTCCCGTTCACCCTCGCCCCGTTCGCCCCTGCGCGCCTATGTCCCTTCCGGCTTCGGCCACCCCGCACGCGCCGCATAGCCGCAGCCGTCGAGCAGCGCCGCCGTTTCGGCGAGCGGCAGGCCGACGACGCCGGAATAGGACCCGTCGAGCCGGGTCACGAAGGCGCCGGCGAGCCCCTGCACGGCATAGGCGCCGGCCTTGCCCCGCCACTCGTCGGAAGCGAGATAGGACGCGACCTCCTCCGCCGCCAGCCGTTTGAAGCGCACCCGCGTCTCGACCAGCCGCTCGCGATAGGCGCCCTTGGGGGTGACGAGGCAGATCGCGGTGAAGACGCGATGGCTGCGGCCCGACAACAGCGTCAGGCAGTCCTCCGCTTCCTCCGTCGCTTCCGCCTTCGGCAGCACGCGGCGGCCGACCGCCACCACCGTGTCGGCGGCGAGGAAGAAGGCGCCGGCGAGCTCGGGATCGGGCTCGGCGCGATGGCGCGACACCTCGGCCTTGGTGCGTGCGAGGCGCCGGGCGAGCGCCCGCGGCATCTCCCGCTTGCCCGGCGTCTCGTCGACATCCGCCGGCCACAGCCGGTCGGGCTCGATGCCGATCTGCTGCAACAGGGCGAGCCGGCGGGGCGATCCGGAGGCGAGGACGAGCTTCGGCGAGGTCATGATGGCGTGTCTGTCCGGGGCGGGAGGCGTCGCGCGCACCCTAAATCATTTTTTCTCAACATCCGGTACTGCCGACGAATGCCCGGCATCCGACGCGGACGCTGGCCCCAGCCGCCCGGCGATGCGGCGCGACAGGCCCTCGCGCAGCTCGCGATAGGCCTCCATGATGCGCTCTCGCGAGCCGATCGCGGCGGTGGGGTCGGGTGTCGGCCAGTATTCCACCTCGACCGGATAGTGCCGCGTCAGCTCCAGCGCGCCGTGATGGGCCTCCGCCGCGAGGCTGACGACGAGGTCGTAATTCATGTCGTCGATCTCGTCGAGCAACTGCGGCTGGTGGCCCGCGAGGTCGAGGCCGATCTCCGCCAGGACGGCCGCGGCGAACGGATCGGGCTCGCCGCGCCTGATCCCGGCCGAGCCGAAATGGATTTCTCGGCCGTAGAGCCGGCGTGCGATGGCCGCCGCCATCGGCGAGCGCACCGTGTTGAAGTTGCAGACGAACAGGACCGCGGACGGGCGTTCCGCCACGGCTCACCCCTTCCAGTGCAGCACGCAGATGAGGGTGAACAACCGCCGCGCGGTGTCGAAATCGACCTCGATCTTGCCTTCGAGGCGTTCCGCGAGCAGGCGCGAGCCCTCGTCGTGCAGCCCCCGCCGGCCCATGTCGATGGCCTCGATCTGGCTGGGGCTCGCGGTGCGGATGGCGCGGTAATAACTCTCGCAGATCAGGAAATAGTCCTTCACGACGCGCCGGAACGGGGTCAGCGACAGGATGTGCGAGACGACCCGCGCGCCGGCCGGGTCGGTGATGTCGAACACCAGCTTGCGCTCGACGATGGAGAGCTTCAGCGCGAACGCCCCGCCCGGCCTGCCAACGGGGCAGAACGCGTTCTCCTCGACGAGGTCGTAGATTGCGATCGCACGTTCGTGCTCGATGTCCGGCGTGGAACGCCCGATCGAGGCCTCGTCGAGGGTCACGGCCACAAGGCGGCCCTTCGCCTGCCTGTCGTCGACGGGGGCGGCCTCTTCCATTCCCGTCCCTAGAGATTGAGCCGGATGGACACGGAACGGGCATGCGCCCCAAGCCCCTCCGCCTCGGCAAGGCGGATCGCCGCCGGCGCGAGGGCACGCAGGGCGTCGGGCCCGCATTTGAGAATCGAGGTGCGCTTCATGAAGTCGAGCACCCCGAGGCCGGAGGAGAACCGGGCCGAGCGCGCGGTCGGCAGCACGTGGTTGGAGCCGCCGACATAGTCGCCGATCGCCTCGGGCGTCCAGCGCCCAAGGAAAATCGCCCCGGCATTGCGCACCGCCGCGGCGAGCGGCTCGGGGTCGTCCACCGCGAGTTCGAGATGCTCCGGCGCGATGCGGTCGACGAGCGGCACCGCCTCGGCAAGGTCGCGGACGCGGATCAGCGCGCCGAACTCCTGCCAGCTCGCGCCGGCGATCTTGCCCCGCGGCAGGGTGCGCAGCTGCGCGTCGACGGCGATGGCGACCTGCTCAAGCAGCGCGGGGTCGTCGGAGATGAGAATCGCCTGCGCCGACGCATCGTGCTCGGCCTGAGCGAGCAGATCGGCGGCGATCCAGTCCGGGTCGTTGGCCCCGTCGGCGACGACGAGCACCTCGGAAGGACCGGCGACCATGTCGATGCCGACGGTTCCGAACACCTGGCGCTTGGCGGCGGCGACATAGGCATTGCCCGGGCCGACGATCTTCGCCACCGGCCGGATCGTCCCGGTGCCGTAGGCGAGCGCGGCGATCGCCTGCGCCCCGCCGATGCGGTAGATCTCGTCGATCCCGGCGAGCGCGGCCGCGGCGAGCACGATCGGGTTCAGCCTGCCGTCCGGCGCCGGCACCACCATGACGAGGCGTTCGACGCCGGCCACGCGCGCCGGCACCGCGTTCATCAGCACGGAGGAGGGATAGCTCGCCGTGCCGCCCGGCACGTAGAGCCCCGCCGCCTCCACCGCCGTCCACTTCGAGCCGAGCTCGACGCCGGCCGCATCCGTGTAGCGGTCGTCCGCCGGGCGCTGGCGGCGATGATGCGCCTCGATGCGGTCGCGGGCGAAGCGGAGTGCGTCGAGCGTCGACGCGTCCACCTCCGCCACCGCCGCCGCGATCTCCTCGGGGGTGACGCGGAGCGTGGCGGGCGTCAGCGCGAGCCTGTCGAAGCGCGCGGTGTAGTCGACGAGCGCCGCATCGCCGCGGGCGCGCACATCGGCGATGATGGCGCGCACCGTCTCGTCGACCGCGAGCGTGGTCTCCCGCTTCTGCGCCAGCAGCGTGGCGAAGCGGGTCTCAAAGCCCGCGTCATCGGTCGAAAGGCGGATGGCCACCCGCGCCCCCTGCTAGAGCTTGCGCCGTCAGGCTTCCGGCGCCGCGTCGTGCCGCGGCAGCGCGCCCGTAGCCCAGGCCGAGCCGAGATCGCCCAATTGTGCCTCGATGCACTCGACATCGAGCCGGAGTTCGCCGCCGCCGGCGAATACGAGCCGGATCACCCCCGCGGGCGCGTCGGTCGGCTCGAAGGTGACGGCGAGAAGGTCGAGAATGCCGTCGGGCCGATCGCGCCGGATGTTCTGGGAGCGCACCGCGCGCACGCGGCGGAAGGCGAGCCCGGCATGGCGGCGCTCATAAGTCCGGGTCCGGTCGCCGACGCCTTCCCAGACGAAGCGGGCAACGACGAGCGTGAGGACGTTCTCTGCGGGGCGCCAGTCGATGTCGCCGACCCGCGCGATCGCGTCCTGGACATGGGCCGAGACGATGGCGAGGTCTTCTTCGTCGAGCGCGATCAGCTTGAGCGGCTGCATGGCCTATCCGGCATTCGCCCGTTGAGGCATGGCCGGCCGGGACCGGCGGGCTGCGCTCGATTTAGTCGGTCGCAGCCGCGGGTGCAACGCCGGGACGGGTTCACGCCGCCGACAGGCGCTCGATCTCGGCGCCGCAGCGGCTGAGCTTTTCCTCGAGGCGCTCGAAGCCGCGGTCGAGATGGTAGACGCGGTTGACCATGGATTCGCCCTCCGCCGCCAGCGCGCCGATGACGAGCGACACCGAGGCGCGCAGGTCCGTCGCCATCACGGGCGCGCCCTTCAGCGTCTCGACACCCTCGACGGTCGCCACCTGGCCGTCGAGCTGGATGCGCGCGCCGAGCCGGGCGAGCTCCTGCACGTGCATGAAGCGGTTCTCGAAAATGGTCTCGGTGATGCGCGAGGTGCCCTTGGCCCGGCTCATCAGCGCCATGAACTGGGCCTGCAGGTCCGTCGGGAAGCCCGGGAACGGCTCGGTGGTGACGTCGGTGGCGACGATCCCCGCTCCGTTGCGCCTCACCCGGATGCCGCGATTGGTCTCCTCGATCTCTGCGCCCACCTGGCGCAGGATCTCGATCGGCCGGCGCAGCAGCCCGGCCTCCGCACCGTCGAGCGTCACGTCGCCCCCGGTCATCGCGACCGCCATGGCATAGGTGCCCGTCTCGATGCGGTCGGGCAGCACGCGGTGGCGCGCGCCGCGGAGGCGATCGACGCCCTGGACGTGGATCGTCGGGGTGCCGGCGCCGACGATATGGGCGCCCATCGCGTTGAGGCACTTGGCGAGGTCGGCGATCTCGGGCTCCTGGGCCGCGTTCTCGATCACAGTCTCCCCGCGCGCGAGCGCGGCCGCCATCAGGATGGTGTGGGTCGCGCCGACCGAGACCTTCGGGAACGTCACGCGATTGCCGACGAGGCCTTTCGGCGCGCGGGCCACCACGTAGCCGGCGTCGACGTCGATGTCGACGCCGAGCGCTTTCAGCCCCATGAGGAAGAAGTCGACCGGCCGGGTGCCGATCGCGCAGCCGCCGGGCAACGACACCCGCGCCTCGCGCATGCGCGCGATCAGCGGGCCGATGACCCAGAAGCTCGCCCGCATCCGCGACACGAGTTCATAGGGCGCGGTGGTGTCCACGATGGAGCGGGCGGTGAGGTTCACCGTCTGCCCGTCGAGCATGTCCTCGCCGGGCCGCTTGCCGTTGATGGAATAGTCGACGCCGTGATTGACGAGGATGCGCGTGAGCGAATTGACGTCGGCGAGCCGCGGCACGTTCTCGAGCGTCAGCGTCTCGTCGGTGAGCAGGCTCGCGATCATCAGCGGCAGCGCCGCGTTCTTCGCGCCCGAGATCGGGATGGTGCCGGTCAGCGTGTTGCCGCCGACGATCCGGATGCGGTCCATGTCTCGCCTCTTTTCGCTCTTATGCCGACCGGCGCGCCACCTGCCGCGCGCGTCAGGGATCGCAGCATCCCGGCAAATCCGCAACAAACTGTTAACCACGATGGCCCGGCGACGCGCGCCGGGTCAGCCATCCCGCTCGGTGTCGGGCGTCTTCGTGCGCGCTTCAGGCACATCGCGCTCGCCCGACGCTTCGGAGGGTTGCAAGCGCGCCGTCGCGCCCGGCTCGGCCATCGACGCGGAATGGCTGCGGCCGCGCGCCTGCGCCTTGCGCCGGTGCAGATTGGCCCGCAGCGCCGCCGCCAAGCGCTCGCCGCGCTTGCCTTCTCCCCCGCCCGTGCCGTCCGATCCGCCGCCCGTCATCGCGGCCTCCTCGCCAGGACCAGTGATAGGGGCGCCGCCGCCCCGGCGCAACGCGGGCCCGATCGAGGCGGCACGGCCTGCTTGCCAGGGCCGAGACCCTGTGGCAGTAAGGCGCCGTTCCGCCGGGCCACGCGCCCGAGCGCACGCACGCTGCTGTAGCTCAGTGGTAGAGCACTCCCTTGGTAAGGGAGAGGTCGACAGTTCAATCCTGTCCAGCAGCACCATTCATCCCGAAATTCGCCCGCCCGCCGCCCTCCACGACCGCGCCATGAGCTTTGCGCGCCGGCGGGCGGCGTGGGTCTTCGGAAGGCGCGGGTCGGACGCAGTGCACCCGGTCCCGCGTATGGTGCGCGGGACTTGGGCGCCCCGGACTGGGAGCGAATCTCAGGCTGCGGCGCGCAGGAAGGAGGCGCCGACGGCCCAGCGGGTCTCCAGGTAGTCCCGGCCGGCCTCCGTGAGGACCAGCACGCCGTCGACCTTTTCGATCAGGCCGAGCGCCATCAGCGTCCGGCGCTGCGCATGACGGCCTGCGCCGTCGAGGCCTCGGGAGATCAGCAGCAGCGCGCAGGTCTGCTCGTCGTTCAGCGCGTGGGGTAGCGACACGGGAGACATTCTCTTGCTCGGGGTGAGGAACGCTTGGTATGTAGGAGCGCTCTGTGACCAAATTCTGTTGTCCCCGCGCTTTGGATCACGCGGGCGCTTCGGTTGTTGCCGATCGGCCACAGTGCCCCTCTCCCTTACCCTGGGCGCGCCGCTACGGCCGTGATGACGAGGCGGGCGCACCGTCTCGCGGCTGAAAGCAACGCAGGCGCAAACACTTGGCCCCCGTTGCAGCCGACAGCGACGAAATCACGCGAGCCCAATTGACGCACCATAGGTCCCCCACCTATCGTGTGTCGCGATGTGGCCATCTGTTCGCATGGCGAACGCACCGGGGGTGCGCTCGCCAGAATGCGGCGACGCGCCGAGCATCGAGTCGGGCAACCGCAGGAGGAGACCGCGGGCCGACATGGGGAGGATGTTTGATGAAGTTGCATAAACTGCTTGTGTCCACGACCGTGCTCGTCGGCATGGTCGGGCTCGTCTCCGGGGGTGCCTTGGCCCAGAACGCGCCCGCCCAGGGCGCCGGACAGGATCAGGCCGCCGCTGCCGAGGCTCCCGCTGCTCCCGCGCCCACCCTGGCTCCGCGGACGGCGCCGCCGCCGGAACCCGTGCCGCCGCCGATGAACTTCCCGAACTCCACGGCGCACTACCAGTATCTCTACGACCTCTACGACGGCGGCACCCAGCACACCTACGAGTCGGTCCCGCACTGGGAAGGCCTGTGGTCGTCCAACTCGAGCCCGATCTTCACCGGCGAGAACCCGTTCGTCTACACGCCTCCGGGCGCGACCGGGAACACGCGCTTCGGCTCTGGCGGCATCGTCCGTCCGGGCGTGCTGACGCCGGAATACGAGGCCGCGACCCAGATGCGCCTCGACATCGCCACCGAGTACGGCGAGCAGCCCTATGACCGACTGACCACCTGCGAGCCGCCCGGCCTGCCGCGCTGGCTGCTCGAGCCCTATGTCCGCGAGTTCGTCAACACGCCGAGCCAGTCGTGGTGGATGAACGATCTCGCGAACGAGACGCGCCGAATCTATATCGGTCAGGAACACCAGAACGTCGACAACACCCATTCCCCGGACGGCGACAGCGTCGGGTTCTGGGTCGGCGACATGCTGATCGTGCACACGGTCGACATCTACCCGAACGACTGGTTCCGCGGCAATCCGCCGACCTCCAACCAGCTCGAGATGGTCGAAGTCCTGCAGATGGTGACGCGCCAGAACGGCGATCAGATCATCGTCGACAACGCGACCTTCTACGATCCGCTCGCGCTGCAGCGTCCGCTCACCTTCGTCTACTCGTGGCGCCGGAATCTGGGCCTCGAGAACGCCGGCTACCGCCTGCGGCATTGGGAATGCACGCTGCAGAACACCGCGCTCGACGCGAACGGGGTGACGACGCAGCTCTTCCTGCCCGGCGACGAGCAGTATCGCGACCAGCGCGGCGGCCGGACCATTCCGGACCTGCCGGCCGACCTGGTCGGCCAGGAGCTCAACCCCGGCGAGG
>Ga0182738_1002887_pt1 | contig 20098 bp, 18 predicted proteins | sample eDN5th30CBELigMG_FD_128876 | JGI IMG/M metagenome (GOLD analysis project Ga0182738, IMG submission 128876) | Enriched Miracle-Growth compost microbial communities from Emeryville, California, USA - eDNA 5th pass 30_C BE-Lig MG (version 2)... ... | reverse complement strand
GCCGGTCGTTCCTGACCGGCATGTCCCTTGTCGGCATTTCGGCGCTTGCCGCCTGCGCGCAAGTGCCGAAGCAGGCCGGCGTGGAGACGAGCCTCGCGCCGTTGGCGCCGGGGCTGTCTTCCGCCCCGGCGGCGGCCGAGCCGGTCGCTGCCGCCGCCGAGCCGGTTTCCGGTGGCAGCGACTATGCGCGGATGTATCCGGCCGTCACCGATGGCGACTTCAAGCTGCCGGCCATTCGCCACGACGCCGTGGATCCCAAATATCTGCGCCAACTGGTCGACGATCCGACCGGCGAGGCGCCCGGCACCCTCGTGGTCAACACCAAGGAAAAGCACCTCTACCTCGTGCTGAAGGACGGCAAGGCGATGCGCTACGGCGTGGGCCTCGGCCGCCAGGGCTATTCCTGGAAAGGCCGCGCGGTCGTGCAGTGGAAGCGGAAATGGCCGACCTGGACTCCGCCCTCCGCCATGATCGGCCGCAAGCCCGAGCTGGAGAAATGGCGCACCGGCATGCCGCCCGGGTTGCAGAACCCGCTCGGCGCCCGCGCCCTCTACATCTACAAGGACGGCGCCGATACGCTTTACCGTATCCATGGTTCGCCGGAATGGCGCACGATCGGCAAGTCGGCGTCTTCCGGCTGCGTGCGGATGTTCAACCAGGACGTCATCGATCTCTACGACCGGGTGCCGTCGAAGACGTCGCTGGTCGTGATCTGAAGCGGGAGCCGGCCGCGCCTCAGCGCTTGCAGTCGGTGGCGAACAGGAAGTTCTTCACCGACACGTCGCCCTTGATCACGAAGTCGAAGGCGCGGGGGCCCCAGAACACCACGTCCTTGGCGAGCTGCTTGGTGTAGTCGCTGTCCTTGCCGATGCGGCCGAGTTCGATCGGGCCATGCGTCGCACTGGTGCCGTCATCCAGCACGAGCGGCCGTTCGCAGGTGGTGAAGCTGAGCTGCACAAGCAGGATGGCGACGCCGATCACGCAGTAGAACACCGCCATACGAACGAGAAAGAACACCGCTGATAACCCCTGTGCGACGCAAAGTTTCGCCGAGCATAGACAAGAACGCCTGCCGCGCCAGAGCCGGTGCGACGGTCGTCAGCTAGAACGGCAGGACGTCGTCTTCCGTTCCAAGCCGTGTCGGTTCTAAGTGGCGGCGATAGGCGACGATATCCGTCCGCTCGCCGGTATGAAGCCAGCCGCCGCCCGGCGTCGGTCGGCCGCCAATCCCGATGGGGCTGCGATAGAGAATCAGGCGGCCCGAGCGCAACCGGACGTCGACCGTGCCGCTGTCGAAGGGGGCCGGGCCGCCGGGCCAGTCGATCCAGCCGTTCCCGGGCTGATCGCGGAAGATCTCCCATCGGCCGGTGAAGTCCACCTCTTCCAGCATCGATCGCTCTCGCCCGCCTCGTCGCATCGTTGATGCGGGTTTGCGGAGCGTCTGGCAATTCGGCTGGCGCGGATATTCCTGTCTCTCCCCCAACGAGAAGAGCGCCACGACCTTGCGGTCGCGACGCCCTACCTTTGTCGGTCCGGTTCGGGCCGGTCGAACTAGCCGCCGCGCAGCCAGACCAGCATTTCGCTGGGTTCGCGATTGTCCCAGGCATAGTAGGGGACGGCCTTGATCGGCACGGTCTCGGTCTGGGGCGGGGCGGTCCGGTAGAGATCGCCGTTCCAGTCGCTCGTTGCATCCGCTTCCGCCTCGGCCGCCAGCGTCACGACGCCTTCGAGCAGGCCCGGCTCGAAATTGGCCGTGAAGCTCGAGGCGGCGGGAACGCGGATGCGGTTCAGCGACAGCGGGTTGTCGATGCCTTCCAGGCAATAGACCAGCGGCCCGCGCTTCAGCGTGACGCGGCCGACGTCCTGGCGGACCTCCGGATGGGCATGCAACTGTTCGACGGTGAGGTCGAGATCGAGCTGGACGGCGTCGCCGGCCTTCCACTCGCGCTCGATCCGCGCATAGCCGTCCTCGGTCACTCCCTTGAGATCGATCGGCGCGCCATTGACCGAAAGCGTCGCCTTGCGGCACCAGGCCGGGATACGCAGGTTGAGCGCGAAACGGGTCGGCTTGTCGACATCGACGGTGATGCCGATCGCGCCGTCCCAGGGATAGCGGGTGTTCTGGGTCAGCTTGACCTCGGCGCTGCCGATGTCGAGTGTCGCGGTCGAGTCGCAATAGAGGTGAACGGCGACTTCGCCCTCGGCCTGGCCGTACATGTAGGTGCCGATCGATGCGACCATGCGGCCGATATTCGGCGGGCAGCACGGGCAGCGGTGCCACTTCCAGCGATTGTGGCCGCCGCGGCTCTCGAGCGGGTTCTCGTAGAAGAACAGCGAACCGTCGAGCGACAGGCCGGAGATCGAGCCGTTATAGAGCGCCAGTTCCATGGCGTCGGCATAGCGCGTGTTCGGGCCCATGCCGAGCATGCGGTTGGCCCAGAAGGCGAGGCCCACGGCGGCGCAGGTCTCGGCGTAAGCCGTCTCGTTCGGGAGGTCGTAGTCCGAGGTGAAGCCCTCATTATCGGCCGACGGGCCGAGGCCGCCGGTGACATAGAGCCGCTTCGAGTTCAAATCGTCCCAGAGCCGGTCGAGCGCCTTGCGCAGGTCGTCATCGCCATATTCCGTCGCGACATCGGCCATGCCGGCATAGAGATACATGGCGCGGACGGCGTGGCCGACGACCTTGTCCTGCTCGCGCACCGGCTTGTGCGCCTGGTTGTACTCGTAGTTCTTGAAATGATATTCGGACGGATCGGCGCCCCGCGCCTTCGCCTCTTCGTCGAAATAGTGCGGCTGCTGGCCGCGCTGGTCGACCATGTACTTGGCGAGATCCATGTATTTGTGGTTGCCGGTGACGCGGGCGAGCTTGACCAGCGCCAGCTCCAGCTCCTCATGGCCGCAATAGCCCTTCCGCTGGCCGGGATTGGGGCCGAACACTGTGCCGATATGGTCGGCATAGCGCGACATGACGTCGAGCAGCTTGCGCTTGCCGGTCGCCTGGTAATAGGCGACGGCGCCCTCGATCAGATGGCCGGCGCAATAGAGTTCGTGGCAGTCGCGCAGATTGGTCCAGCGCTTGCCGGGCTCCATGCGCTGGTACCAGCTCGACAGGTAGCCGTCTTCCTGCTGCAGCTTCTCGAACATGTCGATCACCGCGTCGATCTTGGCCTCGAGCGCGGGATTGGGCTTGCGATAGACGCAATAGGCCGCCGTCTCGATCGTCTTGCCGAGATCGGAATCCCAGAACATCTGCATCGTCACTGTGCCGTTCGGGTGGAACGGGATACGCAGCGCCGGCACAGGCCGGTCCGGGTCGATCTGGTCGAGCATGCCCGCCTCGACGCAGCGCTGGTAGAGGATGTTGGCGGTCTTGTCGGCGACGGCGTCGACGCGCGCGCCCCAGAAGCCGCGGACTTCGACCTGGGGAACTGCGGGCGGACGAAAACGGGCGCGCGGCACGTCGTGGGCGGCGGATGGCAGGGCACTCATGGAAGACTCCTGTTCATTGGAAGCTTGAGTTCGGGGGGGCTACTTCACCGCGCCGGCCGTCAGGCCGCGGATGTAGTAGCGCTGCAGCAGCAGGAAGAGGATCAGGCAGGGGATCATCATCACGGTGACGCCCGCCTGCACGGCGCCCCAGTCGACGGCGCCGAAGCGGCCGGACTGCACGGCGGTCATCATGATCGGCAGGGTGAACTTGCCCTGGTCGGTCATCAGCACGAGGGCGGCGAGGAACTCGTTCCAGGTGTTGAGGAAAGCGAAGAGCCCCACCGTCACCACGCCGGGCCAGACCAGCGGCAACATCACCTTGGTCAGCAGCGCGAAATTGGTGGCGCCGTCGATGCGGGCGGCCTCCTCGATCTCCTTCGGCACCGCGTCGAAGGCGTTGCGCATCATGAAGATCGAGAACGGCATCTGCAGTGTCACATAGACGAGGATGAGCCCGGTCAGCGTGTTCTGCAGCCCGAGCCAGGAGAGGATCAGGAAGATCGGCGTCAGGATCGACTGGAACGGGATCATGATCGTCGAGAGGATCAGGATGAAGAACAGGTTCTTGAACGGGAAGCGGAAGCGCGAAAAGCCATAGCCCGCGAGCAGGCTGATCACCGCCGTCAGCACGACGCTGGAACCGGCGACGAAGATGCTGTTCTGGGCCGAGTGCCAGAGCCCGGCGCCGAAGCTGTCGAGCGTCACATAGTTTTCGAGCGAGAAGCCGGTGGTCGGCCAGGGCGGGATCGGCGGCAGCCGCGCCTCGGCCGGCGGCTTGAAGGTCGACAGGATCGCCCAGGCGATCGGCGCGATGAACAGGATCGAGAGGAACAGGCCGATGCCGTGTTCGCCGACGAGGCGGGCGGAAAGGCCGCCCTCGCCGTGCCTGGTCTTCGCCATGGAAGATGCCTTGGCCATCATGTGCCCTCCGGGTTACGCAGCAGCCGGAGCTGGATCAGGCTCAGCACGACGAGGATGACCAGCAGCACCATGGACAGCGCCGCGCCATAGCCGAGTTTGAACGAGACGAAGGACTGGTTGAAAATCCAGTACACCGCCGTGATCGTCGAATTGCGCGGGCCGCCGCGCAGCAGGATGTAGAACTGGTCGAAGGCGAGGATCGAGCCGGCGACCGAAAGGATCAGCGCCAGCGCCACGGTCCGGCGCATCAGCGGCAGGGTGATGGTGCGGAAGCGCTGCCAGGCATTGGCGCCGTCGATCTTGGCGGCTTCCTGCAATTCGGTCGGGATCGACTGCAATCCGGTCATCAGGATGACCATGGTGAAGCCGGCCACTTTCCACACCACCATGACGATGATCGACCAGAAGGCCGGGTTGAAGGTGGCGATCAGGTTGAACTTCTTTTCCGTCAGGCCGAGTTGCTGCGCCGCCGGGCTGAACAGGCCGCTATCGACATTGAGCAGCCAGGCCCAGAGCAGGCTGGCCGAGGCGAAGCCGACGACCACGGGCATGAAGAAGGCCGTGCGATAGACGCTCGCCATCGGCCGTGGCTTCTCGACGAAGAGCGCCAGCGGGAAGGCGACCGCGAAGATCGCGATGGTGACGATCACCGTATAGTAGAGCGTGAACTTGAGGGCGTTCCAGAAGCGCGTGTCCTTGGTGATCGCGAGGTAGTTGTCGAGCCCGATGAAGCGGTGCTGGCCCATCAGCGGCCAGTTGTGCAGCGACATCCAGGCGGTCATGCCGAGCGGGATCACGAAGAACACCGTCACCAGGAGGATGGCCGGGGCGATGTAGAGGAGGCCGACCCAGTGACTGCGGTCGACTTTCGCGCGTCGGCGGACGGGCTGGGAGGGCATGGCGCCCGCCTTGGCCGTGATCGAGGACATGGATATTTCCTTCGCGAGCGAGGCTGGCGGACGGCGGAGGCGCAACCGCGCCCCCGCCGATCGAGTGGCCTTACTGGCCGGTGCCGGCGTCGATGATGCCCTGCATCGTTTCCTGCGCATTGGCGATCGCGCCATCGACGTCGTCGCCGAAGAACACTTCGTTGACCATCTGCGCCCAGGGGCCGTTGGCGCTGTTGATGATGTCGTTGAAGACGACGCTGTACGGCGTCCGACCCTTGGCCATCGCCTCGGCCGCGACCTGGTAGCGCGGATCGAGATCCTTCAGCGCTTCCTTGGCGAGGTCGCCACGGACGGGAAGGCTGCCGCGGCTGGCGAGCAGCGTCTGGCCCTCGAGCGAATAGGCGTAATCAAGGAATTCCTTCAGCACGGCCAGCTTTGGCGTGCCCTTGGTGACGACGAAATTGTCACCGCCGGCGAAGGACGACGAGCCGCCGTCCTTGCCTGGCAGGAAGGTGACGCCGTAGTCGATGTCCTTGTACTGGGTGTTGAGCGCGCCGATGGCAAAGGCGCCGGACGGCGCGATGCCGATATTGCCCGCGGCGAAGGCGGCGAAGAAGTTGGCGCCGCTATCGGTCTTGGCGCCTTCAGGGACCAGGCCCTTGTCGACCATGCCGCGATAGAGCGCGATGGCGTCGCGCATCTGCGGCGTGTCGAGCGTCGCCTTCGAGCCATCCTCGCTCAGGATGTCGCCGCCCGAAGCCCAGATCAGCGGGGTGAAGGTGAAGATGTTGCAGCCGCCGCAGGCGCCGGAGAAGTAGAAGCCCTTGATGTCGCCGCTGAGCCCGGCGACCTTCTCGGCATCCGCCGCGATCTCGGCGAAGTTGGTCGGACCCTTGTCGGGATCGAGGCCGGCCTGCTTGAACAGCTTCTTGTTCCAGATCAGCACGGAGCTGTCGGCCGAGAAGGGCAGCCCGTAGATCCTGTCCTTGTAGGTGCCGGTCTTCACATGCGCCGGCGACAGATCGTTGAAATAGGCCAGTGATTTCGCCCAGTCGGTGATGTCCTCGAGCTGGCCGGCGGCGGCGAAGGCCGGCGTGTAGATCAGGTCGAGCGAAAGGCCGTCCGGCGCGGTGCCGCCCGCCGCCGAGGTCGCGTATTTCTGTACCAGTTCGGCGTTGGGGATGATGTCGAGCTTGATCTGGTTCTCGTGGCTCTTGTTGAAGGCCTCGACGATCTGCGGCATGAAATTGGAGCCGTCGGCACGGACCCAGATATTGGCGGTTTCGGCCGCCGAGGCGAGCGCCGTCATCGAAAGCAGCGTGGCGGTTGCCGCCAGCAGGCTTGTCAGTCTTTTCATGGTCTTCCCTCCCTGTATGTCCGATCCAGGCTCCTCCCGGGACCGTGACAGGTAACCCTAGTCGCCCGGCGGACGACCGCATGACTGACGCACCACCAACCGGCACGGCAGTTTTCGGATGCCCGGCTCGACGGGCTTACCGTCGACGAGCGAAAGCAAGGTGAGGCCGGCCTCGCGGCCGAGCGCCGTCAGATTCATGTCGACCGTGGTGAGCGGCGGGCGCGTGGCCGCGGCGACAATCTCCCAATTGTCGAAGCCGATGACGCCGACATCGTTGGGCACGCGCAGTCCGCGCTCGCGCAGCGCATCGACGACGCCGCGCGCGATCTGGTCGTTGCCGCAGAAGACGGCGTCGGGCTTCTCGCCCGCTGCGTCGAAGAGTTGCGCCACCGCCTGGTGGCCCCAGCCTTCCGACCAGGGGCCCATCAGCACGCGCGGCGGCGCCATGCCCTGTTCGGCCAGGACGGCCCGATAGGCGCCGGCGCGCTGGTGCACGACCTCGAAGGTCTCCGGCCCCGTGACATGCACGATACGCCGGCGGCCCAGCGCCACGAAATGCTCGACGGCGAGGCGGGCCCCGCCGGCATCGTCGGAGACAAAGGCGATGGAGTTCGGGTCGGGTTCGGTGAAGGCATAGATCACCGGGATGCCGAGATTGGACAGGTCGACCGGCAGGTGGCGGTCGAGCCGCTTGCCCGAGGCGATGATGCCGTCGACGCGCTTTTCCAGCATGGCGTCGACATGCATCTGGCCGAGGCGCGGGTCGTCCTCGACATTGCACAGGAAGACCGAGACGCCATTGTCGAGCAGCGCTTCGGAAACACCGGCCATCACCGGCAGCGAGAAGCGGCCATAGGTGTCGTTGGTGAGCAGGCCGACGGTGAAGCTGCGCCGGCGCAGCAGGCTCTGGGCAAGGCCGTTGGGGCGGAAGCCGAGCTGCAGCGCCACGCTGCGGATGCGGGTCCGCGTCTCGACGGTCATGCGGCCCTGGTCATTCAGCGCCTTGGAGGCGGTGGCGACGCTGACGCCGGCCGTCTCGGCGACGTCGCGCAACGTCACAGGCCGCCTGCGGGCGGGCTGAATCACGTTGTCGCTGCCGTCGCTCATGCCGTTTTTCCTCACCCGGCCATCCGTTCGAGCGGTGGCCTGTTCTTTAGAGAAAAGGTTTTCTCAACCGGAGAAGAAAAAGGGCGGACGGGATTGTCCCGCCGCCCGGGCCGATTGAGAAAACCTTTTCTCAGTCAAGGCTAGCACAGTTTTCTCGTCGCGCAAGCCGGTCGAGGGCAAGTTGCAGAGAAAGTTTGAGGAGACGTGTCGCGGGGGAGAGAGCCTTCCGAGCCCCGCCGCCGGCTCGCGTCCGGGGAACGGCGCCTCAGGCCGACACCCAGAGATCCGCCGTCCAGCGATAGAGAAACAACGACAGTTCTGTGCCGAAGAAGACGATCGCCGAGTTCCAGGCGATGGCGATTCCGGTCAGCACCCAGCCAAGGATCACGGCCAGCCCGTCGCGCTCGATCAGCCCGAAGGCGAAGACGATGACGGCGAGAGAGGGAAGCTGGTTGCCGAGCGGGATCGGCAGCAGGATCATCACGGCGTGCACGAAGATCGGCACGGCCAGGATGGAATAGGCCAGCCGTCCCGAAAGAAAGGAATAGCGCGGCCGCAGCATCCATTCGACGCGCTTGAACCAGGGCGCGATCCAGGCGCCGCCGCTCACCACCGGCCCCCTGGGGAGGCTGCGGCGGCGCAGCCATTGCGGCAGCAGCAACCGGTCGGCCCCGGTCATGATCTGCAGCGCGAGGATGGCGAGCGCCGTGCCGAAGACGAAGCCGGTCGGCAGGCCGGGGATCGGGATGAAGGAAGGGAGGGCCAGCATCAGGATGGTCAGGCCGAGCCCGGCTTCGCCAAGCGCGTCCACCATGTCGCCGAGGCTCACCCGGTCCTTCGTCAGGACCGAGCCGAGATCGGCCAGAATCGCCGAGGCGGAGCGGGTGCGGAAGAACGCCGCCGTGGTTTCCTCGGGGGGCTGATCTCGAAGCAAGCGGCGGAGTCCCTTTGCGATGGATCGAGGCTCGCATATGGGGTGCCGGCGGCGCCGCGCCACCCCAGACGTACCGAACAAACAGCGCGTGCACCCTCGGCAAATTGCCGCTTAAATCCCTATTCTCGTCATCTTTCCTCCTATAGCTCAGGCGGGCGCATGACGCGCTTCGTAGCCTTGCCGGAGATCTGCTTGTTCAGCGTCGCCTCCTTCCATCGCCAGACCGCTTTTGTCGACATGCGTCGCGCCGGCCTGGCTGTGCATCTGCGCCTGGCTGTCGCCACGCTGCTGCTCGCTGTCATGACGGTCGGGGCGGCATGGGCCCAGCCGGACAACCCGCAGAAGCAGATCGATACCTGGAACGCCACGCTGGAGCGGATCGATCTCGCCATTGATCAGCCGGGGGTGACCGATGCCGATTTCCGCCGCTACAAGCAGGACGCGACGGACATCGTGCTGGCGGCCAATGCATTTGCCGACACACTGACGCCCAAGGTCGAGGCCGCGACGACGCAGTTCGAACAACTGAAGCCGACGGAGACGACCGAGGCGGCGGAATCGGCCGCTGCCAAGGCGAACCGGGCGCAGGCGCAGCAACAGCTGGCGGATCTGACCGGCTTCCAGAAACAGGCGCTTGCCGTCGCCACGCATGGTTCCTACACGCTGTCGCAGATCAGCGAGCGTCGGCGCAATCGCTTTACCGCGGCGTTGCTCGAGCGCAATTCCAGCCTGATCGACCCCGGTCTGTGGGGCGATGCCGCCACGGATGTGCCCGCGATCGCGAGCCGCTCCGGCTCGATCGCGGATGAATGGGCCAGTGTCGTCGTCAAGCGCGGCGGCCGCTCGGTGATCGCGATCTTCGCCAGCCTTCTGGCACTGATCGTCCTGGTGCTGGTGCCGGGCCGCCGGTTCCTGCTTTTCAGGCTGCGCCGGCCAACCGCCGACCAGCAACCGACCATGCGAACCAGGGTGATGTCCGCCGCCGCGATCGTCGCGGTCAACGCCTTCCTGCCGCTGGTCGTGCTGACAGGCGTGCAGTCGATCCTGAAGGCGCTGGATCTGATGCCCTATCGCATCGATCTGGTGTGGACGGGCGGGACGGCGGCGATCGTATTCTTCTCGCTCGCCTTTGGCGTGTCGCGGGCGCTGCTGGCGCCGACGCGGGCGTCCTGGCGCCTGGTGCCGGTGGAGGATGGCGTCGCCATCCGCGCTTTCCGCTTCTCGGTGGCGATCGCCGCGCTGGAAGCGCTTGTGATCGTCCATCAGAGTCTCGCCAAGGTGACGCTGGCATCGCTGCAGTTCGTCATCGCGCTGGACGGCATGCTGTCGATCATCATAGCGATCCTCGTCATCGGCATGGTTCGCACGCTGACCCGGCGCAACGATCCCGAGGAGGAGGAAGCTGACGATCCGGCCGACGAGGACTACGGCCTGGGTCGGATCGCGCTGATGGTCGCGGGCCTGGTAGCCGGTGTCGCGATCCTCGCCAACCTGATGGGCTATGTCGCGCTGGGACGTTTCCTGACGACGCAGGTGGTCTGGGTCACGGTCGTCATTTCGCTGCTCTATCTGCTGCTAAAGGTCACGGACGAACTGACCGCGGCCTCCTTCCGCCGCGACGGCGTCGTCGGCAGCCGCCTGATCTCCTCGGTGGGCTTCGCGCCGCGTTCGGTGACGCAGGCCGGCGTGCTCGCCAATGGCGTGGCGCATCTGGTGCTGATCGGTTTCGCCTGTCTGGCCATCGTGGCGCAGTGGGGCGTGGACTCGTCGGGCCTGTTCGAGACGATCCGGCAGCTCTTCTTCGGCTTCAAGATCGGGTCCATCACCATCTCGCTGTCGACGCTGATGGCGGGTATCGCCGTCTTCGTCGTCGGCCTGCTGGTCACGCGCTCGCTTCAGAGCTGGCTCGACACGCGCTTCCTGCCGACCACACGGCTCGATTCCGGCCTGCGCAACTCGATCCGCACCACCTTCGGCTATGTCGGCATGATCTGCGCGGCGACGTTGGCCTTCGGCTATGCTGGCCTGGATCTCTCCAACATCGCGATCGTCGCGGGTGCGCTCTCCGTCGGTATCGGTCTCGGCCTGCAGGCGATCGTCAACAATTTCGTCTCGGGGCTGATCCTGCTGGCCGAGCGGCCGATCCGCGCCGGCGACTGGATCACGGTCGGGGCGGAGGAAGGCACGGTCAAGCGCATCAACGTGCGCGCCACCGAGATCGAGACGTTCGATCGCGCCACCGTCATTGTGCCGAATTCGAGCCTGATCACCGGCGTCGTCAAGAACATGGTGCTGCGCGACCGGTCGGGCCGCATCATCATGCCGGTCACGGTCAGCAAGCTGTCCGATGCGGAGGTGGTGAAGACCATCCTGCTCGAAGCCGCCAGGGACCACGCGCTGGTGCTGCGCTATCCCGAGCCGATCGTCCTGTTCCTGAATTTCGGCGAGAAGGCGCTCGATTTCGAGCTGCGCTGCTACCTTGCGGATATCGCGACCGGCGCGACCGTTCGTTCGGAGCTGCGGTTCGCCATCCTCCGCCGGTTGAAGGAAGCGGGGGTGGCTCTGCCGGGCTGAGCCGCCCGCCTCTCCTGCCGTCGCTCGTAGTTCGTTAGCGTTTCTTGACTATGTCGATGTCTCCGCTTTCCTTACCCCCCGAGGCCGCTCCATGAACCCTTTCCTCCGGCGCATGCCGCCGCTGCTTGCCGCTCTGACCGCCGCCGCCGTCCTCGCCGGCTGCTCGGAAACGGTCGTCGATACGACGCCGAAATCGCCGGTCTTCTACAACCGGATCGATTCCGCCGGCGCCACCGTCGATCCGCAGGCCGCGGCCAGCCTCATCACGGGATACCGCATGAACAAGGGCCTCGGCCCCGTCACGGTCGATCCGCTTCTGAACAAGATGGCGGCCGACCAGGCGCGCGCCATGGCCAAGGCCGACAAGGTCAATCATGACGTCGGCGGCAGCTTCCAGCGCCGTCTCGCCGCTTCCGGCTTCGATGCCGGCATCGCGGCCGAGAATGTCGGCGCGGGCTACCGCACCCTGGCCGAAGCTTTTTCGGGATGGCGCGATTCGCCCCACCACAACGCCAACATGCTGAAGCCGGGCGTGACCCGGATCGGCATCGGCACGGCCTACGCGCCGAAGAGCAAGTACAAGGTCTACTGGTCGCTCGTGCTGGCCAAGCCCTATGAGCGCCCGGCCGTCATCGGCGGCGGACCGCTGCCGGCCGATGGCAGCACGGTCGTCTCGATCGGCGGCGCGGTCGTCAACCGCTAGCCGGGGCGACGAGCAGCGTCTCCAGGGCCAGGGCGGCCTTGGAGCGGTAGCGCTCCTTGTGCCAGACCATGCTGAAAGCGCGCGGCGTCATCTCGAAGGCGACGCGCGCCAGCTTGCCGGCCGCGATAGGCGGGCTGGCGACCAGCTCGGATACCACGGTCGCGTGATCTCCGACTTCGACGGCGGCCCGGACCGCTTCGTTGCTGGGCAATTCCAGCTCGACCTTCAGCGTCTCGGGCAGGATGCCGCGCGCGGTCAGCGCCGCCTCGAACACCGAGCGCGTGCCGGAGCCGCGCTCGCGCATCACCCAGCGCGTCGCCGCGATTTCCGCCGCGCCGACATGGCTTGCATTCGCCAGGGGATGGCCCGGGGTCGTAACCAGGATCAGCCGGTCTTCGCCGACCGCCCGGGTCGCCAGCGCGGGATCGTCGATCTCGCCCTCGATGAAGCCGATTTCCGCGAGACCTTCATGCACCGCATGACGCACGGTTTCGGTGTTGCCGGTGGCGAGATGGATACCGATCGCGGGATAGGCGGCGCGGAAGCGGACGAGCGCCGCTGGCAGCCAGTAGCTGGCGATCGTCTGGCTCGCCTGGATTTCCAGCGTGCCGCGCATCAGCCCGCCCAGTTCCGCCAGTGCCAGCTCGGCCGCCTGGGCCCGGGCCAGCGTCGCCTGCGCCTCGACGAGGAAGACACGCCCCGCCTCGGTGAGTTCGATCCGCCGGCCCACCCGGTCGAACAGGCGCGTGTCGTAGCGCGCTTCCAGCGCATGGATGGCGGAGCTTACCGCTGACGGCGTCAACCGCAGCGCCTCGGCGGCGCGCGTCAGATGCTCGCGCTCGGCGACGGCGATAAAAATTCTAAGCTGGTCGAGGGTCATGAGAATGTTTGTTCGATTGGATCGAACGAACAGTATTATATTTCGAAATGGATTGCATGATTAGCCGGCTGCATCTTCCCGGCATGTCCTTCGCGCTCCGCTCCTTCCCCGCTCGTCTGCACCCCCTGGCTCCGGGACTGGCCCTTACCGCTGCCGTGGCGGTCGCGGCCCTTCTGGTCGAGCACGCCGAAGCCGCATTCTTCGGCCGCGCCTGGCTGGATGGCGTGGTGCTGGCGATCCTGATCGGCGTGGCTGTGCGCTCCGTTTGGCGGCCCGGCGAGAGCTTCCTTCCCGGCGTCGTGTTCAGCGCGCGCACGCTGCTGGAACTGGCGGTCATGCTGCTCGGCGCCTCGATCAGCGCCGCCGCCGTCGTCGCGCAGGGCCTGACCCTCCTTATCGGCGTCGCGCTGGTGGTCACCTGCGCCATTCTGGTCAGCTATGGCATCGGCCGGATGATGGGGCTAGATCGCGGCATGGCGATTCTGATCGCCTGCGGCAACTCGATCTGTGGCAACTCCGCCATCGCCGCCGCGGCGCCCGTGATCCATGCCGATGGCGAGGACGTCGCCTCGGCCATCGCCTTCACGGCGGTGCTCGGCGTGGTGGTGGTGCTGACGCTGCCACTGCTGATATCCGTGTTCGGTCTGTCCGTGACGCAGTACGGCGTATTTGCCGGGCTCACCGTCTATGCCGTGCCGCAGGTGCTGGCCGCGACGGCGCCGGTCGCCGCCGCCAGCGTGCAGATGGGCACGCTGGTCAAGCTTCTGCGCGTGCTGATGCTGGGGCCGGTGGTGCTGGTGCTGTCGCTGCTGCAAAGCCGGATCGACGGAGCGGAGATCGCGACAGGCCGCCCCAATCTGCGCCACATGGTGCCCTGGTTCATCCTCGGCTTCATCGGGCTCGGCATGTTGCGTTCGGCCGGCCTGATCCCCGATTGGGTCGTCGGCTACACGGCCCCGCTCGCGAGCTTCCTGACGGTGCTCGCCATGGCGGCGCTGGGCCTCGGCGTCGACGTCCGTTCCGTGGCGCGGGCCGGCCTGCGGGTCACGGCAACGGTCGTGCTGTCGCTCGCGGCGCTGGGCATCATCAGCCTGGTGGCGATCCGGTGGATGGGGATCGCCTGAGCCCCGCCTTCAGCGCCCCGGCTTTCCTGCGCGCGGTGCGGACGAGGCGGCGGGCGAGGGCGCGCAAGTTCAGTTCCAGCCGCGCCAGCGCCAGTCCGATCTCGTAGCGAAGACCGCCGCCCTTCGGCCCGATGACGAGCGTGCCGATCTCCAGCCGGTCCGGCCAGATCGGGTCGACCATGGGATGGTCGGGAATGGCAATTGAATCGATCTGGTCGATGGCCGGATCCGCCAGGAGGGCGACGGACGCTTCCAGCATGATGTGGACCCCGGGCGAGAAGCGCGCATAGGCCTCGTCATAGGCGATCTTCCAGGTCACGGCGCTGCGGCCGGCCGTGAAGCTGACCAGCATCGCCACGGCGCGACCGTCGAGCCGGATCGCGTGGATCCTCGCATCGCCCCCGGCGACGGCGGCTTCGGCAAACGCCTTCTCTGGCTCGCGGAGCATGAGCGCCGTGCCGCGCCGGCCCTTCCAGCCGCTCGCCTCCAGCGCGAAGAAATCGTCCAGCGCGGCAGCGAGACGGTCCCGATCCGAGACGTGCTCGATGGTGAGCGTCCCCAATTCCCCGAGGCGGCGAAGCTGGCGCGCCAGTTCTTTCCGTTTCTTGGCCGAGATCGCCTGCTGGAAGCGCGCGGGATCGGAACCCGTGCGCTTCAACATCGCGCGGCGGTGCGCGCCGAGCGCGGCGATCGGCCGGCCCGTGATCTCGGCCTGGTGTCGCAATGCGTCGGCGACGGGGCCGGCCAGCGGCAGATAGGGGAATTCGAGAATGCGTTGTCCCGGCTTCCCGCCATCCATCGCGGCGATCAGGCCGGCCGCCGCGGCGTCGATCGCACCGGCGTCGAGAAGCGGGGTGCCGAGCGGCCCATGGGGATGCACCCAGATCGACATGGCGGGGATCAGCCGGCCGAGAGGGGCGGAGCGGACCGGCGCCAGGGCGATCACGTCGCCGCTGGCATCGGCAATGGCGGCGATCGTCACCCTGGGGTCGCCGAGATGCTTTTGCGCCGCGCCGAGAATGCCGGCGCTAAAGAAGGGATTGTCCTCGGCCGGGCGGGCGACCGGCCCCATCGCCGAAGTCGGCGCTTCCGCGACCGACGGGGTCGTCACGGCTGGCTCTCCGAGCGCGGCGCCAGGCGGATGGTGCCGCGCGACCCCAGCACATGCAGGATCGAGCAGCGCAGTCTCAGCCGCCAGCGTACCGCCAGATACACGGCCAGCGTTTCCAGGCAGAGCGCCAAAGAGGTGGCGATCGCCGCGCCCTCCAATCCGAAATGCGGGATCAGCGTGTAGTTGAGGACGAGGTTGACCAGGAAAGTCCCCGCATAGACGGCGGCGCAGATCCGCTGTTCGCCCGCCATGGTCAGGATGCTTTCCGCCGGGCCGATCGAGGCGCGCACCAGCAGTCCGGCGGCGAAGATGAAGATCAGCGGGAAGCCGGAGACGAAACTGGCGCCGAACATCGACAGCAGGAAGCGGCCGCAGATCAGCAGAGCGAGAACGGCGACGACCGAAGGCCAGAACGTCCAGTGCAGCGAATCCCGCACCGTCGCCTCGAAGCGGACGCGGTCGCCGGACGAATAATATTGCGAGAAGCGCTGCATGGTGGCGGCGCGGACGGCGAAATAGACGAAGTGGACCAGCGCCAGCGTCTTCACCGTGGCGAAATAGACGGCGACCTCTTCCGGCGGGCGCAACTGGCCGACGATCAGGATGTCGACATTGGTCAGGAGGTTGAAGAAGCCCTCGACCAGGAAGATCGGGAAGGCGACCGCGATCCAGGTGAAGGAGCGGTAGTGCCGGACGCCGGGCGTCACGACCTTTTGCGTGCGATAGGCGAGTGCGCCCATCTGCAGCAGGCTTGTCAGGTAGGTGGCGAGGATCGCCGTCGTCATCGCCGTGGTGGCGTCCGGGACCGCGCCCATCTCCAGCGCCAGATAGGTGAAGAGGATGATAAGGACGGGACGGATGATGAAGGTCGGCCAGAGTGCGAGGTCGGCCCAGTTGAAGCCGCGCGCCAGGCCATCCTGGATCTCGCCGATGGCCAGCATCGGGATGCAGATCGCCGCGAGATAGAGCGGCATGACGTAGTAGCCGGCGATGCTGTCGCGGAACAGGAAGATGCCGATGAGGCCGATGGCAGCGATCAGCGTCGCCGTGGCGAGGCCATGCACGCGGCTGCCGATCAGGATGCCGCGCAACAGCGCCAGTTCGTTGCGAGCGGCATATTCCGGCACGAAGCGCACCACCGCGGTCTGGATGCCAAGGCAGGCAAGGCCGCCGATGATCACGGCGCCGACCCAGACGACGACGTAAACGCCATACTCGAATTCGCCCATCCAGCGCGCCAGCAGCACCTGGCTCGCATAGGCGATGACGGCGGACAGGATGCGGATGGTGAAGGCGGTTAGGGCCATGCGCTGGGCGACAGCGCGATCATCGCGGCCGGTGAAGATGCTGTCGGCGACCGCGGCCATGCGGACCAGACGGGCGCGCAGCCCAGCCGGCGCGAGGCGCTCTACCATGCCGACGAAGGAAACACGCACCTGGCGGAACTCCTGAACCGAGAAGGGAAAACGGGACGATCCGAGCATTCTGTAACGGTTTCTGCTTTAAGAAAGCGTTCGCCCGTCCAGACGGGCCAGCCCGCCGATCCCCGAGGATATGCCGAACGACATGACCGACGATGCAGCCCATGCCACCCCGGACGAAGGCGCCCTCTGGCGCGCCGATCGCAGGCTCGATGCGCGGGGGATCGCCTGTCCATTGCCGGTTTTGAAAGCGCGCAAACTGCTCGCCGGGATGGCGCGGGGCAGTCGACTGATGGTCGAGGCCACCGATCCAATGGCGGCGATCGATATCCCGCATCTTTGCCAGCAGGATGCCCACAGCTTGATCCGACAGGAACGGCTGGAGGAGAGCGGCCGCCTGATCCTGCGATTCCTGATCGAGCGGGGGGCCACCGGCGCTCAGTCGGACTGAGGCGGCTCGATCGCGGCCAGCAGGGCCGCGAGACCTCGCTCGAGGATCGGGCGAAGTTCTGGATCGACTGCGATGGCCTCGGCTTCGCGGTTCCCGGCAAGCAGGGCGACCGCGATGCACGCTTGGTCCACGACCCGGGCCGACATGGTGGTCAGGACCAGTCGAAGCGCCGCCTGCGCATCGGACGCGCGCGGCGAGGCATTGAACAGCGCGACCGGCTTGCCGGGAAGCTCATGTCCTCCCACGAGCCAGTCCAGTCCGTTCTTGAACGAGCCCGGGATTCCGCGCGCATATTCCGGGCAGGAGATCAGGATCGCGTCCGCGCGCTCCACCCGGGCGCGAAGATCGGCGACCGGGGCTGGCAGGGGGCCGGCTTCGACATCCGGATTGAAATGCGGTAGTTCGCCCAAACGTTCGAAATGCTCGAAGACGACTCCAGCCGGCGCGGCCCTTTCGGCCGCACGCAGCAGGCTACGATTGGAAGAGGCGGCGCGCAGGCTGCCACAAAGCGTCAGGATCCTGGGCATGAACGTATCGAATCGCTCCAGCATGGCCGGGACCATGGTGCCGAAGCGATCGGCTGGCGTCAGCCGGGAAAAAACTAGCCGAGATAACGGATCTTGCCGCCCTTGGTGACGATGCAGTTGAACTGGGACCCATCGATCACGAGCCCGAATTCATAGGTGCTGCTGCGCACCTTGGTGCGGTTGACCTGGACGTTGCCGCGCAAGGAATTGTGCTTGGCGGCGGCCTTGTTGATGCAGATGTTCTTCGCCGCATTCTGCGAAAGAGCCAGGGCCTGGGTCGGCATCATCGGCAGGCAGGCCGCGATCGACATGGCTGCGGCGACGGCAAATCTCATCGACATCTTGGCTCTCCTCCGGGGTGCGTCTGAGGCCTCAACGACGCTTTTTGCATTCGGTTCCGTTCGGGCCCAAACGATTGTCCCATCGTCGCGCGCAATGGCCGATGGCGAGCAGGGAAAGCCCGCCTAGAGACGGAAGACGCCGGAAAAACCGGAGATGGCGAGCGGGTTGTCGGCGACGGTCGTCGCATCGGCAATATCGGTCTGCGGCAAGTCGGAGAAGGCGCCTATCAGGGCGTTTTCGGCAGCCTCCGGCATGTCGCGCACGATCAGCACCAGCCGCGAGCGACGGTCGTCGCTCGGCCAGGCGGGAAGCCGGACGGGGGGATGGAAGATCGTCTGCGCCGCCTGGACAACGAGCGGCCGGTCGGGCGCGTCGGTCGTCTGTACCAGCCCCTTCAGCCGCAGCAGGCTTGCGCCATGCTCACGGGCCAGGCGGTCGAGAAAATCATCCAGCGCATGGCGGGAGATCGGCGTTGCCCGCGTGGCGACGAAGGAGCGGATGCGCGCGTCATGTCGGTTCACGTCATGTGCATGCTGGTGTGCATGGGGCGCATGCCCGTGACCATGGTCGTGATGGTGATGGTGATGGTGATGGTGATGGTGGTGGTCGTGACCGGCATGCGCTTCGGCCGCCAGCCAGCCGACGACGTCGGCGATCTTGCCTTCGGTCGTGAAGGGCTGCGTGTCGAACAGATTGGCGGGCGCCACATCGTCACGCCCCGCTTCGAGGAGGACGGCGCCGGGGTTGAGAGCGCGGATGCGGTCGCGGATCGCCGGATCGGCCTCGGCAAGGTCGGTCTTGGTCAGCACGATGCGGTCTGCCACCGCGATCTGGCGGTTGGCCTCATCCGACATGTCGAGGGTGTGCACTCCATTGACGGCATCGACGACGGTGACGACGCCGTCGAGACGGTAGCGCATCGACAGGTAGGGATGAAGCAGCACGCTCTGCAGCACCGGCGCGGGGTCGGCCAGCCCGGTGGTCTCGATGATGACGCGGTCGAGCCGTTCGATGCGGTGGTTGTCGAGCGCGCGCAGCAGATTTTCGAGCGTGGTCACCAGTTCGCCGCGAATGGTGCAGCAGAGGCAGCCGGAGGAAAGCTCGATGATGCCGTCCTCGGACTCGCCGACCAGCAGATGGTCGAGCCCGATCTCGCCGAATTCGTTGACGATGACGGCAGTACCGGCCAGTGCAGGATCGCGCAGCAGCCGGTTCAGCAGCGTCGTCTTGCCGGCACCGAGGAAGCCGGTCAGCACGGTCAGCGGGATCGGCTTCGGGCGGGGGCGGGCGGGGATTTGGGCGGGTTCCTGGGTCAAGCGCGTCACTGCGAGATGGCGAGTGCCGAATCCGGCAGGGGGGCGACGTCGGTCGAATCGAACGGCACGCCGAGCTCGATCTTCGGCTTGGTGGACGCCTTGGCCTTCACCGGCTTGTCGTCGCTCTTCCTGGCGGGCTTGGCGACCGGCTTGGCAACCGTCTTCTTGTCGGCGGCCTTTTTCCCGGCCTTGGCCTTGGCGGCCTTGCCCTTCTGCTTCTTCTCCTGCTTCGCGGCGGCCGCGGCGATGGCGGCGGCTTCGTCCTCCGCCTCGGCCACGGCGGCAGGCTTGATCGAACCGTCCGGATTGCGCACGCCGATCGTCGACACGACGACGGGCTCCATCAGCTTGACCCGGGGCATCAACGCGCTGGGCAGGTTCGGCGCGGCGGCGTTCTCCGCCTCGTGCTCGCCGCGATCCTTGCGATTGCAGATGTCGTCGCGCATGTTGATCGCGCCTTCGACCGGCGAGGCGCCGCGGAAGCTGGCCAGCGTGGGCCGGTTGCCGGTGAGCGCCAGGCTGCCGAAGCTCTGGTTCATGAGGCGGGCCGTCAACTCGGCGCGCTCCTTGGCGGTGCTGGCGCCGAGCACGACGGCGACCAGTGTATGGCCGTCGCGCGAGGCGGTCGCCACCACGTTGAAGCCGGAGGCGCAGATGAAGCCGGTCTTCATGCCGCTGGAGCCGGGATAGCGCTCGAGCAGCGAGTTGGCGGACTTGAGCACGCGCTTGCCGGAGCGGATCGCGGTGATGCCATAGAGCTGGCGCCGTTCGGGAAACTCGATCCAGAGCGCGCGTGCCAGCACGGCGAGATCGCGCGCCGAGGTGAACTGGCCCTCGCCGGGCAGGCCGTTCGGGTTGATGAAATGGGTGTTCGTCATGCCGAGCCGCGCCGCTTCGGCGTTCATCATCGCCACGAAGCCGGACTCGCTGCCGCCGACCGTCTCGGCGATC
>Ga0182738_1002885_pt1 | contig 20106 bp, 17 predicted proteins | sample eDN5th30CBELigMG_FD_128876 | JGI IMG/M metagenome (GOLD analysis project Ga0182738, IMG submission 128876) | Enriched Miracle-Growth compost microbial communities from Emeryville, California, USA - eDNA 5th pass 30_C BE-Lig MG (version 2)... ... | reverse complement strand
GGCGTCGCGCCGCGCATCGGCTCGACCCGCGCCTGGAACTGGGCCGCCCGCATGTCGCGGCCCGGCCATACGGTGTTCACCGCGGCAGAGATCTGCTGGGGGAAGGCGAGATAGACGCCGGTGAAGTTCACCACCATGAACAGCACCAGGCTCCAGATGCCGACCGCCCCATGCAGCTCGCGGTTGAAGCGGATGCCCTTGGCCGTGCGGCGGACCGTGAAGGCCGCCTTCCACTGGCCCGGCTTCGGCCACCATAGATAGAGGCCGGAGCAGCCCAGCACGAGCATCGCCACGCCCAGCCAGCCGACGATCTCGCGGCCCAGCCCTCCCGAGATGAAGACATGGCCGTGCAGGTCGTGAAAGAAGCGCACCCATTCGGTCATCGCCTGCTGCGTCCCGAGCAGATCTAGGGACACCGGATCGACAAGGATCTGCAGGCTGCCGGCGAACGGGCTCCGCACCGGCACGCGACCCTGGGCCTGGGCCTGACCCTGCCCATCTTGCTGCTGCGCACCCTGCTGCCGGCCGCCGCGGAACTGTCCGCGCTCGTTCGCCATGCCCGGGCGCGAGAGGCGCACCGCAGCAGGCTCGCCCACCTCGATCGGCCAGCGCACCGCGATCGGAATGCGATCGGGGTCGCTGGTCGCCGCTTTTGCCGCCTCGATGAGCTCGCCCGGCGAGCGCCACGCGCCGGCGGTCCTGGCGGCCGGCTCGCCCTGGCCGAACAGGTGCTCGATGTCGTGGGCGTAGACCAGGACGGCGCCGGTGATGCCCATCATCATCAGGGGCAGCATCAGGATCAGACCGACCCAGAGATGCAGCTGCAGGAGCCAGTAGCGCGCGGTGCGGCGTTGTGGCTTGGGAGCCATCGAAATCCTCGTTTGCCAATACAAGCACGCTGGCCGGCGGTGGCTGCGTGGCGGGAGCCCTATCCGGCGCCGAGGGCGCGGGCGATCTGGTAGGTCGCGAGCGCCGCCGCATAGGCGAGCGCCAGCATGTAGAAGAAGGTGACCGCCACCCATTTCCAGCCGCCGGTTTCGCGACGGATGACCGCGAGCGTCGAGGCGCACTGCGGCGCGAAGACGTACCAGGCGAGCAGGGCAAGCGCGGTGGCGAGCGGCCATTGGTCGGCCAGTATCCTGCCGATCTTCTCGGACGCCTCCTCGCCGCCGTCGACGGCATAGATCGTGCCGAGGGCGCCGACCGCGACCTCGCGCGCGGCCATGCCGGGGATCAGCGCCACGTTGATCTGCCAGTTGAAACCGAGCGGCATGGTGACCGGCTCGATGGCATGGCCGATCTTGGCCGCCAGGCTGTAGTCGATCGCCGGGTCGGTCGCCCCCTCGGGCGGCTGGGGAAACGACGCCAACGCCCAGATCAGGATCATCATCGCCAGGATCGTCGTGCCGGCGCGCTTCAGGAAGGCAAGTGCCCGCGACCAGACTCCGAAGACGAGGCTCCTGGCCTGCGGGATCTTGTAGTCCGGCAGCTCGAGCATGAAGGGCTCGCCCGCAGTCGTGCGCCAGAACAGGCGCTTGGCGACGAACGAGACGGTGAGCGCCCCGGCGATGCCGGCGGCGTAAAGCCCGAACATCACCAGCCCCTGCAGGCCGATGAAGCCCCAGACCTCGCGCTCGGGAATGAAGGCCGAGATGATCAGGGTATAGACCGGGATGCGCGCCGAGCAGGTCATCAGCGGCGCCACCAGGATGGTGGTCAGCCGGTCGCGCCGGTCGTCGATCACGCGCGTCGACATGATGCCCGGGATGGCGCAGGCGAACGAGGAGAGCAGCGGGATGAAGGCACGGCCATGCAGGCCGGCGCCGCCCATGATGCGGTCCATCAGGAAGGCGGCACGCGCCATGTAGCCCAGGTCTTCGAGCAGCAGGATGAAGAAGAACAGGATCACGATCTGCGGCAGGAAGACGATGACGCTGCCGACGCCGGCGATCAGCCCGTCCTTCAGGAAGCTGCGGACCAGCTCTGGCAAGGGTGCCTCGCCGACCAGGGCCCCCAGCCAGGTGAAGGCTTCGGAGATCGCCTCCATCAGCGGACTGGCCCAGGCGAACACCGCCTGGAACATCACGAACAGGATCGCCAGCAGGATCAGCAGGCCGGCGACCGGATGCAGCAGCACGGCGTCGGCCTTCGCCGTGCCGGGATCGAGGTGGCCGGCCTTGCGGATCGCCGCGCCCAGCACGCGGTCGGCCTCGCGCTGGCTGCCGCGCAGGGCCGTGGCATCGGGCGCGCGCCACTCCGACGCGCTGGCGGTCGGATTTGCGGCGAGCCGCGTGTCGAGGGCGGCAAGGAGCGCATCGATTCCGCCGCGGCGCACGGCGATCGAGCCCACCACCGGGATGCCGAGATCGCGCTCGAGCGCCTCGACATCGATCTCGATGCCGCGCTTGCGGGCAATGTCCATCATGTTCAGGGACATCATCACCGGCCGGCCGACCTGCTTGAGCTCGAGCGCGAGACGCAGCGCCAGCCGCAGGTTCGAGGCATCGGCGACGCAGACGATCAGGTCGGGCGCGCGCTCGGTCGCGAGCCTGCCCAGCACCGCGTCGCGCGTGATCTCCTCGTCCGGCGAGCGGGCGCGCAGGGAATAGGTGCCGGGCAGGTCGACGATCTCGATCGACCGGCCGGCAGGGGTCGTGAGGCGCCCGACCTTCTTCTCGACAGTCACGCCGGGGTAGTTGGCGACCTTCTGGCGGCTGCCGGTGAGGGCGTTGAACAACGCGGTCTTGCCGCAGTTCGGGTTGCCCACCAGGGCGACGACGGGAGCGAGTTCGACAGCGGCGTTCACGATTGGTCCGTTACCATCACGGCCATGGCCTCCCGGCGGCGCAGCGCGATCGTCGTGGCGGCCACGCGAACGGCGATCGGATCGCCGCCGAACAGCCCCTGATGCAGAAGCTCGACCATCGCCCCTTCGACGAAGCCGAGCTCGATCAGCCGACGTTCCAGTTCGGGCGGCGGCAGGCCCACAGCCGGCGCGCGCGCCAGGTCGAGAGCCGTGATGCGGCCGCGAAAGCCCACATGGGCGTCGCCGAGTGCTATGGTTGGAGTCGTGGTCATTGCGAGTGCTTCCTACTAGCACCCGTGGAGGAGACCCGCCAGCAGGAGAGAGGACGGCATGGCATCCATCGTTCTGGCGCATGGCGCCTGGTCGGCAGCATGGGCCTGGAAAAAGATGAGGCCGCTGATGCGGGCCGCCGGGCACGAGTTCTTTACGCCAACCTATACCGGCCTCGGCGAGCGCGACCATCTCGCCCGCCCCGACATCGATCTTTCGACCCATATCCAGGACGTGCTCTCGGTGCTCGAGTTCGAGGACCTGAGCGACGTCACGCTGCTCGGCCATTCCTATGGCGGCATGGTCGCCACCGGCGTCGCCGACAAGGCGGCCGACCGTATCGCTCGCGTGGTCTATATCGACGCCTTCGCGCCCAGGGACGGCCAGAGCCTGTTCGACCTTGTCGGGCCCAAGGCCGAAGCCAACATGCGCGCGGGCGCGCAGAAGGACGGCGACGGCTGGAAGCTGCCGCTCAATCCGATGCCGCCGGACACGGCGCCGGATGACGCCGCCTGGGCAGTGCCGCGCCGGCGGCCGCAACCGATCAGGACGTTCGAGCAAAAGATCACGCTCCAGTCCCGGTACGTACCGGCGCGCCATTACATCTACGCAAGAAAGAACGGACCGGGCGACGTGTTCCGCCAGTTCGGCGAGAGGGCGAGGAGCGAGACGGGCTGGAAGTATTACGAGATCGACGCCAGCCACAATCCGCACATCACCTGCCCCGAGGTGCTGATGGCGTTGCTGACGGAGATCATGGCGGCCAAATGAGCGAGACCCTGACCTACGACGTCCTGCGTCAGCTCGATCGGCCCAGGCGCGCCGACGATTCGCTCGCCTTCACCAATGGCGAAGACCCGGTGTTCGTCACGCCCTGGCGCATCGCCCGCGCGGGCTCGGCGGCGCTGGGCGCGGTGGGCCTGGCCCTCTCCGACCTGTGGCGGCTCAGGACGGGCAATCCCCAGGCGGTGACGATCGACCGTCACGCCGCGGCCGCCTCCCTGCGTTCCAACACCTACGTCCTGCAGGATGGCAAGAAGCCCGTGTCATGGGATCCGCTCGCGGGCCACTACCCGACGCGCGATAGCCGGGTGATGTTCCTGCACACCAACCATCCGCACCATCGCGAGGGCGCCCTGCGCATCTCCGGCGCCCGGGAAGGCACGCGCGAGGCTCTGGCCGAGGCCGTCGCCAGGTGGGACGGGCTCGACATCGAGGCGGCGATCGCCGACGGCGGCTGCGTCGGCGGCCTGGTGCGCAGTCGCGAGGAATGGACCGCCCATCCCCACGGCGTCGCCGTGGCCAGGCTGCCGCTGCTCGACATCGTGAAGATCGGCGAGGCGCCGCCGCAGCCGTTGCCGAAGAGCGAGCGGCCTCTCGGCGGCGTGCGCGTGCTCGACCTCACGCGCGTTCTGGCCGGCCCGACCAGCGGCCGCGTGCTGGCGGAGAACGGCGCGGAGGTGCTGCATGTCGCGGCGCCTCACCTGCCCTACCAGACCGAGATCCTGATGGACACCGGCCACGGCAAGCGCTGCGCCTGGGTCGACCTGCGCGAGCCGGCCGGCATCGCGACGCTCGAAGGCCTGGCGCGCGAGGCCGACGTGTTCACCCAGGGCTATCGCCCCGGTACCCTTGCCGCGCGCGGCTTCTCGCCGGAGCGCATCGCCGGGCTGCGGCCGGGCATCGTCTGCGTCAGCATTTGCGCCTATGGCCACGACGGCCCGTGGGCCGAGCGTCGCGGCTTCGATTCGATCGTGCAGAACGTCACAGGCCTCGCCGCGACACAGGGCACGCTCGCCCAGCCGCGCAACCTGCCGGTCCAGGCGCTCGACTACATCGCAGGCTACCTCGCTGCGCTCGGCGCCATGGTCGCGCTCGCCCGCCGCGCCGAGCAGGGCGGCTCGTGGCTGGTCCGCGTCTCCCTGGTCCAGGTCGCTCACTGGATCGCGAGCCTCGGCACGATCGACGGCAGCGCCGGCCTGCAGGAATTGCCCGAGGCGGAACTCGCCGCCCTGCTGATGGAAAGCGACGGCCCGTTCGGGCATCTGCGCCACCTGAAGCCGGTCGTGCAGCTCGGCGAGACAGCCCCCTTCTACGCCCGCCCCGCCGAACCGCTCGGCTCCTCGCCGGCGCGGTGGGCTTGATTGGCTAATGTATCTAGCTAAATCGGCATCACGCCGACCTAAACCATACATGCCGCCAAGACCAACCTTTCCAAGCTCGTCGCCCGCGCCGAAGCGGGCGAGGAGATCGTGCTGGCCCGCGGCAAGGATCCTGTCGTCAACGACCTCGGGGGCCTGCACAGGGCCCCCTTCGATCGCATGCTGGCTGCGCAGGCGTTGATCGAGAATATGACGCTGGTGTCGAACGAAAAAGCGTTCGATGCCTATGCCGTCAAACGGCTGTGGTAGAGGCGCGCCATGTCCAGGAGCACCCTCCATCGCGGATTGCGAAGCGTTGCCCAGATCTATTTTGCGACCGCCCGGGAAGACCGCGCCGCACCGTCGAGGTTGCGTCAAGGGCCCGGGGAAGTCACGTCGCACCGCTCGGCCTTCCGCCTGCGCGGCGAGGCGTAGCCGAACGCCGGGCATGGTCGACAACGACGTGACCGGTACGGATTGGTCGAGTGCCGAGCTCGACGCAATCGTCGCCGATTACTTCGCCATGCTGCGCGCGGAGCAGATCGGTCACCCCGTCAACAAGACGGCGCATCGTCGCGTCCTGATGGAGACGGTTCATCGCAGCAATGGTTCGATAGAGTTCAAGCATCAGAACATCTCGGCCGTGCTGACCCAGCTCGGCCTGCCTCGCATCGCAGGGTACAAGCCGGCGTGGAATTTCCAGGGTTCGATCGCCGATGCAATTGGGCGCTTTCTTGCGGTCGACCCCGATCCGGTACCTTTTGCCGTCGCACCAAAGACCGGGTTCGCCGAGCCGCCGCCGCTTTTTGTCGAACCGCCTCCGCAGCCGCCGCCGATGAGTCCGACGGCAAAAAGTGCATTCGACCGCGTCGCCCGAAAATACGATCCGGCACTCAGGGACGAACTCAATCGAGCGCTCGGAATGGCGGGTGAGGAACGCATCTACGAAGCGGAACAACGCAAGCTCTTCGATGCCGGCCGGCGCGACCTCGCCAAGCGGGTTCGGTGGGTCTCGCAGGCCGATGGCGATGGCCTCGGTTACGACATTCGCTCCTACGACGAAGGCGGCGCGGAAAGGTGGATAGAAGTCAAAACGACCAGAGGCGGCAATACGACGCCGTTCTTTCTGACACGGAACGAAAACGCGGTGGCAAAGGAACGACCTGATACCTTTCGTCTATATCGCCTCTACGACTTCTCGAAAGGGCCGCGGCTCTTCACCTTGACACCGCCGCTGGAGGCCGTGCTGACGCTCGAACCCCTGACGTTTCGCGCGTCATTGAGATAGTCGAACTGCGATCTCCCCCGCAGTGCGGCTCGGTTCATGCTCTCCGAAGGACCGCGGCACCTCGGTGGCGCTCGTTCCTTGATCATGAGTGCCGCCGGAGGGCGCGGCCCCAGCCATGCGGCCGGCGGTCCGGTGCGCGGCTGCCTAAGCGGCGGCCCTCGGCACCGACTGTGCCTTGACCCGTCCGAGCGCTTCCATGAAGCGCTGGCTGTAGGCATGGGCGGTCGCGCGGAACACCTTTTCCTTCAACGCCAGATGCCGCTCTCGGCGTTCCGGCGTGGGCATCGAAAGAGCCTGGTGCATCGCATCGGCGATAGCGTCGGGGTCGAACGGATTGACGATCAGCGCTTCGGTCAGCTCGTGCGCCGCGCCGGCGAACTGGGACAGGATCAGGACGCCGGGATCCTCGTCGCTCTGGGCAGCGACGAATTCCATGGCCACCAGGTTCATGCCGTCGCGCAGCGGTGTCACCACGCCAACGCGCGCGGTGCGGTAGAGGCCAGCCAGGGTGGCGCGCGGCGCCGCCCGCGTCGAGTAGCGCAGCGGCGTCCAGTCGAATTCCGAGAAGCGGCCGTTGATACGGCCAGCCAGCCGGTCGAGCTCGGAGCGCAGCTTGCGGTACTCGTCGACCTCCTCCCGCGAGCGCGGGCAAATCTGCAACAGATGGACCTTGCGGTGATGCTCGGGATGCTTTTCGAGCAACCGTGCATAGGCCTCGAAACGCTGGGGCAGGCCCTTCGAATAGTCCATGCGGTCGACGCCGATCGCGAGCGCGCGACCCGTCAGGCTGCCGGCCAGGCGTTGCACGACCTTGTCGTTCACCGCACGGTCGGCGTCCCGGCTGAAGGCGTCGGCATCGATTCCGATCGGGCAGGCGAAGGCTCGCATCGAGCGGCCGTTCAGCCGTACCCACTCGCCCTGCACCGTGGCGCCCAGCATGCGCTGGGCACAGTCGCGGAAGTCGCGCGCATGCTCCTCGGTCTGAAAACCCACCAGATCGTAGGCACAGAGATCGGCAATGAGCTCGCGCGCAACGGGCAGAGCCTCCATCATCGAGGGCGGCGCAAATGGAATATGCAGGAAAAAGCCCAGCGACCCGTGAAAGCCGCGCTCGCGCAGCATGCGCCCGAACGGTATCAGGTGATAGTCGTGTGCCCACACCGTGTCGTCCGGCTGCAGGACGGCGCCAAGCGAATCGGCGAAGCTGCGATTGACCGAGAGATAGCCTTCGTAGTCCTCGCGCCGGAAACGCATCAGGCCGATGCGGAAATGCAGCAGCGGCCAAAGCGCGCCATTGGCGAAGCCGACGTAGAAGCCGCGATAATCCTCCGAGGTGAGATCGATCATGGCATAGGTCACGCCCCGCGCTTCGACCAGCGCCGGCTGCGATGACGGCTCGGAGGCGAGACGTCCACTCCAGCCGAACCACATGGTGCCGGGCTTCAGAAGATCGCGCAGCGCGACCGCGAGGCCACCCGCCGATGCCCCGCGTGCCTTGGGAATCGGTACGCGATTCGAGACGATCACGATGCGTGCCATAACCCCTCCTCCCAGGTACGGGACAGGCGCATGGCGGACAGGATCAGGCCGACCTGCGAATAGGTCTGGGGGAAGTTGCCCCACAGCTCACCGGTCTTGGGATCGATATCCTCCGACAGCAATCCGACGTGGTTACGCCGTCCCAGGACGTTATTGAACAATTCCAGCGCTTCTTCCCGTCGTCCGACGCTCGCGAGCGCGTCGATGTACCAGAAGGTGCACAGCAGGAAGGCGTTCGATGGCTTGCCGAAATCGTCAGCCTCGATGTAGCGCATCAGGAAGCCGTTCTTCATCAGCCGCTTGCCGATGACATCGAGGGTGGCGTGGAAGCGCGGGTCGTCGGAGCGCAGCAGGCCGATCTCCGGCAGCACCAGACTCGATGCATCGGCCATGTCCCGGTCGAGCACGCCTGACAGCCAGCCGCCTTCAGGCATCGTCGCACGCTGCAGGATCTCCTGGCGCAGCACGCCGGCGCGGGCCAGCCACTCGCGCGATTCGGCATCGGCCCCGACCCGGCGCGCGATCATGCCGAGCCTGTGCTGGGCGGCCCAGCACATAGCCGCGGAAAAGGTGTGGACCTCCTCGCGCTCGCGGTATTCCCAAAGCCCGGCATCGGGCGTCAACGCCGCCTTGTGTGCCTCGCTGCCGACGACGCAGAGCTGGCGGTACAGCTCCATGTCGCCGTGGCGCGGCAGGCGCTCGTCCCAGAACATCTGCGCCGCTGTCATCACCATCGAACCGTAGGTGTCGTTCTGGCGCTGGACGACGGCGGCGTTGCCGATCCGCACCGGCCCACAGCCGCGGTATCCGGGCAAGGTGTCGATCAGCTTCTCCGTCGTCTCGGTGCCGGGCGCAATGGCGAACAGCGGCGCAATCCGGTCGGCTTCGCCGCGCGAGCTGCCGCCCTCGACGATGTCGACGATGAAGCGCACGAAGCCTTCCATGGTGCGCGTCGCCGACAGGCGGTTGAGGGCGTTCACGGTGAAGAACGAATCGCGCAGCCAGGAGAAGCGGTAATCCCAGGTACGCGGCGTGCCCGCGGCCTCCGGCACCGATGTCGTCAGCGCCGCCAGCACCGCCCCGGTGTCCTCGAAGCTGCAGAGTTTCAGCGTGATCGCCGCGCGGATCACCGCCGTCTGCCAGTCGAACGGAATGTTGAGGTCACGCACCCAGCTCTGCCAGTAAGCCTCGGTCTGGGCGAGGAAGCTGCGTCCCAGCGAATCGGGATCTTCGGTAATGCTTTCGTCGGCACCGACGATCAGCGTGATCGGCCGATCGAGACCGAACTCGGTCTCGTGCAGGACGTAGGTGATCGAGGCGTCGGTCGTCAGCCGCAGCACGGCGGCATCGCCGACGAAACGCGCGTGGTGGCTGCCGCTGGTGACTTGCGGCTTCAGCCCGCCGTAGTTGAAGGTTGGCCTCAGGCGCAGCGTGACCCTCGGCCGTCCGGCGATCGGCTCGAGCCGGCGCACCAGCATCGGCGGGCGGAACATCCGTCCGAACCGGCGGAAGCGTGGCGCGAAATCGACGATGCGCAAGCTACCCGTCGTGCCTTCGACGACGGTCTCCAGAATGGCAGTATTGGGCAGGTAGCGCTGACGACCCTCGGTGCCGCCGGCGACCGCCGCTTCCATATAGCCGCCCTGCGGCTCGTTGCCGCCGAGCAGCGCATTGAACACCGGGTCGCCGTCGAGCCGGCCCAGCCCGTGCCAGACATGGCGGCCACGCCTGTCGATCAGGCTGGCAATGGCGCAATTACCGATGACGCCGAGTTCGAGGGAACTCATTCCATACTCATCGTGCGACGTCCGTCGGCGCTTCGGCAGGTGGCGGACGGCCGTCCATGCGCTCCATGCCGTGGATCAGCCAGGCTCGGACGAGCGCAGGATCGCCGTCGAACATTTCAGCAACGCGCAGACCCAAGCCGCCGAACCGCCGTGCCATGCTCATGCCCGCCTCGTCGGTGAAATCGTCGCCGATGAAGATCGGCTTACGGCCATGGAACGGAGCATGTCCCATGAAGCGCTCGACGGCATGTCCCTTGGAGGCCGCGCGCAGACCGATCTCCACCGCCTCGCGGGCAGGGATCAGGCGGAACCACGGGTGATCGGGAGCCACCAGCGCGCGCACGAGCTGCCACACTTCGTTCTCCCGCTCGGGTGCGAGGCGATAGTGTACCGCGACGCCATGCGGCTTTGTCTCGACCCGCACGCCGGGCCAACGCTCGACGGCGCCGTTCAGCGCCTCGCGCCAACTGTCCGGAATGGCGATGCCAACCGGCAGTTCTTCAAGCGTACCGTCGGAATAGCGAATGGAAACTCCGTGCTCGCCGGCCGCCGAGGCATGGAACGGTGCCAGAAGCCGATCGATCTGGCCGATCGGCCGGCCGCTCACGATCGCGACGGCGCCGTCGAGCTGGTGGTGCAGATGGCCAAGCACCGACGGAAGGGCCGGCGGCACCACGACCAGTTCGGGCGTGGCGGCGATTTCGAGCAAGGTACCGTCGAGATCGAGAAACAGCGCAGATTTCCGGTCGATATCCGGCGGTGCCATTCAGCGGGTTCCCCTGCGCATTGATTTCAAGCCTGACGCGACGGGTACCTCATTGAATACGCCGCCCCGCAGCCGCCCGATGGATGGAGCGACAACGCCTGCGCGTGAACGTAACAGTCGGCGAAGCCGGAGGTTCCGAAGCAGCATGTGACCTTTATGCCACAGCCCTTCCTCAACGCAGAAAGCTAATTTTCACCCAGAAGGGCTTGCCCGATTCGTAGGCAGCAGCCGCCGGCGAGATGCCGGCATCCCGCAGGCTGCGCGCATCCATCTCGGCCAGACAGCGCCGCATCGCGATGCGCTCCCGCCACACCGCCCAACACAGCGCAAGGCGCTGGCGCAGACCGGCTTTGGGCGTGCCAGTCGTGGCATGGAGGCCGGCGGGCGCCGAGAGGCGTTCGCGGGACTGATAGCTCATCGTTCGCTCCTTTGAGATGATGCGCCGAACATGGCCTCTGCCCCGCGGCTCTCAACGACGTGGCAGGTAATCGATGCACGAGAGCTCCTCATGCGCTGCGAGAGAAAACTCGCGCGCCCGTCGCACATGCTAAGGTCGGTCATCCCAAGGAGTTCGCATGCTGCCCTCTCAACGTGCCCTGTTCGACATGCCGCGTGACGTCTGCTTCCTGAACGCCGCTGCGTGGAGCCCCCTGCCGCTCGCCTCGCAGGAGGCCGGCCGCGCCGCGATGGCGCGCAAGGGGCAGCCGTGGAAGCTGCCCGACGGATTCCAGGCCGCGCAGTACGAGCGTGCACGCAAGGCGGCAGCGGCCCTGATCGGTGCCGATCCCGACGACGTCGCCCTGATCTCGTCAGTCGGCTACGGGGTGTCGACGGCGGGCAAGGTCCTGCCGATCCCCCGCGGCAGCCGCGTCATCGTGCTGGAGAACGATCACACCTCGCCGGTGCTGGAATGGATCGGTCGCGCCGAAGCGGGCGGATTCACCGTCGACACCGTCAGGCAGCCGAGCGACGGAGACTGGACCTCGGCGGTGCTCGACGCGATCGAGCGCAAGGGCGCTCCGCCGGTGGCGCTGGCGTCGATCTCCTCGGTGCACTGGTCGGATGGCGGCGCGCTCGATCTCGCCCGCATCCGCGACGCACTGAAGAAGCACGGCGCCGCGTTGCTGGTCGATGCCACGCATGACGCCGGCGTGCGCCACATCGACGTGAAGACGCTCGATCCCGACTTCCTGATCTTCCCGACCTACAAGTGGGTGCTCGGTCCGTACGGGCGCGCCTTCCTCTATGTCGCCAAACGCCACCAGAACGGCGTGCCCCTCGAGCAGACCGCGGCCGCGCGCAAGGCAGTCAATGCCGAGGACACGATCTATTTCCGCGACACGTCCTATCGCGACGATGCGCGGCGCTACGACATGGGCGAGCGCGACCATTTCATCACCATGGAGATGGCATCGATCGGCATGGAAATGATGGCCGGCTGGGGCAACGATGCGATCGTCGAGCGGCTGTCGATGCTGACCGGCAGGCTCGCCGACGGGCTGGGCAATCTCGGCGTCGGCCTGCTCGATCCCAGGCTGCGCGCGCCGCACATCCTGTGCGTCAGCTTTCCGAAGGGCATGGCGCCCGACCTGGCGAAGAGGCTGGCTGCCGAGAACGTGCATGCCGCCCCGCGGCTCGGCCGCCTGCGCATCAGCCCGCACGTCTACAATGACGAGCAGGATGTCGACCGCTTCGTCGATGTGTTCCGCAAGGTCGCTATCTGAAACAGCACAGACGATTGACGAATAGCATGCACGCGCGACTGGCCGTCGATATCGGCGGCACCTTCACCGACCTCGTCCTCGAGACGGCCGGGCGCTCCCACGCCGTCAAGGTGCTGACCACGCCGGACGCACCCGAACGGGCCGTGCTGGCGGGCGTTCGCACCGTCCTGGCGGAAGCAAGGTGCGCCGCGTCGGACGTGGCGCTGGTCGTGCACGGCACGACGCTCGCCACCAATGCGCTGATCGAGCGCAAGGGTGCGCGCACCGCCCTGCTGACCACCGAGGGGTTCCGCGACTCGCTGGAGATCGCCTGGGAGCATCGCTTCGAGCAGTACGACATCTACATGGAGCGTCCCGATCCGCTGGTGCCGCGCGACCTGCGGTTCGGCGTGCCCGAACGCATCGCCGCCGACGGCGCCGTGCTGCTGCCGCTCGACGAGGCGGCGGTGCGCCGGGTCGCGGCGGAACTCGAGCGCGAGAAGGTCGAGGCGGTCGCCGTCTGTTTCCTGCACAGCTTCACCAACGAAGCGCACGAGCGACGCGCCGGGCAGATCCTGGCCGAGGAGCTGCCCGGCGTGGCGATCTCGCTCTCCTGCGAGGTCTGTCCCGAGATCCGCGAGTACGAACGCGCGTCGACCACCATCGCCAACGCCTATGTGCTGCCGCGCATGGCGGGCTATCTCGGCCAGCTCGAAGCCGATCTGAAGAACGAGGGCATCGCCGGCCCATTGCTGCTGATGATGTCGTCAGGCGGCATCACCACCGTCCAGACCGCTCGGCGCTATCCGGTACGGCTCGTGGAGTCCGGGCCGGCCGGTGGCGCCATCCTGGCGCTCACGGTCGCGGCGGAGAACGGCCTCGACAAGGCGGTGGCGTTCGACATGGGTGGCACGACGGCCAAGCTCACGCTGCTCGACGGCCTCGAGCTGCAGCGCTCGCGCCAGTTCGAGGTCGCCCGCGCCTATCGCTTCGTGCAGGGCAGCGGCCTGCCGGTACGCATTCCGGTGATCGAGCTGGTCGAGATCGGGGCCGGCGGCGGCTCGATCGCGCGCATCGATGCGCTGGGCCGCATCCAGGTCGGTCCCGATTCCTCGGGCAGCGTCCCCGGGCCGGCCTGCTACGGCAATGGCGGCAGCGAACCAACCGTCACCGACTCCGACACGATCCTGGGGCGGCTCGATCCGGCGCGCTTCGCCGGCGGCGCGATCCCGCTCCATCCCGACAAGGCCGCGGCTGCGCTGATGAGCATCGCCAAGCCGCTCCGGACGGATGCCGCCGGTGCGGCCGTCGGCGTGGCGGAGATCGTCGACGAGACGATGGCCAGCGCCGCGCGCGTCCACGCGGTCGAGAACGGCAAGGACACGGCCGAGCGCACCCTGATCGCCTTCGGCGGCGCGGCGCCCCTCCATGCGGCACGGCTCGCCCGAAAGCTCGGCATGAAGAAAGTCGTGGTGCCGGTCGGCGCCGGTGTCGGCTCGGCCTTCGGCTTCCTGCGCGCGCCGATCGCCTACGAGGTGGTGCGCACGCGGCACCTGCGGCTCGACCAGTTCGATGCGAAGACCGCGAACGAGCTGTTCGCCGCCATGCGCCGGGAAGCCGAGGCGGTCGTGCGCACCGGCGCGCCCGCTGAAGAACTCGTCGAGACGCGCCATGGCTTCATGCGCTATCGCGGCCAGGGCCACGAGATCGCCGTGCCGCTGCCCAACACGCCGTTCGACAGCACCGCCGTCGCCGAGCTTCGCCGCCGCTTCGAGGAAACCTACGCCGCCGTGTTCGGTCGCGTGATCCCGAAGCTCGAGGTCGAGGCGCTGACCTGGACCCTGTCGCTGGCGACCGCGCGGCCGTTGCCGAAGCCGGCCGCCGAGCCGCCCCGGCTGGCGGCACCTCCGGCCAGCGGCCATCGCGAGCTGATCGACTCCGCCACCGGCACCCGCGAGAGAGCCGCCATCCACGAACGCAAGGCGCTCGCGCCCGGCATGAGGCTCGACGGGCCGGCACTGATCGTCGAGGATGGCACGACCACCGTCGTGCCGACGGGCTTCTCCGCCCGCATCAACAAGGTCGGCCAGATCGTGCTGGAGGACGTGACATGAGCGCTCCCGCGGACATTCGCCTGCAGGTGATGTGGAACCGCCTGCTCTCCGTCGTCGAGGAACAGGCCCGCGCGCTGGTGCGCACCGCCTTCTCGACCAGCGCGCGCGAGGCCGGCGACATCTCGGCCGGCGTGTTCGACCTCGAAGGCCGGATGCTGGCCCAGGCCGTTACCGGCACGCCGGGCCACGTCAACTCGATGGCGCGCAGCGTGATCCATTTCATCCGCGAGTTCCCGGTCGAGACGATGAAGCCGGGCGACGCCTACGTCACGAACGATCCGTGGAAGGGCACCGGCCATCTCTACGACATCGTCGTCACCTCGCCCGCATTCCACGACGGCAGGCTGGTGGCGCTGTTCTCCTGCACCACGCACGTAGTCGACATCGGTGGATTGGGCCAGTCGCCGGACGGGCGGCAGGTCTATCACGAGGGCCTGTTCCTGCCGCTGCTGCCGCTGATGCGCGAAGGCAGGATGGACGAGAGCGTGATGCGCATCATCCGCTCCAACGTCCGCGAATCGGTGCAGGTCGAGGGCGACATCCACGCGCTGATCGGCTGCAACCTGATCGGCGAGCGGCGACTAAGCGACATGATGCGCGAGCATGGCATCGCCGATCTCGACGAGCTCGGCCGGCACATCATCGACAGGAGCCGCGCCGGCATGGCGGCGGCGATCGGCAAGCTGCCGCGCGGCACCTGGAAGGGCCACATGCGGATCGACGGCTATGATGCGCCGATCGACCTGCATGCCGCCGTCACGATTCATTCCGACCACATCGCGGTCGACTATGCCGGCAGCTCGGCTTCGTCGATCTACGGCATCAATTCGCCGATGTGCTACACTGAGGCCTACACCGCCTTCGGCATCAAGTGCGTCGTGGCGCCGACCATTCCGAACAACGCCGGCACGCTCGACTCGATCCTCGTGACCGCGCCGGAGAACACCATCGTCAATGCGCTCCACCCCGCCGCCGTCAATGCACGCAGCACGATCGGCCACATGCTGCCCGACGTCTGCTACGACGCGCTGCACCAGGCGCTGCCCGGCAAAGTTCCGGCCGAGGGCACCAGCAATCTCTGGAACCTGAAGCTCGGCGCCGGGCACGGCATGACCGGCACGATCGGCAACAGCCGGCCGTTCATGGTGACGACCTTCCATTCCGGCGGCGCGGGCGCGCGGCCCGGCCTCGACGGCCTGTCGGCAACGCCTTTCCCGTCCGGCGTGCGCAACGTGCCGGTCGAGATTACCGAGACCATCGCACCGGTGGTCATCTGGAAAAAGGAATACCGGCCCGACTCGGGTGGCCCCGGCGAACGCCGCGGCGGCTTGGGCCAGGTGATGGAGGTCGAGCATCGCGAAGGCGCGCCGTTCGGCATCTTCGCCACCTTCGAGCGGGTCAAGCATCCCGCCCGCGGCCGCGACGGCGGCAAGCCGGGCGGTAACGGCCGGCTGTCGCTCGCCTCCGGCGAGGTGATGAAGGCCAAGGGCTTCCAGACGATCCCGGCCGGCGAACGCCTGGTGGTCGAGATGCCCGGCGGCGGCGGTTTCGGCGATCCGAAGAAGCGCGATCGCGCCGCCGTGAAGCGCGACGTCAGGCTCGGGCTGGTGAGCGAAGAGCAGGCGAAGACGGTGTATGGGGTGGACGGCGATTAGAACGTGATGGCCGAAGTTCGCCTCAGCTTCCTTCCCCCGCTTCGCGGGGGAAGGAAGCAGGATTCATCGAAGCAAGTTCAATGTTTCTCCGCTCACCTCGTCATGACAGCCATAAGCGAAAATACGTCTGCTCCCCCTTCCCTCGCGTAGCCGGGAAGCCCTAGCATCCGCGCCAACAATCGGAGGGGAAACGACATGACGAGCTGGCAGCCCAACGAGCGTTACCCCGATCCGGCGGTGCGCGTGCTCGATCCGTCCTTCAACAAGTATCGCCTGCCGCTGGCGTCGGTCGAACGGCTCTACACCGGCTGCCGCTGGTCCGAGGGCCCGGTCTATCTCGGCGACAACCGATGCCTGCTGTGGAGCGACATTCCCAACAACCGCATCCTGCGCTGGGACGAGGAGACGGGGGCCGTCTCGATCTTTCGCAAGCCGTCGAACAACGCCAACGGCCACACGCGCGACCGCCACGGCCGCCTGGTGGGCTGCGAGCACGACACCCGCCGCGTGGTGCGCACCGAGTATGACGGCTCGATCACCGTCCTGGCCGACAGCTACAACGGCAAGAAGCTCAACTCGCCGAACGACGTGGTGGTGAAGTCCGACCACTCCGTGTGGTTCACCGATCCGACCTTCGGCATCCTGGGCTACTACGAAGGCCACAGGGACGAGAGCGAGACTCCTCCGGCCGTCTATCGCCTCGACGCGACGACCGGCAAGCTCGCCATGATGACCGACGAGGTGCCGGGCCCCAACGGGCTCGCCTTCTCGCCCGACGAGAAGAAGCTCTATGTCGTGGGCTCGCGTGCCGAGCCGCGCCGCACGATCATGGTCTACGACGTCACCGACAACGGCACCCGGCTGGCCAACGGCAAGGTCTTCATCGATGCCGGGCCGGGCGGCTCGCCCGACGGCTTCCGCGTCGATACCGACGGCAACCTGTGGTGTGGCTGGGGCATGGGCTCGGCCGAGCTCGACGGCGTGCGCGTCTTCGATCCGGAAGGCAAGCCGATCGGCCATATCGACCTGCCGGAGCGCTGTGCCAACGTCTGCTTCGGCGGCCGCTACCGCAACCGGCTGTTCATGGCGGCGAGCCATTCGCTCTACGCGCTCTACGTCAATACGCAGGGCGCGCTCGGCGGCTGATCCGGCGAAGCCGATGTCCGGCGTGGATTCGCGGTACGCCTGGTGGCGGCTGGCCGCCAGTGCGGCGATCAGCATGCTGGGCAGCTTCGGCATGTGGGGAGTCGTGGTGGTCTTCCCCGCCGTCCAGGCCGATTTCGGCATCTCGCGCGCCGATGTCTCCTTTTCCTACACCGCGACCATGCTCGGGTTCGGCGCGGGCTCCATCCTGCTCGGGCGGCTGATCGACAGGCGCGGTGCCTTCGCGACCATGCTGCTGGCAACCCTGCTGCTGGTCGTAGGCTGCGTCGCGGCCGCACTCGCGCCGGCCTTCTGGGTGTTCGCCCTGGCGCAGGGGACGTTGATCGGCTTCGGCTCGGCGGCGATGTTCATGTCGCTGGTCGCCGACATATCGCACTGGTTCCTCAAGCGCCGCGGCCTCGCCATGGCGATCTGCGCCTCGGGCAACTATGTCGGCGGTGCGCTGTGGCCGAAGATCGTCGAGGGGCTGACCGACGCCTATGACTGGCGAACAGCCTACCTCGTCGTCGGCGGGGTCATCCTGGCCGCCATGCTGCCGTGCTGCCTGGCGCTGATCCGGCCGTCGCCCGTCCATGCCGCGGCCGGCGCCACGGCGCAGGCGCCGCACTCGGCGCGGGCACTCGGCCTGTCGCCGACGGCGCTGCAGATCTGGCTGGGCGTCGCCGGCGTCGGCTGCTGCGTCGCCATGGCGATGCCGCAGGTCCACATCGTGGCCTACTGCGTCGACCTCGGATACGGCGCGGCGCGCGGCGCGGAGATGCTGGCCATCCTGAGTGCCGGCGGCGTCATCAGCCGGATCGTGTCGGGCTGGATCGCCGATCGCGTCGGCGGCATCCGCACCTTGCTGCTGGGCTCGACCCTCCAGGCGGTCGCGCTGCTGTTCTATCTCGTGTTCGACGGACTGGCCTCGCTCTTCCTGGTATCGACGCTCTTCGGCCTCGTCCAGGGCGGCATCATCCCGTCCTACGGCATGATCGTGCGCGAATATTTCCCGCCGCGCGAGGCCGGCATGCGCATCGGCATCGCCATCTCGGCGACCATCGTCGGCATGGCGCTGGGCGGGTGGATGGGCGGCGCCCTGTTCGATGTCACCGGGTCCTACCGCGCCGCCTTCATGAATGCCTTCGCCTGGAACGTGCTGAACGGCGTGATGATCTGGTGGCTGCTGGCGCGGCAGACGAGGCGGAACGTGTATGCATAGCGGGGCAGGAATCGATTCAGCCTACGCCTGGCGGCGGCTCGCCGCCAGCGTCACCCTGAGCACCCTCGGCGGGATCGGCATGTGGGCGCTCGCGGTCGCGATGCCCGCACTGCAGGCCGACCTCGGCGTCAGCCGCGCCGACATCTCCTTCGCCTATTCGCTGAACATGCTGGGCTTCTTCGCCGGCGGTGTCGTCGCCGGGCGGATGGTCGACCGGCGCGGCATCGTCTTCGTGTCGATCGTGAGCGCGCTCGGACTTGCCGCGGGCTTCGCACTCGCGCCGCTTGCGCCTTCGCTGATCCTGTTCTCGGCGGCCCAGGTGCTGGTCGGCTTCAGCGCCGCCGCGACGTTCGCGCCGCTGGTCGCCGACATCTCGCACTGGTTCGAGAAGCGGCGCGGCCTCGCGGTCGCCATGGCCGCATCGGGCAACTACATCGCGGGCGCGGTCTGGCCGCCCATCGTCGGCGCGATGATCCAGCATCATGGCTGGCGGGTGACCTACGGGTCGGCGGCGGTCCTCTGCCTCGTCACGATGATCCCGCTGGCGCTGACCCTGAAGCGCCGGGCGCCGGACCATGACGCCGGGCACGCCGCCTCCGTGGCAAACCAGTCGCTGGCCGCGCTCGGCCTGTCGGCCCGGGCGCTGCAGACGCTGCTGATCGTGGCCGGCCTGTCCTGCTGCGTCGCCATGTCGATGCCGCAGGTCCATATCGTCGCCTACTGCTCGGACCTGGGCTACGGCGTGGCGCGCGGCGCGGAAATGCTGTCGCTGATGCTGGGCTTCGGCATCGTGAGCCGGGTCGCCTCGGGCTGGCTCGCCGACCGGGTCGGCGGTGTCATGACGCTGCTGATCGGCTCGACCCTGCAATGCGTGGCGCTGGTCTTCTATCTCGTGTCCGACTCGCTGTTCTCGCTCTATCTCGCCTCGGCTCTGTTCGGCCTGTTCCAGGGCGGGATCGTGCCGTCCTACGCCATCATCGTGCGCGAGTATTTTCCGCCGCGCGAAGCGGCATCGCGGGTCAGCCTGACCGTGTCCGCGACCATCGTCGGCATGGCGCTGGGCGGCTGGATGGGCGGCGTGATGTTCGACCTGACCGGCTCTTACCGCGCCGCGTTCATCAATGGTATTGCCTGGAACGTGCTGAACGCGGCCATCGCCTGGTGGCTGCTCAGCCGCCAGATGCGGCGACCTGCGGTCGCCTGAGGGAGCCCGTCATGCGCATCGTCGCCATCCGCGACATCGTCTCGCCGATCCGTTCCAATATCGCCAATGCCTATATCGACTTCAGCCAGATGACGGCCTCCGTCGTGGCCGTCGTCACCGACGTCGAAGTCGAGGGCAAGCCGGTGGTGGGCTACGGCTTCAACTCCAACGGCCGCTATGCCCAGCACGGCCTGCTGAACGAGCGCTTCATCAGGCGCCTGTCGGAAGCCAGGCCCGACTCCCTTCTCGATGGCGACGGCCTGCTCGATCCGGCCAGGTGCTGGAAGGCGATGATGGCGAACGAGAAGCCGGGCGGTCATGGCGAACGCTCGGTCGCGGTCGGCGTGATCGACATGGCGATCTGGGACGCCGTCGCCAAGGCGGAAGGCCTGCCGCTCTGGAAGCTGCTCGCCAACCGCCACAACGGCGGCAAGGCCGACGAGACGGCGTGGGTCTATGCCGCGGGCG
>Ga0182738_1002884_pt1 | contig 20107 bp, 17 predicted proteins | sample eDN5th30CBELigMG_FD_128876 | JGI IMG/M metagenome (GOLD analysis project Ga0182738, IMG submission 128876) | Enriched Miracle-Growth compost microbial communities from Emeryville, California, USA - eDNA 5th pass 30_C BE-Lig MG (version 2)... ... | reverse complement strand
TTGACCTCCGACGCCCTCATCGCCGACCTCCCGGCCGACGAGAAGAAGGCCGGCGGCGGTCACGGCGGATACGAAGACATGTATTGATCCGCCAGGGCGAGTGTTCTCGCCCTCCGGTCAACCCAAAAGCGGAGGCCGATTCGTCGGTCTCCGCTTGCCCATGCGCGGGTAATCCCCGTTCCCCGAAAGGGCGCCGCAATCATCCTTCTCCCCCCGGGAGAAGGTGGTCGAAGACCGGATGAGGGTCGTTGGGTTTACGGAAGAGGCTTGGCCCGCGCTCCGTTGTAGCCGGCCTCTGTGAGGCCGGGATCGGCGTTGGATCTCCAGGGCCCGCGCGCCGGGGTCACAGACCCCGGCCACAGGATTTCGACCCCCACCCGGCCGTTCCGGTCAACGCCGTCCCGAAATCATCCCTCATGATGATCCCAACTCGTGAGCACCGCTTCATCCAAACTGGGAAAGCAGTCGACGAGCATGGTCAAACGCACCTGGTCGAGCATGGCGATGATTCGGGGATGGGCGCCGCAGACGCGGACGGCTCCCCCCGCGCGATTCAGCCGGAGGTGGTGCGCGACCAGCACGCCGATGGTTTGCCGCGACAGCCGAGCGGCGAACTCCAGGTTCACCACCACCCGCCTGGGCAACGGCCCCTCGGCCAACTCCAACAGCCGAAGCCGGAGCGCCTCGTTGGCCTCCTCGCCGTCCAACTCGTTCAAAACGGGGGTGACGACGAGCGCGCCTTCGATGACCTCGCACTTGATCCGGGCGGTCGGATCGTCGTTGTCCAGGTCGAAGTCAGAGGGCGGGGGCAAATCCGACTCGCCAACCGGAGCGCCGCCCCGCAAAGGGGGGAGGGCCGAGTCGTGGACGAGGGCTTCCAAAATGTCGATCGGCAGGGCGCGCGGCCCCGGCGCGGCGGGCCAGGGTCCATCCACGGCCGTTTGCTCATCAACGCAAGCGACAATCCGCCGACCCATGCCGATGATTCGGAAGATCTCGGCAAGCTCCGGCGCAAGCGCGCAGATCTTCAGCAAACCTCCTTCGGCGGCCCGGCACCGCCTATGGGCCTCGACCACCGCCGCCACGATCCAGCTTCCCAGCCGCTCGACCTTGGCGAAGTTGAGGACCACCCGATGATTGCCGACTTCGATCAGGTCGTTCAGGTCCTCGGCCAGTCCGTTGATGTCGGCCCGACGCGCCAGCGAGGGCTCGGTCAGCCGGACGATGGTGACTCCCCGTTTGTAGACGATGTCGAACCGCTCCCAACACCCCTTCGACTTCAGCCCGCGCTCCGAGCCCTCCCGGCGCTTGACCCGCCTGGCGGCCGGCAGGTTGCCGATCAGTTGCGTCCAAAGGTTCGCCGCGGGCGGTTCGGTCTCGATGTCGAGGTTTGCCGCGATCCAATCCTCCAACCGGCGGTCGGGAACGGCTCGCTTCTTCAGCGACGCCGAACGGGCGTCGCTCGCCCCGGCGTCCGCCTCTCGCGCGATCGTGATTCCGTCTTCGGCCATCGATCGATCTCCTTGCACATTCTCGCGCGAGTCGAACCAGAACATGAGGGCGCAAGGCCGAAGCGCGCGCCGAGCGCAGGGAACCGTCGCGATCGGGGAGCGCGCGATCCTTCAGATAATTCGGATATTTCCGCGCAATGATGCGGCGAGCGGGCGCTCCATCGCGAAGCGACGGACGCGAAGCGCGTCGGTGGACCGAAGGCCCCACGACGACGGAGGGTTTTTTCGATTCGCGAGGCGTTGATGCACGCCCCACACAGACCTTAGCGTTATTGCCTCCCCGGCCGTCCCGCCTAGTTTTGGAATTTCTCCGACGAACTTCGGGCTAACCCCTGGGGATGGGCGTTGATTTAAGGCGTCGGGTCTCGATCGTTGGGAGGGAGAGGCTCCCGCCGAGGCCCACGCAATACCCCGGCTCGGCGGGAGCCTCGCCCTCCCTTGAGAGGGCGTCGGACCACCATCCAGAAGGAACCGAAACCATGCTCGCGACGCTCGTTCTCGGCCTCGTCCTTGGCGCCTCGCCTCTTCAACAGGCGCCCGCCGAACCGCTCGCGACCGAGCCGTTCGACGCCCCCAAGTACGGCCTGGCCACGCGGATCCCCTCTGCCTGGCCCCTGGCGATTCGCGAGCGGGAGGACCGGATTTTCGTCGCCCTGATCCCCCAGAAGGATCGTGACCGGCCCGGGGTCGCCGCCTGCGAATTGGCCCTCGCGCCGGCGAGCCTGGAGGAGTACCGCGACCGGATCGACCGCAACGCCAAAGAGCGCGGTCGACCCAACGGCAAGCTCGCCGCCAATCGGATCATCAAGGACGAGCGGGGCGAGCGACTCGAAACGGTCTGGGAGTTCCATCCCGAATCCGGCGGCCTTTGGAGCGAGACGACCATCCGGATCATCGCCAACCGTCAGCTTTACAGCTTCGTTCTCAACGTCGAAGACGCCGCGCTGGCCGAGGCCCGGCCCGCCTTCGACGCCCTGGTCGCCGCCTCGACGTTCTCGCCCCCCAACACCGGCGCCGATCTGCTCGACAAGGCCGCCAACCGCTGGGCGCAGCGCGAGTACAAGTTCTCGCTCGACCTACCCGAAGGCTGGAGCCCGGTCTTGGCCCCCACCGACGTCGCCCTGCTGTTCGCCAACGGGCCGATCCACGGCGTTTGGTCCGACAACGTGCTCGTTCTGGCCCATCCCCACGGCAAGACCAGCCTTGAGGACCAGGCGAAGGAGATCCCCGAGCTTCTCAAACGCGAAGAGCCGAACTGCGAGATCGTCTCGTGCGAGATCGTCCCCCAGGGCGAAATCAAGGCGGTCGAGACCGTCGTCCGCACGCGCCGGGGACCGTTCTCGATGACCGTCATCGAGCGCCGATTTCGGGGCCTCCGGTTCGATTACGAGGTCAAATACACCCTGGAGACCGAGCGATTCGACGCCCTGGCCCCCGCTTTGCGAAAGAGCCTCGACAGCTTCCGCGAACTCCCCGGCCCAGTCCCCGGCGGCGCGGGCAAGTCGGCGTAGGGACGCGACGCGGTGGCGCCCCCAGGCGCTGGCCCCGATCTTCCGGGAGGGCGAGGCTCCCGCCGAGCCGGCGCGTGGCGTGGGGCTCGGCGGAGCCTCGCCCTCCCATAATCAACCGCCGCCGGATGGTTTCGCCGTGCTGGCCTCCCGCTCAGTCTCCCCCGACCTAATGCCGAGCTGAAGCAATTGAACCACGACGAACGCCACCAATCCGGGGGGGATCAGATAGGCGAGATAAACCGCCCAATCGAACCCCAGCGCCCGGCCGGCCAGCGACGCCGAAAACACGACCAGAAATCCAACCAACATGAGACAGCCGAGGGAAGTCATGACCGCCCGAAAATTTGTTCTCTCGTCGATGCGCTCATGATGAAGATCGATGGTCCGGCCTCGCCGAAGACTCTGAACGACCGCCCCGGCAAGCTCCATCGCCCGGGCGCCGTCGAGCAGGCTGGGGGAGGGGGCCGATCCGCGAGCGGCTCCAAGCGCGCCGAAGATGGCCGCGCGCGGGTCCCAGGCGTCGAGACACTCGATCTGGTCTTCGCCCGATGCCGTCAAGCGCCGAATCAGTCGCGCGGGACTCTCAAAGCTCGGGTCGTATTCGAGGGCCAACGAACCATGAGAGCCGACGACAACCAGCAGGGCGGCGTCGGCGGGCTCCGTCGAAACGCGGACCTCGGCCCGCCGTCCTTGTTCGTCTCGAAGCTGGACAATCAATTCGTGTTCCGGCGCGGCGCCGGGAGGGTCTCCGCTCGCGGTCACGGTCTGGATTTCGCCGAGCAGGGCGCGGACGACATCAACCACCCGGGCGAAGCCGACGCGCGTCAGGTCTTCTTTCGGCGAGGCGGGAACGGCGAGGCGCAGGGATCGAAATGCCCCCAATTCCTCGTTCGCGATGGCCTCCCGAAGTCGGGCGACTCCCGGATGGAGCCGAAGCGGCATGTCGGGGACGATGACGGCGCCGGTCTCGCGTCGGCTCATCGACACGTGATAATAGGCGTCGGCGTTGGGTCCGGGAGGATGAAGGGCCAGGATCGCCAGACCGTCGGCCGCGGCCCTTCTCAGGCCCTCGCCCCGCGCGTCGGCCGGCCCGCCGACGATCGCGGCGTCGAGGTTGGGGGTCGACAGGCCCTCGTCGGGGTCGCTCGCGACGATCGGCGTCAGATCCGCTCGGCCTCGGAGCCATTCGGCCCACGCGCGTTCCTCGGCGCCGTCGCCGAGGATTAAGATGGTTCTCATGGCGACGGCCTCGCGGGGCGGGGCGATTGACCCGACCGGTCCGGGGGTAAGATAATCGTGGACGGCCAGATCAACGAGCCAACAGAGCGCCGGGCGAATCCGGCGGGTGGGGAAAAGCGTCGGTGATTACGATTGAGAACGTCCGGGACTTCCCGGCCCGGGCCCGCGGGGCTTTTGTGACGATCGGCAAGTTCGACGGGGTCCACCGGGGCCACGTCCAACTGATATCGGAGCTGCGCCGCGGGGCCGAAGGCGCCGGAGCGCCCGCGTTGGTGGTGACGTTCGACCCCCACCCGGCGGCCCTGCTTCGCCCCGAGGCGGCCCCGGTCCCGTTGCTCTGGCCCGGCCGCGAGTTCGAGCTTTTGAAGGAGGCCGGCGCCGACGAGGTGGCCGTCTTCCGCACCGGGCCCTGGCTGCTCGGGCTCTCGGCCCGCGAGTTCTTCGACCAGGTGATCGTCGGCCAGTTCGGCGCCCGGGGGATGGTGGAGGGTCCCAACTTCTTCTTCGGCCGCGACCGCAAGGGGGATGTTCAAATCCTCGGCCGATGGTGCGCGGAGGAGGGGATCGAGCTTGAGGTCGCCGCCCCTTTGCTCGACGGCGGCGTGATGGTCTCGTCGTCTCGGATCCGCGGGGCGCTCTCCGAAGGCGACGCGGCCGAGGCCCGCCGCCTGCTCGGCCGCCCGCACCGGATTCGAGGGGTCGTCTCCCACGGCGCGGGGCGAGGGGCGGGGATCGGCGTCCCCACGGCCAATCTCGACGAGGTCGACACCCTGATCCCCGCCGACGGCGTCTACGCGGCGATCGCCCGCGTCCCCGGAGCGAGCCCCGACGAGCCTCCCCGCGCCTGGCCCGCGGCCTGCAACATCGGTCCCAACCCCACCTTCGGCGAGCAGGCCCGCAAGGTCGAAGCCCATTTGATCGACTTTCAGGGGGACCTCTACGGCCGAGTGGTCGAGCTCGACCTTCTCAAGCGCCTGCGGCCAACCCGGGCGTTCGCCGGCCTCGACGACCTTCTGGCGCAAATCCACCGCGACATCGAAGAGGCCCGCCAAACGGCCGCGGACGAGCCGGCGCCCGCGGCCGGACGCGCTCCTGGGGCGACGAACGATTGAACGGCGCGCGAACCCCACGGGAGGGCGAGGCTCCCGCCGAGCCCCACGCCCGGCGCTGGCTCGGCGGGAGCCTCGCCCTCCCAAATCCAACCCACCGAGCCCAACGCCACGCAAATGTCCGCCGCTCCTACTTCGACCGGACATGCTGGCGAACCTCGTAATAGCGGCTCAGCATCTTGATCCGCCGGATCAGCTCCACCACCACGAAACCCGTCAAAAACAAACAGGCGACATAGATGTTCGCGTAAGAGAGCGAGCTGGGCTTGATGAACACGGGGCGGCGGCCGATCCAGACGATCGCCTCGTGATAATAAAGCGCGAGGTAGCCGACGATCGCCATCGCCGTGGTGAGCCAGACGATCCCCTCGCGGAACCAAAGCCCCGAAGCCGCGATCATCAGGGGATAACCGATCAAAAGGGGAGAATCCATCGCCTCCAACACCCAGATCGAGAGCGTCAGGCAAAGCATGTCGGCCGCCGACCAGAGGCCCCGAACGCGGTCGGAGCGGCTCGCGCGACGGTGCAAGACGGGGAACAAGAGCGTCAAGGCCGCCCAAAGCGCCAGGATCATCTGAATCGAGGCGTGGGCGCGAGCGTCGGGACTTGGGGAGAGGATCCGATAGTTCACCTCCGTCAAAGCGCTGACCAGCCCAAGCCCCGCGAGTCGCGAGACGACTTCGGGCTCGCGCCTGGTCCATCGCCTGAGCTTTTGAAAGAGGCCGGTGGAGCCGACGGCGTCCCCTTGAAGGTAGCGGGTCAGATCGTCGGCCAACGCCGCGGCCGAGGGGTAGCGATCCTTTGGGGATTTCTCCAGGCACTTCAGGCAAATGCTCTCCAGCTCGCGGGGCAGGTCGGGCCGAAGCTCGCGGGGCGGTATCGGCTCTCCGTAAAGGGCCTGAAGCACCGTCTCCATCTTCGTCGGCAGGTGAAACGGAGGGCGGCCGGTCAGCAGTTCGTAAAAGATGGCCCCGAGGCCGTAAACGTCGGTCGCCGGGCTGATCTCCCGGCGCTGGCCCGAAGCCTGCTCGGGCGCCATGTAGCTGGGCGTTCCCAGAATGGCGCCCGAGACGGTCATCCCGCTCGACTCGGAGGCGTGCCGAGCCAGGCCGAAGTCGGTGATCCGGGGCGAGCCGTCGCGGTCCATCAAGATGTTCGAGGGCTTCAAATCACAGTGGATGAACCCCTTTTCATTGGCGAACTGAATCGCGCGGGCCAGAATGGCGACCAGCCGCCCCGCCGCGCGGGGGTCGTCATGATAGGCGTGCAGGCGATCGGCGAGGCTCCCTCCCTCGATCAGCCTCATGGTGAAATAGGGGAGGCCGTCTTGCTCGCCGACTTCGTGGATCGGCACGACGTTGGGATGGTCGAGATTCGCGACAAGTTGAGCCTCGCGCTGAAACCTCCCGCGCTCGTCCGCGGTGGCCATCGTCCCGCTGAGGATCATCTTGATCGCCACCACGCGGTTGAGAACCGTGTCGCGGGCCCGGTAAACCACCCCCATCCCCCCCCGGGCGATCTCCGAAATCAACTCGTACTTGCCGAACAGCCTCCCGGGCGCGGGGGCGGGTCGAGCGGGCGCCGGAGCGCCATCGGGGCCGAGAGCCAGCCGCGGGGCGGAATCAATTACCGTCGATTGGCTTTGGAACGATGGCCAGGCGACGGTTTCGTCGGGATCCCCCGCGGTGGGCGAGGCGTCGTCGAACAGCCCGGCGATCATCTCCGGGCGCTCGGGAAAGCGCTGAAGGTACTCGAAGGCGACCGGCCGTTCGCCTCCCTCCCGGCGCAGTTCGATCTCAAGCGCCAGAAGTTCCTCGACGAGCTTCGGCGAAGGCGGTCCCTGGACTTCGGCCAGATGATCCTCGGCGCGCGGTCGAACCTCGCCGCCGGTTCGCCAGGCGGCCTCGAACCGCTCGCAGACCCGATGGATCAGCCGGGCTTCGGCCAGGTCGTCGGCCGCCGAGCCGGAGACTCGCTCGTGGTTCAGCATGGTTTCGCCTCGCCGCCGTCGAGCCAGATTTTCCGGATCAGGTCGAGCCGACGGGCCACGGTGCGGCGGGCGCAACCGAGTTGTTCGGCGATCTCGTCGCTGGTGTACCCCTCCATTCGGCTGACGGCCACCTTGCGAAGATCGTCGTCGTCGAGCACGTCGAGCAACCGTTGGTACTCCTCGGCGACCATCGCCGCGAACTCGGGAGACGGGTCGGGACCGGCCAGAACGTCGAGCCCCAGCGGGCTCCGGTCAACCTCCGACGCGACCTTGCCCCCACCGCGTTTGAGCCGACGCTGGCGGTCGGCCTGGGCCATCGCCTTGCGGGCGGTGATAACCACCAGGAGCCTCCAAAGGTCCTCGCGGTCGTCGAGCTTGGGGAACTTGCCCCGCGCCGCGCCTTCGCAAAAGCTGTTGAAGGCCGAGAGCGCGGCGTCCTCCTCGTCCTCCTCGGCCCCCGTCTTGTTCAGGCGGCGCAGCTTGCCCCGGGCCAGGACGACGAGCTTTTCGAAATAGCGCTCCCACAAAGGTTGGGCCGCCGCCAGGTCGCCCACCTTCAAATCGCCCAACCACAGGGTTACGGATCCTTGATCTTCGTCGGCCATCGATCGACTCGACAGGATAAAGGGGGAGGGAAATGATGCTTTCGTGGCGTGGGCGGCCCGCCCGCGGTCCATTGTCCTGGGGAGCCATCCCTCGCCGATCCGCGGCCGGGCCGGCCGCGCCACGACCGGGTGGGCTTTGGCGACTTCTCAAGCGGAGCCTAATCCTCAACTCGGTTTTCGGCGATCTCGGCCGAGGTCAACTTGCGGATCTGGACGTTGCGGACGGCGCCGGCGGATTCCCAGGTCGCGAAACCCAGGGGCTGGCTCGACCGGGTCTCGATCCGGGTGCCGAGGTGGCGATTTTCGAGGTCAACGGCGATCATCGGCTTGTCGTCGATGACGACTCGGATCGCCTCGTCGGTGACGCGAACGCGGAAGCGATACCAGGTGTCGTTCTTGTACGAGAAGCCCCTCGCCGTCTCGTTTTCCGAGGCGTCGGCGCCGTCGAGACTCGAAAGTCCCGTGATGTGCCCGCCCCAGCCGCCGTTGACCAGCGTGAGGAACGAGTCGCCGACGGGGAAGGTGGCCGCGGCGAAGAAGTCGGTCCCCTCAAGCCGCATGGCCTCGTAGGTCAGCTCGTAATTGGACTTCGGCAGGTCGGTTCGCGTCGTGGTCACGCCCGACAGGGGATTGCCCAAGGGCATGACGATCCGGCCGTCCTCAACCCGAACGTCAACCTTCTCGGCCCCGTAAAAATCGGTCTTCGCCCAACCGTCGAGCGTCTTGCCGTCGAAGAGAACCAGGGGCCGGGGCGCCTCTTTGGGCTCCTCGGCGGCGACCCCCGCGCCGGCGAGCGTTCCGACCATCGCCAGGGCGGCCAGTCCGCCGCGGACAAGGCGGCCCGTCACGATTTGAACGATCGACGCCGACATGGGCCTATTCTCCAAGGTTGGATTGGATTGAACCCGAGCGCCGGTCTCCGGTTTTCGGGAGGGCGAGGCTCCCGCCGAGCCGAGCATGGCGTGGGGCTCGGCGGGAGCCTCGCCCTCCCAAATTCGGCCTCGGCGAATTCACCCCGCCTCTCGATGCTAATCCAAGTCGCGCCCGGGGTCGATCCGGGTTCGTCGGATGGAGCCGTCGCGGTCGAGGGGTTCGGGCTGGCGCGCGACATCCTATAATCGATACGCACGATCCTTCCGCATTTGGTTTTTTGGTGGCGCGCCCATGTTGAGACGAAACCTTGAAACGACGTTCGGGAACTCGACCCGCCGGGGTTGGCTTCGCGCCACGGCCGGAGGGCTCGCCGCGGCGGTGGTCGGCGGCCTGGGGCCATCCTCATTGAAGGCCGAAGACGACGAGCCGATCATACTTCAAGACGCCGACATCGCTAAAGTCGAGCGGAAGCTCAAGGAGGCGGGGATCGACCCGATCCGTCGGCTCCGCACGGCGCACTTCGAGGCGATCGGCGACGCGAGCGATTCCTTCATGAAGTCGTGCCTGACCGACTGCGAGCAACTCGCCTTCGATTACCTGAAGCACTTCAAGGCGCGCGGCTTCGAGGTCGAACTCCCCAAGGACCGTCTGATTCTGGCCGCCTTCAACGATGATCGGTCGTTCGGCAAGTTCCTTCACCTGCCTTCGCTGATGCGGGCCGGCGCCCAGGGGATCGGCGCGCAGCCGTCGGGGGCTTACGACCGCTCGACGAACCTGCTGAACGTCTTCGATTGGCGAAACGCGCCGATGTACAGTCGGCCGGCCAATCGCAACGCGCAAACCCTGGCGCACGAGGGGACCCACCAACTCACCTTCAACACCGGCCTTCTCGACCGGGCGGCCGTTCCGCCGATCTGCGTCGTCGAGGGGCTGGGAACCTACGGCGAGCCCCGCAAGGTGATCGGCCCCAGCGACCTGGGCCGGCTCAATATTCAAAGGCTCGACGACCTGGCCAAGCTTCGCCGGATGGTCGACTGGATCCCGCTGACCGAGCTTCTGGTCGACGACTCCCTCTTTCGCGAGGGGCTCGTCGCCCGGCTTATGCTCGCCTACGCCCAAAGCTGGGTCCTGGTCCACTTTCTGCTGAACACCGAAGAGTGGATTCCCAAATTCCGCGAGTATCTGAAAAACAACGGAGCGGGCCAGTCTCCCGAGCTAAGGCTTGACGAAGCCCGGAAGCACCTCGGCGACCTCGACGCCCTCGACCGCGTCCTCAAAGACTACGCGACGAAACTGCTACGGTCGCTGTAAACCGCGTTCCGATGGAGAACGGGAGTTTTCCCTCGGCTCGTGGGAGGGCGACGCCCCGAGAGGACAGGCATTCTTGCTCGTCCAGACTCCGGGTTGAAATTCCCCCGCGGAAACGCTGAGCCTCGGGATAGGAGGACAACCTAGGCGCTTGATCTGAACGCGATTAAGAGCGATTTCCCGTCAAGCGTGTCGCCACATCACCCACGGACCCAGTATTGGCTGGAGCAACGCGCTCGCTTGCGCTTCGGGCTTGTAATGGCGGACGCGCGATCCCCAATACAAGCTAGAAGCGCAAACGCGTGCGTTCCGCGGCGGGCCCATGACAGGTCAGAAGCCAAGGTCATAGGAGTTACGCAGTTGGGGCTATTTTGCACATAGGTTGAGATCGGTAAGCCCGCACCGCCTCGCGTACGATCGCCGTCTTGGCCTCGTACCAACTGACCCCGGTGGTGAAGAAATGCCACGACAGCCGCGCGAACGCTCGGATCGCCATGCCGATGTGGTTCCGCTGGGCCCGGCCCGAGCGGGCCTGGCACCGCTCGATGTTGCAGCATTGCTTCAACGCCCGGTGATACTCCTCGATCGCCCAGCAACGCTCGGCCAGTTCCAGCCGCCGGAGTTCGTCCATTCCCAGGTCGTTCGTCGCCCAGTATTCAACGTCTCCGTCTCGGGAGACCGCCCTGAACACTCGGATTGAACCGAACCCCTCCAGGTGGACGACGGCTCCTCCTTCAGGAATGGCGATCGTCGAGATGGGCTGATAGCCCTGGCGATTGAGGTCGACTCCGCGGTTGCACTTCAACTGGGTTAGGAAGATCCGACCGTGGGATCGGATCAGCTTCAGGTTGTCGAGCCCGGAGTACCAACCGTCGAACAGGACGGCGCGTGGCTGGAATCCCCGCCGCTGGGCCACGGCGATCAGGTCGCGGAAATGGTCGTTCTTGGTCAGGCCGTCGGTGGGCTTGTCGTGGATGCGGTAGTCGGCCGGCGGGATGCGGTCGCCGTCGGTCCAGACGAGGCTGATGAGGTTGATGCCGCGGACGACCGACTTGTGCTTGCCCGACCAGTGGCGATGGACCGGCTCGATGGCCTTGGCGTGGAGCTTGTCGAGGGTGGAGTCGTCGAGGACCAGGACGCCTTCACGCTCGTCGATCATCGGCTCGACCTCGCGATAGAGAGTCTCGGGGTCGGGCTCGAGCCGGGTCAAGAGCCGGGTGTAGGCGCCATGGGCGGGCGGGTCGCGAGCCGGGGGGCCGCCGCGCGCGGCCTCACAACAGCTGGCCGCGCGCGGCGTGGCGATCAGGAAGTCGATGTAGTCGGTGTCGCGGCACTTCGGGTGGCTCATGGGGTCATCGTCAGGCCGGTCGCCCGGGGGCGCAATCTGCACGCCCATCCACCAACTGCGTAACTCCTAGGTCAAAAGGAAGTTGCTCCAGGGAAAAAATCCGAGATTCCGCGCGGGGATTTTCAGAATCATGAAATCGGGAGCCCTCCGCCGCTGATCGTATGAAGGGGAGAAGTGTCGCCTCCCCCCGCTCTTTGATAATCCGATAATCAGAAGACGCCGCGAACCGCGCGATTTTGGCCGAACGAAGCCAATTTCCCGCGCCGAGGCCGATCGACAAACCGCGCGTTTTTCGCCGAACGAAGCCAATTTCCCGCGCCGAGGCCGAACGGCGAACCGCGCGTTTTTCGCCGAACGAAGCCAATTTCCCGCGCCGAGGCCGAACGGCGAACCGCGCGTTTCTTGCCGAACGAAGCCAATTTCCCGCGCCGAGGCCGAACGGCGAACCGCGCGTTTCTTGCCGAACGAAGCCAATTCCCGGTCCACGGACGAAGGACGCAAAGGTCAGTCCCTGCTAGGTTTGCCTCCAAAGACGTGCTCCAAACCGCCGCGCCGAACGAACCCAATTTGGGGTTGGATCGGGAGCGGTCTAGCGTTTGAAGGGGAAGCCCCCCGTGGCCGCCTTCCGGCGACCGGCGTGGGAGGGCGAGCCGTCCCGTGATTGGCCCGGGCAAGCGCGCCAACCGCCAAGGGCGGCCGCCTCTACATGATCCCGTTGCTTCCCAGATCAAAGGCGCGCGGCGCGATGAATCCGGGATGAGTGACGAAGGGGGCCAACGCCAACTTTTGATCGGTCCAGCCTCGCCCTCCCGCGGAGCTTGCTCGCCACGCGATCGTTCGTCGCTCTCATAAAAAACGCCGAGGCCCCTCGGAAAGGAGGGGGCCTCGGCGGAGGACTCAACGGGCTTGCTCGGTGAACTCGCCTCGGCCTTTGGTTCAAAACCATCAGTCGAGGCGCGGCTATCGACGCCCCTTAAGGAACGATCGGCTGGCCACCCTTATTGAGGATGTCGCCCGCGCCCGTCGGATTCGCGCCGGCTTCCGGAGCAACGTTCGGGGCGCCCGGGACCAAGTCGTTGGCGTTCGGGACCGGATTCACGCCGGCCGGGGCCGGGGGAGCCGGGGGCGTCTCGATCTCCGACTGGCCGGCTCGGTTGAGCTCGTTGGCCGCCGGAACCGAGGTGGCGCCCACGCCCGCCGGGGAGGTCGTGGTGGTGGTCGTCGTGGTCGTGGTGGCCGGAGCGGCGCCCGCGCCCACCGGGACCGGGGTCGTGCTCGTGCCCGCCGGGGCCGGAGCCGGGGCGCCGTAGATCGGCGTCTCATAGATCGGCATCGAGGTGCCGAAGACCGCCGGAGCGTATCCCGAGCCATAGCCGCCGGAATAGCATCCGGAGTAGCAACTCGAATAGCAGCTGGAGTAGCAGCTATCGATCACCGGCTCGCAATAGGAGGCGCGGTGGTGCTTCTTGAAGAGGCCGCCGAAGCACTTGGCGAAGAACCCGCCGTGCTTCCGGCCGCTGTAGCAACTGGAGTAGCAGGTTTCCGTGTAGCAGGCCCCGGAATAGCACGAGCCGTAGCAAGAGCTATAGCAGGCCGGCTCAATGACCGAAGAAGAGTAGCACGAGCCATAGCAAGAGCTATAGCAGGACGGGGCGTAAGCCACGTCCGCGTGCTTGTGGTGACAGCCAAGCCCGCTGAGGGCCATCAGCATCACAACCGTCCCATGCATGTGTGTTCTCCCGTTGCGCTCGTCGATTCAATTCACAGGTGTCACAGCGTCGCGATGCCCGCGAGCTTCGCCCCGTCCGCCAGGTCGCCTAGTTGCCCTGTCTTGGCTTCAGACAAAACCAAGTGTAGACGGCGATTCGACGACCTTCAACACGGTTTCGGCAAAATAGAGCGGTCGCGGTACATGGATAAAGTATCCATGACTCTTATGGGGGTTGCAAGAGCCTTGTGGTTTCCGATTGGTTATCTGGGGCAATCGGAGTAAAGTTGAGGCTCGTTGCCAGTTTAACGACTGCGATTTCCGTGCCGGGGCGAGCCTGGCTGCTTGGAGAAAATTGAGGTGACGAGGAAATCCGGGTCGAGGGGATCGGAGACCATCGCGCCCATCGAGGCGCCGCCGATTCGTCGGGCCGACGCCGGGGACGACGCCGCTGGGTGGCCGGGTTGGGCCAAGACCGCGGTAACGGTCCTGCTGTGCGTCCACGTCGCGGCGGTGGTGTCGGGGGCGTTGGGGGTGCCGCCGTCGTCGGAGCTGGAGCGCCGGGTGGCGGACCTGTTCACCTGGCATCACGGCCTTTTGGACCAGGGTTACGCCTATCGGTACTACGCCGAGCCCCCGCCGACTCCGGTGGTCCTGGCGGCCTTGCATCGGGCCGACGGCTCGCCCGACGTCGAGATTCGGATCCCCGAGCGGGAAGTCGCCGGCCCGCCGATGCGCGCGCAGCGCCAACTGGCGCTCGCCAACGCGCTGTTCGCCAGCGCGAGGCCGGAGCATCGCCACGGCGAGGGGGAAGAGGAGGGGGGACCCGCCGAGTCGTGGCTGGCGCGGTCGTACGCCAGTTACCTTTGCCGGACGCATCCGGGAACCTCGGGGGTGACGCTCTACCTCCAGCAGCACCTGATTCCCGACCCGCGCCAGGTGCTTGAGAAGACGCGCGAGACCGGTCTTCGGTTCGACCTCTTCGACGAGTCGCTTCTGACCACCCCCCGATGGATCGGAGACTTCCCGTGCGACGGCTTGTAATCGACGCGGCCCAGTATCTCGCCGACCTGGTCGCGGCCACGCGGAGAGGCTGGACGAACTTCTTCTTCCGGCCGGCCGACCCGACGCCCCTGGGCCTGATCCGGATCGCGGTCGGGGTTCTGGGATTCTGGAGCCTCTTCGTCCTGGGGCTCGATCTCCACGCCTACCTCGGCCACCAAGGCTGGGCCGACGCCGAGCGGACGTACCAGGGGCTTCAGCCGTTCGCCTGGTCGTTCTGGTTTTTCGTCCCGGAGTCGATGCTTCGGGTCGTCTGGTTCGTCTGCCTGGGAATTTTCGGACTCTTGGCGGCGGGGCTTTTCAGCCGGACGGCGTCGATTTTGGCCTGGGTCGTGATCGTCTCGACGGTCAGGCGCGTGCCGATGGCCCTCTTCGGGTTCGATCAGATCCTCTCGACGCTGGCCCTTTACCTGGCGGTCTCGGGGGCGAGCGGGCAAGCGGTCTCGCTCGACCGATTTTTCAGGCGATGGCGCCAGTCGCGAACCGCCGCGGCGATGCCCGCGCGTCCGGGAGTTGCCGGCCGCCTGGTGTCGCCCTTGGAGCCCGGCCGCCCCGCGGCGACGGTCTCGGCGAATCTCGGCCTGCGTCTCATCCAGCTTCATCTGGCGTTCATCTACGGCATGGCGGGGCTGGCGAAACTACAAGGGCCGTCGTGGTGGACGGGAACGGCCATCTGGGGGACGATGACCGCCGGCGAGTTCGTCGCGATCAACTTCACGAGCCTCGCCGCCTGGCCGATCGTCCTCAACCTCATGACGCATACGAGCCTCGCGCTTGAGATCGCCTATCCGGTCCTGGTTTGGTTCCGGCGGACGCGGCCGTTGATGATCGTCGGCGCGATCGCGCTTCACCTTGGCATCGCCGTCGTCTGCCCCGGCCTGACCGAGTTCGGCCTGGCGATGATCGCGGCGAACGTCGCCTTCATGTCCGGGCTCTGGTTGCGAAGCCTGGTCGCGGGGCGCGCGGAGGAACAGCCGGCGATTCGGGTTCTCTTCGACGGCGCCTGCCCACGGTGTCGGGCGTCGATGGCGCTGGTGACGGCCGCCGACCCCGATCGGGTGGTCGAGCCGATCGACCTAACGGCCGTGGACGTGGCGACGATCGACCCTCGCCTCAGTCGCGAGGCGTGCTTGGAAGCCATGCACGTGGTTTCCCAATCGGGGCGGATTACCGCCGGGTTCGACGCGGTGACGGCGATCGGCCGCCGGCTCCCGTTGTTCTGGATTCCGGCGTTTCTGGGAAGTTTGCCGGGGATCGCGGCGCTGGGGCGGCTGGGTTACAATCGAATCGCGGCGACCCGACCGCGCGACGTTCCCTGCACCGATGATGTCTGCGGGCTTCATCCCCCGGCTTCGGCGAGTTCGACGGCCGGCGGACGGGCCCGCGACCTGACTCGCCAACGGTGAGGCCCCTGATCATGAACCTCGAAGACACCTCTTCCTACGAGGCCCACAATCCCGAGCTCTCGCCCCCCTCGGTCCAGTCGCCGAGGCTCTTCATCCACGAGTCGGGCTGGAGGGTCGAGATCAAGCGGGGCAGCGACCGGGTCTTCTGCCACATGATCGCCCCGGGAGAGGACCACCACCACCGCCTTCTCGACGGCGAAATCTTCCTCTTCCACGGAGACGAGCGCGTCTGCCTCAACTGCGCCGGCCGTCGAGGACTGGTCGCCCTGGAGCCCCGGCTTCTCCGCGAAGATCGCCCCGGATTCGTCCCCGAATCCGACCAGCCGCCCTATCCGGTCCCGGAGCCGGAGTAAGGCCGGGCGGTTGGCGGCCTTCCCGGAAGGGCGAGGCTCCCGCCGAGCCCCACGCCACGCGCCGGCTCGGCGGGAGCCTCACCCTCCCAAAGGGAACCGTGGCCTTCGCCTCGATTTAGCTCGTGGCTTCCGAGCACTTCTTGCAGCGCGTGGCGCGGCGGCGGAGTTGGCCTCCGCACTTCTTGCAACGGCCAAACTTGTTCTGACGCCAGCTCTTCTTTCGGGGTCGCAAGGCCATGGCTCGCCTCAATTCCATTCCAATGCGGGGACGATTCAGGCCGGCCAACAGCCGGCGCGTTATTTTAGGGTCGCGATTGTAACCGATTCCCGGGCCGGGCAACCAGCCCGTCTCCGCAAACCTCAAACCTTCCACGAAGCGAGAACATCAATGAGAGCCGTCGTCATCACGGGGAAGGGGGGGCCGGAGGTCCTGGAGATCCGCGACTTGCCGACTCCCACGCCCGGGGGCGAACAGATCCGGGTTCGGGTCCGAGCCTGCGGCCTGAATCGGGCCGACCTGTTGCAGGCCCGGGGACTTTACCCCGCTCCCCCGGGAGCGCCGGCCGACGTGCCGGGCCTGGAGTTCGCGGGGGAGGTCGACGCCCTGGGGCCCGCGGCCGTGGGACAGGCCAAGGTCGGCGACCGGGTCTTCGGCATCGTGGCGGGAGGCGCCCAGGCCGAACACCTGATTACCCACCCCCGGATGCTGGCGAAGATCCCCGAGTCGCTCGACTTTGAATCCGCCGCCGCGGTTCCCGAGGCGTTCATCACCGCCCGCGACGCCCTGATTGAACGGGGCGGGCTGGCGCCGGGCGGGCGCGTCTTGATCCACGCGGCCGGCAGTGGCGTCGGCACCGCCGCGGTCCAGATCGCCCGGGCGATGGGCTGCTTCGTCATCGGAACGTCGCGGACGCCCGAGAAGCTGGAACGGGCCAAGGAGCTGGGGCTCGACGCCGCGATCCACAGTCCCGATGGCAAGTTCGCCGACGAGGTCAAGCGGCTGACCGAGGGGCGGGGGGTCGAGGTCATCCTCGACGTGCTGGGCGGCAAGGCGTTCCATGAGAATGTTTCGGCCCTGGCGAGTCGGGGGCGGCTGGTCTTCGTCGGCCTGCTGACCGGGTCGAAGGCCGAGGCCGACCTGGGGGCGGTCCTGGCGAAGCGGCTGACGATGGTCGGGACCGTGTTGCGGGCCCGTCCGCTGGAGGAGAAGATCGAGGCCACGCGGGCGTTCTCCGACCAGGTTGTTCCCTGGCTTGAGCGGGGGACGGTCCAGCCCATCATCGATTCGACCTTCGCGCTCGGCGAGGTTCGGGCCGCCTACGAGCGCCTGGGGTCGAACCAAGGGTTCGGCAAGGTCATTCTCCGGCTTTAGCGGCCCGAGGGATGCGGCTCGGGGTGGGGATGGGGCGCCAGGGCGTCGGTCGGGCCGGCGATCAGGTGGCCGTCTTGGATCTCAAGAACGAGGTCGCGCGGGGTGATGAAGCGGCGGTCGTGGGTGACGACGACCAGAGTCGTTTTGTAGGTCTGCTGCATGGATCGGAGGATCTTGTAAATCTCGTCGCCGGTCTTGCTGTCGAGTTCGCCGGTCGGCTCGTCGGCCAGGACCAGGACCGGCTGTTTGACCAGGGCCCGGGCGATCGCCACCCGCTGCTGCTCGCCGCCTGAGAGTTGATGGGGGCGGTGGTCCAGACGGTCGCCGAGGCCAACCTGGGTCAGCAACGTGACCGCGCGCTGGCGCTGTTCGGCGGTCACGCCTCGGGGGAGGAAGGGGATCAGGACGTTGTCGACGGCTGAAAGGTTGCTGATCAGATTAAACGACTGGAAGATGAAGCCGACCTTCTCGCGCCGGTAGTCGTTCTGGGCCGATTCCGACATCGCGCCGAGGCTCTCGCCATCGACGATGATGTCGCCCTGGGTCGGGCGATCGACGGCGCCCAGCATGTACAGGAGGGTGCTCTTGCCCGATCCGCTGGGGCCGACGATGAAGGCGAAGCGCCCTCGCTCGATGTGGCAACTGATGCCCCGAAGCGCCTCGACCGAGCGGGTTCCGCTTTTGTAGGACTTCCGGACGTTCACAACGTCGATCATCGGGGCCGACCTCGGGAAAAATCGAGACGAAAAGGGCGTGTCGGGGCGGGGGAGCGTCGTCAACTCGCCTAGCGCGAGCCCAGGCGGATGGCCTCCATCGGCACCATCCGGGCGGCTTGCCAGGCGGGATAGAGTCCCCCCAGGGTCCCCATCACGAGCGACAGTCCGACTCCGAAGGCCAGCAGTTGCGGCGAGAGCGCCAGCCGCAGCCCCCCCTCAATGAACTGGTTGGCCGCGACGGTCCCCAGCCAGGCCAAGGCGCAGCCGAGCAGGCCGGAGAGCAGGCCGAGGTAGGCGCTTTCAAGCGTCACCAGGCTCAGGACGTTGGTCCGCGACCAACCCAAGGTGCGCAGGACGCCGAACTCGATGAACCGCTCGGTGGTGCTCATCAGCATGGTGTTGACGATGCCGACGACCCCCACCAGCAGGGCGAGACTCACCGTCATCATCAGGAACGTGTCAACCTGTCCCATCAGCGTGCCGAAATCAGCCTGGACCTCGTTCATGCTCCGGGCGTCGACGCCCGGCTCGTCGGCCTCGATGGTCGCGCTGATGGCGTCGTTGCCGTTGGGATTTTCGGCCTCGACGTAGATGCTCGAAACCAGTTCGTCGGGCATCTTCAGGGCTTTGCGGGCCGAGTCGATGTCCATCAGGACGACCACGTCCAGGAGCATCGACCCGGTCTCGTAGAGGCCGATGATCGTGTAGTCGACATCGGCGATTCGGAGGGTGTCGCCGACCCCGCGCGGGGAGCCGTCGGGCCTGGGGAATTCGCGGGCGATTTTGCGGCTGATGACGATGTTCGGTTTGCCGCGATCGCCTTCGTCGAGGAACCGCCCCTCGCCCTTCTCCCGAAGCGACCGGGGAAACACGGCGCTTTTGAGGTTCGCGTGGGCGGGGATGTCCTGTCCGGAGATGACCGTCTGATCCAGGAGCGAGGCCGGTCCCTTCTTGGACACCAGGCCGCCGACGCTCCGCATGAGCATCCCCTGGCCCTCGACGTTGGGGGCGATCCCCCAGACCTCGGGCGCGACGGCGCGAACGCCGGGGATCGCGCGGATCTTGCCGGCGAGATCGGCCGGCAGGGTGCTGAAGACCGGGCTCGGGGCGTTCTCCCGGATCACCATCACCCCCTCGATCTGGCTGAGGGTGTCGCCGACCATGTCGCGGAGGCCGTTGGAGAGGCTAAATAGGCCGAGCACGCCGAGGATGGGGATGGAAAGTCCGATCAGGGCCAGAGTCGTCCGCAAGGGACGGGTCAGCAGGTTCCGCCAGGCGAATTTACCCATGTGAATCGATGTCCGTCCCGTCTCCGATCGAAATCGAACCAACGCGGCGAGAGCGAGTCCTCGCCGGGCTGTGTCTGGCAATTGGTTTGGTTCCGGGGAGAAGAGCCGCCTCCCCGGGAACGCCAACCTCTCGGTTGGCTCTTCTCCATCATAGGCGGTTGGCCCGGATGCCGATCAGGAGATCGGCGGTCCCGGGGAGGCCCGGGTTCGGATCGAACCCGGGGCGCTCGGTTTCCAGAAGCCGCGAACCCCGGCTCACCGCTTCGTCGATCATTCGCCGCCGGACTCGCCCTGGGCCGGCGGCTCCGAAGCCGGCGGCGCGGGGGGCGTCTCGGGCTTCGCGGTGTCGGCTTCGGGGGCGCCGGGCTCGGGTTCGACCTTGGCCTCCCAAAGCTGCTTGAGCTGGCCGAAGGAGCGAAGCGGCACGCTGCCGGTCAAGGCGTCCTTGGAGAGCGGGGGCGGCGGGGCCGCCGGCTTCGACGGTCGGGGGGCGGGCCGGGGCGCCGCGCCACGATCATCGGGCCGACCGGGGCCGAACCGGCCGCCTCGGGGGCCGCCGCGTCCCTGTCCCTGTCCGGGGCCGCCGCCAAAGCGCTGGCCGCCTCGACCGGGTCCCTCTCCGCCTCCTTCTCGGGCGCCGACGGGAGGAGCGCCCACCGGGGGCGCGGTCAAAGCCGAGCCGCTGGGCCGAGGGCCTCGGCCGCGAC
>Ga0182738_1002882_pt1 | contig 20112 bp, 18 predicted proteins | sample eDN5th30CBELigMG_FD_128876 | JGI IMG/M metagenome (GOLD analysis project Ga0182738, IMG submission 128876) | Enriched Miracle-Growth compost microbial communities from Emeryville, California, USA - eDNA 5th pass 30_C BE-Lig MG (version 2)... ... | reverse complement strand
CCGAGGCACCAGAATTTCACGCCATGCGGCTTGTCCCAGCCATGCGTGCGGCGCAGCTCCGACAGCGTCGTGCCGCCGGGATGGTTGCAGTATTCGACCAGGTTGCGCGCGGCATCGCCGCCGCGCGTGCCGAGGTTGACCGCCAGCATCGGCTCGACGTCCGCCGCCCGGCACCAGTCGATGAACTCGTTGGTGCCGAACCGGTTGGTCTCGGTCGACATCCAGGCGAGGTCGAGCCGGCGCGGACGCTCCGGGAGCGGGCCGACGCCATCCTCCCAATTGTAGCCGGAGACGAAGTTGCCGCCGGGATAGCGCATGATCGTCGGGGCGAGCTCGCGCACCAGCGCGAGCACGTCCTGGCGGAACCCCCTGGCATCGGCGGTCGGATGGCCGGGCTCGAAGATGCCGCCGTACACGCAGCGGCCGAGATGCTCGATGAAGGCGCCGAACAGGCGCGGATGGGTGGTGCCGATCGCGAAATCGCGATGAAGACGGACCCCGACGGTGCGCATGGGAACATCAGCTCGCCACGTAGGGATGCACCATCTTGGCGGGATCGACGATGCGGTCGAACTCGGCCTCGGTGACGAAGCCGAGCTGAAGCGCGGCCTGCTTCAGCGTGAGATCGTGCTCGGTGGCGTGATGGGCGATCTGCGAGGCCTTGTCGTAGCCGATCACCGGAGCAAGGGCCGTGACCAGCATCAGCGAGCGTTCGAGCTGGGTCCTGATCGCCTTGAGGTTGGGCGTGGTGCCCTCGATCATGAACCTGCGGAAGTTGGTGCAGCCGTCGGCCAGCAGCACGATCGAGTTCATCAGGTTGAAGATGATCAGCGGCTTGTAGACGTTCATCTCGAGGAAACCGCCGGCGCCGCCGAAGCCGACCGCCACGTCGTTGGCCATCACCTGCGCCGCGACCATGGTCAGCGCTTCGGCCTGGGTCGGGTTGACCTTGCCCGGCATGATCGACGAGCCGGGCTCGTTTTCGGGCAGGAGAAGCTCGCCCAGCCCGGCGCGCGGGCCGCTCGCGATCAGCCTTATGTCGTTGGCGATCTTGTAGAGCGATACGGCGAGCGTGCGCAGCGTGCCCGACAGGGCGACCAGCGCATCGTGCGAACCCTGCACGGTGAACTTGTTGGGGGCGGAGACGAACGGCAGATCGGTCAGCTTGGCGATCTCCGCCGCCGCCGCCTCGGCGAATCCGGGCGCCGCGTTGATGCCGGTGCCGACAGCCGTGCCGCCGAGAGCGAGCTTGTAGACATCGCCCATCGCATGCTCGATGCGGCCGATATCCTCGGCCAGCATGCCGACATAGCCGGACCATTCCTGGCCGAGCGTGATCGGCGTCGCGTCCTGGAGATGCGTGCGGCCGATCTTGACGATGTCCGCCCACGCCCTGGCCTTCGCGTCGATCGCATCGTGCAGCGCCTTGACCGCGGGCAGCAGCTTCCACGTCACGCCGACGGCGGCAGCGATGTACATCGCCGACGGAAAGTTGTCGTTCGACGACTGGGACATGTTGACGTGGTCGTTGGGATGCACCGGCTTCTTGGAGCCGACCGGCGTGTCGGCGAGCTGGCAGCAGCGGTTCGAGATCACCTCGTTGACGTTCATGTTGAACTGCGTGCCCGAGCCGGTCATCCAGACATGCAGCGGAAACATGTCGTGGTGGCGGCCGGCCAGGATCTCGTCGCACGCCTCGACGATCAGCCGGTGGCGCTGCGGGTCGAGCCGTCCGCCGGCCAGGTTGGCGTTGGCGCAGGCCTTCTTCAGCGTCGCATAGGCGCCGATCATCTCGCGCGGCATCAGGTCCTTGCCGATCGAGAAATAATGCAGCGAGCGCTGGGTCTGGGCGCCCCACAGCCTGTCGGCCGGCACGCTTACCTCGCCCATGCTGTCGGTTTCCGTGCGCATGTCGGCCATGGCTTCCTCATGTTGAACGATTGTCGGTTCGACGCTAACAAACGTGACCGGAGGACGAAAGATGGCCATGTTCGATCGACACCATGCGTGATCTCGTCCTGCTGCCCGGCTTCATGTGCGACGACGACCTGTGGCGCGACATGGCGCCCGATCTCGGCAAGATCGGCACGCTCCACTACGGCAACGTCTATCAGGACGACACGCTGGAAGGCATGGCCGGGCGCGTGCTGGCCGAAGCGCCGGAACGATTCGTGCTGATCGGCTTCTCGATGGGCGGCTTCGTCGCGCGGGTTCTGACCCTGATGGCGCCGGAGCGGGTAACCGCTGTGGCGTTCGTCGCCAGCTCGGCACGCGAATATACCGAGGCGGAGCGCGAGCGCCGACGGCAGGGTGCCCTGCCGGGCGACCGGCCCAAGCGGGCCAATCCCGGCGTGGCGCTCGGTCTGCATCCCGATCGCGAGCGCGATCCCGTGCTGCTGGGGCGCTTGCGCGACATGCAGCGCCGGCTCGGACCGCAGGTCCGTGCGCGCCAGTCCGCCCTGATCCGCAAGGACGGCTATGCCGATCTCGAGCGAATCGCCTGTCCTGCGCTCGTCGTCGCCTGCCGGCAGGACCGGCTGCGCAGCCTGGCCGAGACCGAGCGCATGGCGCGGCACCTGCCCAATGCCCGCTTCGAGGTGATCGAGGACTGCGGCCACATGGCGCCGCTCGAGCGGCCGCACGAACTGGCGGCGCTTCTCGCCGGCTGGATCGAGGGGACTACTCCAGCTTGAGATTGGCCGCGCGGATCACCGGGATCCAGGTTTCGGCCTGGGTGCGCATGATCTCGAAGAAGGCCTGCGGAGTCGTGAAACGTGCTTCGGTGCCGAGGCCGACGAACCTCTCCACCACCTTGGGATCGCCGAGCACCTTCTTCATCGCCGCGCCCAGCCTGTCGATCACCGGCGCGGGCATCCCGGCCGGACCGATCAGCCCGAGCAGATTGATCGCTTCGTAACCCGCCACGCCGGATTCGGCGACTGTCGGCACGTTGGGCAGGCTCGGCGCGCGTTCGAGCGAGGTCACCGCCAGCGCCCTCAGCCTTCCGTCAGCGACCAGCGGCAGGGCCGTGGCGATCGGCTCGAACTGGAAGGCGATCTGGTTCGCCATGAGGTCGGCCAGGCCGGGCGCGGTGCCGCGATAGTGCACGGCCTCGAACTTCACGCCGGTGCGCTGCTCCAGCAGCAGGCCGGCGAGATGCGTGAACGATCCCGCTCCTGCCGTGCCCATGGTGATCTTGCCCGGCTCGCGCTTCGCGGCATCGAGGAACGACTTGAAATCCTTCGCCGGGTTGGACGGATTGACCAGCACGACGAGCGGCTGGAACGACACGGCGGTGATGAAGGCGAAATCCTTCTGCCAATCGTAGGGATAGCGGCCGAACAAGGCGGGGCTGTTGGTGAGCGACGCCGAGGTCATCAGCAGCGTGTAGCCGTCGGGAGCGGCACGCGCGACCGCCTCGGAGCCGATCATCGAGCCGGCGCCGGTCTTGTTCTCGACGATGACCGGCTGGCCGAGCAGCGGCTGCAGGTTCTCCGCCACGATGCGCGCGGTGACGTCGACGTTTCCGCCGGCGGCAAACGGCGCCACGATCTTCACCGGCTTGGTCGGCCAATCCTGTGCGGCGGCCGGAACGGCAAGGACGACGGCCAATGCCGCCACGATCCATCGCCTCTGTTTACGCATGTCGATTCCTCCAGAGATGCCAGACCTGGAAGATGCCCGCCGCCGCCATGGCATGCACCCGTTGCGCTCGAAAGAAGTCGCTCTGCGCAGCGTGCTCGCCTAGCATGACGGCATGTGGCCGCTCGACTCACGCCTGGTGGGCTTCGCGATCGCCCTTGGGATCGGCCTGCTGATCGGAGCCGACCGCGAGCGGCGCAAGGGCGAGGGTCCATCCCGCGCTGCCGCCGGCATTCGCACCTTCACCATCGTTTCGCTGGCCGGCGCGGCCGCTCACGCGGTTGGTGGCGAGATGCTGCTGGCGGCCGTCGTCATCGGCGTGGCGGCGCTTGCCGGCCTTTCCTACTGGCGCGCCGGCCCCGACGATCCCGGCCTCACCACGGAAGCCGCGCTCCTGCTGACGACCCTGCTCGGCGCCCTGGCAATGAGCCACCCCGGGATCGGCGCGGGTATAGGCGTCGTGGTCGTGGCCGTGCTCCATTCGCGCGAGAAGATCCACGGCTTCGTACGCTTGGCGCTGAGCGATGACGAGCTGCGCGATGCCATCATCTTCGCCGGCGCCACCCTGGTGGTGCTTCCGCTGCTGCCCGACGAGCCACTCGATCCGTACGGCGTGCTCAATCTCCGCCTCGTCTGGATCATCGTGATCCTGGTCATGGCCGTGAGCGCGGCGGGCTACATCGCCGTCCGATTGCTCGGCGTGCGCTTCGGCCTGCCGCTCTCGGGCTTCGCCGCCGGATTCGTGTCGAGCGCCGCCACGATCGGCGCGATGGCCAACCGCGTGAAGCAGGCGCCCGACCTGCTGCGCCCCGCCGCGGCCGGCGCTGTCCTGTCGACGGTGGCGACCGTCATCGAGCTGGCCTTGCTGCTTGCCGCGACCAGCATGGCCGCGCTCGCTGCCCTTGCCGTGCCGCTGGCCTGTGCCGGCGTCGCCGCCATCCTGTACGGCGGCCTGTTCACCTTGTGGGCGCTCAAGCGTGAAGGCAGCGACGACGGGAAGCCGGGGCGCGCTTTCAGCCCCGTGACCGCCCTGGCGCTTGCGGCGACCCTGGCGGTCATCCTCGTCGCTTCGGCAGCGCTACAGGCATGGCTGGGAGAAGCCGGCATCGTCATCGCCGCCGGCGTGGCAGGATTTGCCGATGCCCACTCGGCTGCCGTATCGGCGGCCTCGCTGGTGGCGGCGCAGAAGATGACCGCGGCGCAGGCCGTCTACCCGGTGCTGGCGGCGCTCACCACCAACACCGCCACGAAGGTCGTGCTTGCCTTCACCGGAGGCAGCCGTGCCTTTGCGCTTGCCGTCGTGCCGGGTCTGCTTCTGGTCGTGGCGGCGGCATGGGCGGGCGCGATCCTGGCGCCATCGCCGCGGTGACGAGGATCGGCGCTTGCCTGCCGGTCGATCCGGCCGCCGCGCCTCATCCGTCGCGCGGACCGAAAATGAGCTGCCTGAGCTTGCCCGGTCCGAGCGCCTTGGAGACCTCCGTCGCGGTGACGTAGAGCAGGAAACAGGCGAAGAGCCAGATCTGGATCGCGGCAAAGCGGTGCCAGCTGAAGGCTTCGACGGCTTCATCGAACGCGACGCGGAAACCATCGCGGTCGACCGAGAAATGGACGAGTTGCTCGACGAGCCGGAACAGCAGGACCACGAAACCGTAGAACAGCGTCTTGTAGAGGATGGGCTTGATCAGCGGGGCGTTCTGGAAGCGATGGATGGCGCGGAACTTGTCCGCCACCAGCACCGCCTTGCCGACGAGCAAGGCAAGCATGGTCGCCGTCAGGAAGTGCGTCAGCGCGAAAAAATAGCTCCGGGTCAACAGATTGGTCGTGAAGACGATCAGATTGAAGGCGCAGATGAAATAGAGCGTCGGCGGCAGCAGGAGCTTCATCTCGTGCAGCCAGAAGCGGTAGGCCCTGACCGGCCACGAGACGACGTCCACGCTCACATCCGGCCTCCATCGACGACGAAGTTCTGCGCCGAGATCAGGCGGCTGTCGTCGGACGCGAGGAACAGCACCATGCGGGCGATGTCGGCGGGGTAGACCTTCTCCTTGAGAACCTGGGCCTTCATCAGGTCGGCCTCGGCCTCGGGCGTCAGCCACAGGTCGATCTGGCGCTGCGTCATGATCCAGCCCGGCGTGATCGCATTGAGCCGAATCCCGTGCATGCCGAGATCGCGCGCGAGGCCGCGGGTCATGCCGATCGTCGCCGCCTTGGCCGCCTGATAGACGGAGAGATTGGCGGTCATCGTGTGGTAGCTCACCGAGCTGAAGTTCACGATCGAGCCGCCACCCGCCTGCTTCATGCCGGGTACCACCGCCTGGATGGCGAAATAGGCGTGGCGCAAGTTGACCGCGATGCGGTCGTCCCAGAACTCGGGCGTCACATCCTCGAGCTTGTGCCGCTCGTCATGTGCGGCGTTGTTGACCAGCACGGTGATGGGGCCGAGCTTGCCCGCGACTTCAGCGATAGCCGCCTGGTATGCCTTCACGTCGCGAATGTCGCATTTCAGGAACAGCGCGCCGGTCTTGCCCGCGATCGCCTTCGAGGCCGGCTCGTCGATGTCGACGAAGCCGACCTTGGCGCCTTGCGCCGCGAAATGCTCGACGATGGAGGCGCCAATGCCCGAGCCGCCGCCCGAGACGAAGACGGTGCGGCCCGCGAGGCTCGGATAGGAAGCAAACCCGGACATGATCCCTCACTGATCGGAAATGCGGAAAACGACCTCGCCCGCCAGGGTGCCGCGCGGTCCGAGCGGCGACAGGCCGACCAGGCCGTTGGCGTGGCTCACCGGCTCGGCGCAGAAGAACGGCTCGGCGGGCGGAGTGTAGATCACGAGATGGCGGAACGGGACGCCGGCTTCGACGTCGAGGCGCAGGCGGCGCCCCGGCCAGACGATCGCCGCGCGGCCGTCCCAGCCGTCGAAGCAATTGTCGAGCGCAATGCCGTCCACCTTGCGGCCGGCGCTGAAATCCCAGGCCATCGGAACGGGCGTGCGCTCGACCGGCAGCACCTCGGCATCGGTACGCCAGACCGCCTGCGTGCGGCAGGCAAGTTCGGAGTCGGAGTCGCGGATGAAGAACGGGTGCAATCCGATGCCGGCCGGGACCGGCCGGTCCTCGAGGTTCTCCAGCGAAATCCGGATCGCCAGCCGGTCCTCGCCCAGCCGGTATGACTGAAGGGCGCGATAGCGGAAGGGCCAGCCGCCCTCCGCGCCCGCCCGCTCATGGAGATAGGCGATCTCGGCCGACACGCCATCGCTGCGCACGACGTCCCAGGCATGCGCCCAGCCGTCGCCATGCATGGGATGGCCGACGCCCGGCCAGTTGCGGGCGAGCTCGAACATTTCGCCTTCGAAAACGAGCTGACCGTTCGCGATGCGATTGGAGAACGGCACCAGCGGATAGAGGGCGGCATTGTTGCCTTTGCCCGACGCGATGTCGGTGGCCGTCATCGGTTTCAGCAGGTCCGTGCCGTCGACCGCGAAGCGGGCGACCGATCCGCCCGATCGAGGAGCGAGCTGCAGGCTCATGCGGCCCGCTTTCAGCGATAAGAGCGTCACGATTCCGCCCGGGGCTGTGTAAACTGCATCGTTCCCAATCTGGAGCGAGGAAACACCGATATGTCGTCGAACATGCTGAAGAAGCGTCTGCAAGCGGGCAAGGCCTGCGTCAATGCCTGGCTTGCCATCCCGAGCGGCTTCTCGGCCGAGGTCATGGCGCAGTGCGGCTGGGACAGCGTCACCGTCGACATGCAGCACGGCGTGCAGGACTACCACTCGATGGTCGCCTGCTTCCAGGCGATGGACAAGCATCCGATCACCCCGCTGGTGCGCGTGCCGTGGAACGAGCCCGGCATCGTCGGCAAGGTGCTCGACGGCGGCGCCTGGGGCGTGATCTGCCCGATGGTGAACAATGCGGCCGAAGCCAGGGCGCTGGCGTCCTATGCGCTCTATCCGCCGAAGGGCAAGCGCAGCAACGGCCCGATCCGCGCCGGCGCCTATGGCGACGCGACGCCTTATCAGGCGACCGCCAACGACGAGGTGCTGGTCATCCCGATGATCGAAACCCAGGAGGCGATCGACAATATCGACGCCATCCTCGACGTGCCCGGCATCAGCGGCATCTATGTCGGCCCGTCCGATCTCGGCCTGTCGCTCGGCCTGGTGCCGAAGCTCGACCGCGAGGAGCCGCAGGTTCTCAAGATCTACGAGAAGCTGGTGGCCGCCTGCAAGAAGCGCAACCAGTTCGCCGGCATCCACAACGGCACGGCGAGCTATGCCGCCCGGGCATTCGGCATGGGTTTCCAGCTCTGCACGATCGCCAACGACTCGGGCCTCATGGCGATGGCCGCCCGCGGCGCCGTCAACAGCTTCCGCAAGGAGGTCGGCGCGTCCGCGGACAAGTAGTCATTCCCCCCGGTCCCCTCTTCTCTCCTTTCCTCCCCGGCGAAGCCGGGGAGGTGGCCGCGTCTTACGCGGTCGGAGGGGTCATGGGCCGCAGAGTCGTTGTAGCCTCTGACCCCTCCATCAGCGTAAGACGCTGACACCTCCCCGCGCGGCGCGCAGGGAGAAAAGATGTGTCCTCCCTGCGAACGGTGGACGCCATCCTCGAGAGATGAAGGACGCACGCGCGAAAGATCGGATGATCTGCAACGCCACCCTGCCCGACGGCAGCAAGCACGATGTCGAGATCGCTGGCGGCCGCATCACCGCCCTCCTTCCGCCGACGCCGACGGCCGGGGAGCCGGGTGTGATGCTCCTGCCGCCGCTGGTCGACGGGCACATCCATCTCGACAAGACCCTGCTCGGCCTTCCCTGGGTGCCGAACCAGGCGGCCGGCAACGCCGTCTCGGACCGCATCGACGCGGAGCGCAGGGTGCGCGCCGCCCGCACCCTCTCCGAGACCGAGACCGGCGCCAACCTCGTGAAACAGGTCGTCGCGAGCGGCACGCTGCACATGCGCAGCCACGTCGACATCGACAACCAGCTCGGCCTCAGGAACCTCCACGCCGTGCTGGCGATCCGCGAGCGTTTCAGCGATCTCGTCACCATCCAGATCGTCGCCTTCCCGCAAAGCGGCCTGTTGCGCTCGCCGGGCACGGCAGCGTTGCTCGACGAGGCGGTGGCACAGGGCGCCGACCTGCTGGGCGGGCTCGACCCGATCGGCATCGACGGCGATCTCGCCGGTCATCTCGATCCGATCTTCGCCATCGCCGCCAAGCACGGCGTCGGCATCGACCTTCACCTGCATGACGGCGGCGAAGGCGGCATTGCCCAGATGCTGGCGATCGCCGAACGCACGCGCGCGAGCGGCCTCGCCGGCAAGGTCGCGATCAGCCATGCTTTTGCGCTGGGTTCCGTGCCCACCGCTCTGGCCGCCCGCACGGCCGATACGCTGGCCGAGGCGGGCATTGCGATCATGAGCCACGGACCCGGTGCCGCGACCATGCCGCCGCTGCCGCTGCTGCGCGCTCATGGCGTGGAGGTGTTCGGCGGCTCGGACAATATCCGCGACGCCTGGTCGCCGTTCGGCAACGGCGACATGCTCGAGCGGGCCATGCTGATCGGCTATCGCGGCAACTTCCGCCACGACCATGAGCTCAGGCTGGCTTACGACATGGTGACCGACGCCGCCGCCCGCGTGCTCGGGCTGACCGACTACGGCATCGCGATCGGCGGTCCGGCCGACCTCGTGGCGGTCGAAGCGGAAACCCTCGCCGAAGCGGTCGCCACCCGCCCGCGCCGCAAATGGGTGATGAAAGCCGGTCGCGTCGTCGCCCGGGATGGTGTACTGGCCCTCCCCTGATCGGGGAATTCGGGCAATGGCGGCACGTCAGGCCGTGCTCGGGATGGAGCACGCCTCCTTCTACTACGGCTCGGGCCGGGTTTTCGAGGATGTCTCGTTCCTCCTCGACGACGCGCGCACGGCTCTGGTCGGCGAGAACGGCGCGGGCAAGTCGACCTTGCTGAAGTGCCTGACGGGCACGCTGGAACTCAATGCCGGCAAGGTGATCCGCTCTCGCGGGCTGCGCATCGGCTCGGTGCCCCAGGACGTGCCGGCCGGCCTTGCCGGCAGGACGGTGCGCGATGTCCTCCACCAAGCGCTGGTCCGCGTCGGCCAGGACGACGACTGGTGGCGGCTCGACGTGCTGCTCGACGAGATCGGCGTCGAGCCCGGGATTCTCGACCAGGATTTCGGCGACCTGTCGGGTGGCTGGCAGCGGCTGATGCTGATCGCGGCGGCGGCCAGGCTCGAGGAGCCGGACATCCTGATCCTCGACGAGCCGACCAACCATCTCGACCTCGCCAACATCAACACGCTCGAACGCTGGCTCACCGTCGAGTTCGAGATCCCGATGCTGATCGTCAGCCACGACCGCGAGATCCTCGACCGCGTGACCGAGCGCACCCTCTTCCTGCGCGGCGACGGCGTGCACGCCTTCAAGACGCGCTTCTCCGTGGCGCGCGAGGAGCTGCTGCGCCGCGACGCGACGGCAGCGGCCCGCGCCAGGCTCGAGGACAAGGAGATCAGGCGGCTCGAGCAGGCCGCCGCGCGCTACAAGGTCTGGGCGGTCAAGAATCCCGACCTCAACAAGCGCAAGAACGCCGTGGAAACCCGGATCGCCCGAATCGAAGCCGAACGCACGCAAACCTACGTCGCCCGCGAGCGGAGGCTGGAGCTAAGCGACGGCGACATCGACGCGAAGGTGGCCTTGCGTCTCGCCAACCTCGACGTAAAGACGCCCGACGGCCGCAAGCTGATCGCGATCGATCGGCTGACGATCGCCGCCGGCGATCGCATCGCTCTGCTCGGGGTCAACGGCGCGGGCAAATCGACGATGCTGTCGACGATCGCCGCCGCCTACGATCCCGCACGCGAGCACTATGACGGCCAGGCACCGGTTCGCTTCAATCCGTCCTGCCGCCTGGTCTATTTCGACCAAAGCATGCGCGATCTGCCCGTCGACCAGGCAATCCTCGACTTCGTGGTCGGGGCCGAAGGGGTGACGGAGAAGGAAGCGATCCGCGTGCTGGCGCGGGCCGGCTTCGCCTTCGCGCGAATTCGCGAACCCATTGGCGTGCTGAGCCACGGCGAGCGCGCGCGGCTGGTGTTCCTGAAGATGAAGCTCCTGCGGCCGAACTTCTACCTGCTCGACGAGCCGACCAACCATCTCGACATCGAGGGACAGGAAGATCTCGAAGAGCAGCTCGAGCGGTCCGACGTGTCCTGTCTGTTCGTGAGCCACGACCGCTTCTTCACGCGCAGCGCGGCGACGCGCTTTCTGGAGATCCGCCGCGGCCGGCTGGTCGAGATCGACGATCCGGACGCCTTCTTCGACGCCCAGGCCGACGAAGCGGCTTAACGCGGCGGAAGATCGCGCGAGAGGCCGATCAGCGGCCTGGTCGGCGGCGCCTCGGCGGTTTCCGCCAGCGGCCTGGGCTCGTTGTCGATCGGCGACGCCGTCGCGCCGGCGCCGACGTTCGAGCCGACGCCGCTGCCGCTGGCGGCGGGACTGCCGCCCGGCACGCCGGGACGCGTGTCGGTGCCGCCGAACCCCGGCACCCGCGTGTCGGGAATCGGGGAGGAGGACTGGGCCCACGCAGCGCTTGCCGCGCACGCGATCGCGCCCGTTACGAACATCGTGAAAATCGACCGAGTCATGGCAACGCCTCCGGAATGCTGTAGCAAATCAGCGTCCGGAGGCGTCGAAGGTTGCGGGTCAGCTCACGAGTTGGCCGCGGAATGCCCAGCGCGTCATGCGCTTCTCCACCAATACGCAAACGGCATACATCGCCACCCCCATGATGGCGATGGCGAACAGGCCGGCGAAGGTGGTGGGTGCGTCGTTGCGTGCACCGGCCGAGAGCATCAGGAAGCCGATGCCGCGGTTGCCGCCGACGGTCTCGGAGATCACCGAGCTGATGAACGCCAATGTGATCGCCACCTTGAGGCTGGCGAAGAGATAGGGCATGGCGCGCGGGATGCCGACCTTGCGCAGGATCTCGAAGCGCGAAGCGCCGAGGCTGTTGAGCACGTCGATCATCTCCGGCTCGATGGTGGCGAGCCCGGTGGCGACGTTGACCACGATCGGGAAGAAGCTGATGACGCCGGCGGTGATGATGGCGGGCAGCGCCCCGACGCCGACCCAGATCATGAGGATCGGCACGATCGCCACCTTGGGCACGGCGTTGAAGGCAATCAGCAGCGGATAGAGGCCGGCATAGACCAGCGGCGAGGCACCGATCAGCACACCCAGCATCACGCCGCCGACGATCGCGATCGCGAAACCCAGAACCGTGGTCCACAGCGTGTCCCAGCAGAACGCCAGCAGGATGTCGATGCGCTGGACGAAGACCGTGAAGACCCTGGTGGGTCGCGGCAGGAGGATCTCGGGCAGGTCGAAGACGATGCAGGCCAGTTCCCAGACGATCAGGAACACCGCCATCGCCATCCACGGCATGGCGAGGGTGACGATGCGGCGGGTACGGTCGGTCATGCCGCATGCTCCTGGTGGATGCGGTCGCGCAATTCGTGGACGATGTCGACGAAGGCCGGCTCGAAGGTCGAGGCCAGCGTGCGCGGCCGCGGCAGGTCGATCGTCCTCGCCATGACGATCCGGCCCGGACGGCGGCTCATCACGTACACGGTATCGGCAAGGTACACCGCCTCGCGCAGGTCATGGGTCACCAGCACGCCGGTGAAGCGCTTCTCCAGCCACAGCGCCTGCATGACGCCCCACAGCTCCTCGCGCGTGAAGGCATCGAGCGCCCCGAACGGCTCGTCGAGCATCAGCAGCTCGGGCTCGTGGATCAGCGCCCGGCAAAGGTTGGAGCGCTGCTGCATGCCACCCGAAAGCTGCCAGGGATATTTGTCGGCGAAGTCGCTGAGGCCAACGGTCTTCAGCAGCGCCATCGCCTTGGCGACGTACTCGGCGCGATGGCGGCGGAAGCGGCGCTTGTGCGGCTCGACGATCTCCATCGGCAGCAGCACGTTGTCGATCGTCGTGCGCCACGGCATCAGGGTGGGGTTCTGGAACGCCATGCCGACGCCCTTGATCGGCCGTGTCACGCGCTTTCCGGCAACCGTCACCGTGCCGCTGGTGGCGGGCAGGAGCCCGGTGACCAGCTTCATGACGGTGGACTTGCCACAGCCCGACGGCCCGACGACGGCGACGAATTCGCCCTTGCCGATGTCCATCGTGGCATCGGCCAGAGCGAGCGTCGTCTCCTTGCCGAGACGGTAGGTGAGGCTGACGGCCTCGAGGCCGACGAACGTCACTACTTGGCGACCATCCGATCGGCCTTGGGCGGCAGGTACCTGTTGGTGAAGACCTTGTCCGACGCCGGGGCCTGGGGCAGGCCGAAGGCGTCGGAAACCGTCTTGACGGCCTTGGCGAAGCGCGCCGGATCGACGTCACCCATGCCGTTGGCTTTCACGTAGGGCGTGAGGATGTTGGTCTGCAGCGAGATCTGCAGGCGCTCGGTCTCGAGCGCGTCGTCGATCAGCGGATCCTTCTTCTTGGCCGCCGCGATGCCCAGCTTGTTGTCGGCGATCACATCCTTCCAGCCCTTGACCGTGGCGGCGATGAAGCCCTTCACCGCCTTCTCGTTCTTCGCCATCTCGGGCGAAACGACGATGCCGTTGGCGTAGAGGTCGAGGCCGAAGTCGACGTAGCGCATGGCGACGATGTCGTCGAACTTCACCCCGCGCGCCTTGAGGTCGAGGATCGACGAGAAATAGTGGCCCGAGATGAAATCCACGGTGCCCTGCACCAGGCTCTGCTCGCGCAACTGTGGCGTGAGGTTGACGTGGTCCCACTTCGAGATGCCGTTTATCTTGGCGAAGGCGGGGAACAGGCGGAACGAGGCATCGAACACCGGCGCGCCGAGCTTCTTGCCCTCGAGATCCTTCGGCACCTTGATGCCGCTCTTCTTCAGCGCGTAGACGCCGAACGGCGCGTAGTCGTAAGCCATGAACACGCAGAGCACTTCCTTGCCCGGGTTCTTGGCGTTGTATTCGATCGTCGAGTTCACGTCGGCGAAGCCGATCTGGTAGGCGCCGGTGGCAACCCGCTGCACCGCGCCGGCCGAGCCCTGGCCCGCGTCCATCGTGACGTCGAGCCCTTCGGCCTTGTAGTAGCCCTTGTCCAGCGCCACCAGGAACGGCGAGGTCGGGCCCTGGAAAACCCAGTCGAGCGTGAACTTGATGGGCGTCTGCGCATTGGCGGGCGTCATGCCCATGGCGAGCGCGAGCACCGCCGCGCCACCCAGCCACATGGCGAATCTCTTCATCGTCGTTCCCCTCGCTTCATTCCCTGTCGGCGACTCTTAGGCGGCCGTACGGGTTCCGCCAAGGGGATATCAGGCAGATTCTATGCCAGCTCTCTGCGTGGCCACCAGGCCCGCGAACACGCCTCCCCGGGCCATCAGCTCGGCGTAGCCGCCATGCTCGGCGATGCGACCATGCTCCAGCACCACGACCTGGTCGGCGTCGCGGATCGTCGACAGGCGATGGGCGATCACGAAGGTGGTGCGGCCCTGCATCAGCGCCTTGAGCGCCTTCTGGACGCGGGCCTCGGTCACCGAGTCGAGCGCGCTGGTCGCCTCGTCGAGGATCAGGATCGGCGGGTTCTTGAGCAACGCGCGCGCGATCGCCAGCCGTTGCCGCTCGCCCCCCGACAGGGTCGTGCCGCGCTCGCCGACCAGCGTCTCGTAACCCTGCGGCTGGCGCATGATGAACTCGTGCGCCTCGGCCAGCCGGGCCGCCTCTTCGAGTTCGGCTTGCGTGGCGTCCGGCTTGCCGATCCGCAGATTGTCGGCGATCGAACGGTAGAACATCGTCGAATCCTGGAACACCACGCCGATGTTGCGGCGAAGCGAGTCGAGCCTGATGTCGCGATGGTCGATGCCGTCGATGCGGATCACGCCCGACTGGACGTCCCACATGCGATGCAGCAGCGACAGCGCCGTGCTCTTGCCCGCACCGGTCGGGCCGACGAAGGCCACGGTGGTCCCCGCCGGCACATGCAGGTTGAAATGGACCAGTGCCGGTCGCCGGCCGTCGTAGGAAAAGCTCACGTCCTCGAAATCGACATTGCCCCTGGCGCGCCCGATATCCTTGCCGTTCGGCTTGTCGGGCACCGTCGACTGGTGATCGAGCACGCGGAAGAAGTCGGCCAGCGCCGGCATCTGGAAGAAGATGCGGCTGACGAAGCCCGATGCCTGGTCCATGCGGCCGATCAGCATGGTGGCAAAGCCCATGAAGCTGACGATCTCGCCGACGCTCGCTTCGCCCCTGGTATAGAGCCAGGTGCCGAGCACGAAGATCGAGATCACCGTCACCGTCGAGGCGGCCCGCGTCAGCACCGAGAGCAGCGCCCACCAGTTCAGCACCGGATACTGCGCCGCGAGCGTCTCGCCGATGATTCGGCGGATCTCGCCCGCCTCGGCGCGGAGCCGCACGAAGCTCTGGATCAGATGGATGTTGCCCAGCGCGTCACCGGCACGGCCGGCAAGCTCGCTGTGATACTCCTCGACCTGGGCCTGCAGCCGATCGGTCCTGCCCACCACCCAGGCATTGGCGATCGCGAAGAAGACGATCAGGACGATCAGCAGGGAACCGAGCCGCCAGTTCATGAACAGGCTGAGCGGCAGCATGACGAACAGCGCCACGAAGGTCGCGAGGTTCTCGCGGAAGAAGCTGAGCCAGATGCCGAACAGGTGGTCGACGCCGGTCAGCATGATCTTCAGAAGCCGGCCGGAATGCTGCGTGTTGTGGAACGAGAACGGCAGCACCAGCACATGCTCGAAATAGTGCGCCATGGCGCCCAGCCGGCGGCGATGCGCCATGCGGTCGGCCTGCAGCGACACGACGATGTTCGCCACGATGCCGCCGACGCCGACGGCAGCCCACAGCATCAGGAGCTGCCGCGCGTCGTGCCAGAGGGCCTCGTTGGTCCGGTCCCTGGCGTTCGACAGCAGATCGACGACCCGGCCGAACAGGACGGGTTCGTAGAACTGCAGTGCCGCCACGGCAATGTTGGCGAGAGCGAGCGCGAGCGCCAATCCACGCTCGTCGCGCAGCAGCCCGATCACCCGGCCGTAGACCCGGAAGAACTCCATGTCCCGATGTCACCCCGAATCCGGTGTCATTCCGCCAGCGTTCTGTCGTCCTGAGCGCAACTCGCGCCAGCTCCGCGGCCCCTGCCTGATCGTTCGGCGAGATCCTTCGCTGCGCTCAGGATGACGAGGATGGGCGAGGCATCCTGCCTCGCTTGTCGGTCGGAGGCATGGCCTCGCTAGCCTGCCTGAGTCGCCGAACACAGGCCGGACCCGCCCGGTTGGGCCGAGGCGCCAGATCATGATCATTGGACCGCGCGCATCCTGCGCGCTCATACGCGCCTGTGAAGGCGCTCGATCATGAGCGCGCAGGATGCGCGCGGTCCAACGAGGATGACCCGGCGCACGCTCTCGTCGGGGGACGAAAAACATGTCTTGTCGGTCCGAGGCGCAGCCTCGCCGGCACCGGGAAGACACGGTGCGAGAGTGGCGGCCACGCCTCCTACCCTGCCTGCTTCTCGCCGAGGAAGCTCTCGACGGTCTTCACGAAGAAGCTGATCCCGAACGGAATCGCCATGTCGTTGAAGTCATAGCGCGAGTTGTGCAGGTTGATCGCCTCGGTGCCGCCGTTGCCCAGCATCACCATCGCGCCCGGCACCTTCTCGAGCATGTAGGAAAAGTCCTCCGCGCCCATGCTCGGCTTGACGTTGTCGCGCACGCCGTGCTCGCCGCAGACCGTCGCGGCGATGCCGAGAGCGAACCTGGTCTGCTCGGCATCGTTGACCGTCGGCGGATAGCCCGGCCGGTGCTCGACCTCGATCTTGACGCCGTACATCTGGGCCGCGCCGTCGCAGATCTCCTTGATGCGACGCTGCGCCAGGGCACGGTTCTCCGGCGTCGTGGTGCGGGTCGTGCCGCCGATATGGACCTCGCCCGGAATCACGTTGTAGGCCGAGCCCGCCTTGAAGAAGCCCACGGTGACGACCGTGGCATCCTGCGGATCGATGTTGCGGCTGACGATGGTCTGCAGCGACATGACGATGCTGGCGCCCACGACCATCGGATCCGACGTGGTGTGAGGGTGCGCGGCGTGGCCGCCCTTGCCGGTGATCCGGATGTCCCAGCGATCGGCTGCCGCGAGCAATGGCCCCGGGCGCGAGACGATGTGGCCCAGGGGAACGCCCGGCTTGTTATGGATCGCGAAAACGGCATCGCAGGGGAATTTCTCGAACAGGCCATCTTCGATCATGGCCTTGCCGCCGCCGCCGCCCTCTTCGGCCGGCTGGAAGATGAAGTGGACCGCCCCCTCGAAGTCGCGCTTCTCGCTGAGGACCTTGGCGGCGCCGAGCAGCATGGCGGTGTGACCGTCGTGGCCGCAGGCGTGCATGCGGCCGGAGTTCTGCGAGCGATGCTCGAAATCGTTGGTCTCGTCCATCGGCAGGCAGTCCATGTCGGCGCGCAGCCCGATGGACTTCAGCGAATTGCCCTTGCGCAACGTTCCGACCAGCCCGGTCTTGCCCAGGCCGCGCGTCACTTCGAGGCCCCATTCGGCAAGCTTGGCGGCAACGATGTCGGAGGTGCGGGTCTCCTGGTAGGCAAGCTCGGGATGGGCGTGGATATCGCGGCGAATGGCGGTGATCTCGCCCTGGATCTCGAGGGCGCGCGGCACGACGGGCATGTACGACTCCGGTTGAGGGACTGGCCTACTTTAGACGGGGAAGCGGCGCCCAAGCGAGATCGCTCTTGACCGCCTGCATGATGAAGGACGAGCGCGAGCCCTTCACGCCGGGCATGCGCAGCAGCGCTTTCATGGCGAAATCGCTGAAGCTTGCGAGGTCGGGGGCGAAGATATGGAGCAGGAAATCCATGTCGCCGGTTACCGCATAGCAGGCCACCACTTCCGGCCGCGCACGAATTGCCGCTTCGAAAGCCTCGACGGTCTTCTCCGAATGGTCGTCGAGGGTGACCTCGACCAGTGCCTGCAGCCCGTAGCCCATCGCCGCCGGCGAGATGAGAGCTGCGTAGCGGGTGATGATCCCTTCCTCTTCCAGCCGCTTCACCCTCCGCTGGCAGGGCGTCGGCGACAGGCCGACGCGATCGGCGAGGTCGACGATGGGCAGCCGGCCCTCGGCCTGCAGCGTCGATACAATCCTTTTGTCGATATTGTCGAGCGTGGTCATTTTCACTTCAAAATTATCAATCTTTGGAGCTTATCACCAATACTTCCTGGCGAGAGGCCCAACTTCGCCGGGATTCACTCAGGGGTCAGCCCCCATATCCAACCCATGCAAACCCTGACCCCCGTCGCCGGCCTTCGCGGCAACTACACCGGCATGGCGCCCGACTGGACCGTGCCTCAGTCTTCCGATTCCTGCTCCGACGAGGATCAGGCGGTGTGGCGCCTGCTGGTCGAGCGTCAGACGGCGCTGGCCAGGGAGTTTGCCTGCCAGGAATTCCTGCGCGGTCTGGAGACGCTCGGCATCGGCGACGATATTCCCGACTTCGAGTCGGTCAATGCGCGGCTCGAACCGTTGACTGGCTGGAAGATCGTCGGCGTCCCGGGTCTCATTCCCGATGCCGCGTTCTACGATCACCTCGCTCACCGGCGATTTCCCGTGACGGTCTGGATCCGCAAGCGTTCCGAGCTCGACTATCTGGTCGAGCCCGATCTTTTCCACGACTTCTTCGGCCATGTCCCGCTGCTCAGCGATCCGGTCTTTGCCGACTTCATGCAGCGTTACGGCCAACGCGCCGCCGAGGCTGGTCCGAACCTCGACCTGTTGGCGCGACTCTATTGGTACACGGTGGAGTTCGGCCTCATCCGCACGGCGCGGGGCCTCAAGATCTACGGTGCCGGGATCCTGTCGTCCGCCAGGGAGATTGGCCATGCCATCGGCGGCGATGGCGTCGAGCGCCTGCCGTTCGAGGCGGCGAAGGTGATGCGCCGGCCGTACGAGATCGACAAGCTGCAGAATACCTACTACGTGCTCGACGATTTCCACCAGCTCTTCGAGGCTGCCGACATCCGCCTCGCCTAGACAATCACGAGGCCATCGACAGCAACCACGCCTTCTCCCTCGCGCGTCACGAGGAGGGGGTTGATCTCCGCCTCGGAGACATCGGCAAACGCCGGATGCGCCAGGCTCGAGAAAGCGGCGATGGCGCGCGCCAGTGCCGGGACGTCGCCGCGCGGCAGGTTGCGGTAGCCGCGGATCGTGGCGAGGCCCTTGACCTCCTCGATCATCTGCAACGCCTCCGCCTCGTCGACCGGCGCGAGCCGGGTCGCAGCGTCCTTGTAGATTTCCGCCAGCACGCCGCCCAGGCCGACCGTGATGGTCGGCCCGACCAGCGGATCGCGCCGGAAACCGAGGATCACCTCGGCAAGCCCGCGCTCCATCTTCTGCACCAGGAATCCGTCGAGCTTCGCATCAGGGGCATAGGCCTTGACGCGCTTCTCGATCTCGCGCGCCGCCACGGCTGCGTGCTGCCCGTCCGGCAGGCCGAGCGCCACGCCGCCGGCCTCGGTCTTGTGCGCGATGTCGGCCGACAGGATCTTCAGGGCGACCGGTGCGCCGACCGTCTCGACCGCCGACGCGACCTTGCGTGCGTCGGGCACGGCGACGGACTTCGCCATCGGCACGCCGAGCGCGGCGAACAGTGCCGCCGCCCGCCGCTCGTCGAAGCCCGACTCCTGGCCGGCCTGCAGCGCTTCGCGCGCGGTGGCCGACGGCTCGGACAAGGCCGGCACCGGCTGAGGCGTCGGCCGCAGCAGGCAGAGAGCCATCGCCTCGGCGCAGGACTCGGGGTGACGGAAGGCCGGCACGCCGGCCGCCGTCAGCAGCGCCAGCGACTTCTCCGCCGCGGGCGTGAGCGAGACGGCGAACGGCTTTTTCGACCCGGCGAAGCGCAGCAGCGGCTCGACCGCCAGCTCGGGATTGAACTGGGCCGACGATCCGACGACGAAGATCGCCGCGTCGTTGCCGTCGTCGGCCAGCAGCCGCTCGATCGTGCCTGCGACGATCTCGGGCCTGGCGCCGGCCAGGGTGAGATCGACCAGCCTGCCCTCGCCCGCCGCGATGCCGAGCGGTTCCAGCCAGTCGACGAGAGCCTGCGGCGGCCCGACAATGTCGAGCCCGGCCATCGCCATGTTGTCGACCACCATCGCCGCGCCGCCGCCAGTCGTCGTCGCGACGGCGACGCGCTTGCCCTCTCCATGTCCCCCGGGTGCGGGCGGGCGATCGACCAGCAAGGTCGGGACGTCGACCAGCGATTCGAACATCGACACGCGCGCAATGCCGTGACGGCGACAGAAGGCATCGAAGGTCGCATCGGAGCCGGCGATCGCACCGGTATGCGACCTGGCGAGCTCCTGGCCGATGTCGGATCGGCCGAGCTTGTAGGCGACGACCGGCTTG
>Ga0182738_1002881_pt1 | contig 20116 bp, 24 predicted proteins | sample eDN5th30CBELigMG_FD_128876 | JGI IMG/M metagenome (GOLD analysis project Ga0182738, IMG submission 128876) | Enriched Miracle-Growth compost microbial communities from Emeryville, California, USA - eDNA 5th pass 30_C BE-Lig MG (version 2)... ... | reverse complement strand
GCCGATGCAATTTTTCCCGAAAAAACCATTTGCATCTCGCCGCCTTTTGTTTATAAGCCCGCCTCACAGGCACCGGCCCAGCCGGAACCAGCCATGCTGGGGAATAGTTCAACGGTAGAACGACGGACTCTGACTCCGTTAATCTTGGTTCGAATCCAGGTTCCCCAGCCAAAAACTTTGTTTTAATTCAATAATTTACGCCGATCTCGTCAGTGTTGGGGATGACCCCACATTGCACCCCCACATAGGGCGCATTGGCGATGTCAACTTATCTTCGGCGTGAAGCTGATTCCTTTGTATTCAGGCGACGTGTACCTCCCCTTCTCCAATATCGCCTTCGCCGCAAGGAGCTATACCGCTCGTTAAATACAACCGTGCGAAAAACGGCCAAGGTACGAGCAGCGGAGCTGTTCATACAGACTGAGGGGCTGTTTCGCATGCTTGAAGAGGACGAGGAGTACGTTCCGACTGACGAAGATATTCGCGCTGCTGTGCGCTGGAGCTTAAGCACCGAGATTTGGCAGGAGCGTATCAAGCAATTGCAGTCGAGAACTCCGGGTTCACTTAGAGAACATCACGCTGATCTGGCGCGCTCGCTACTGGTGACACTTGAAACGGACCGTCATTTCACTGAAGAAGCCGTTATGTACATGGAAGCCCAATACGCATTAGAAGACGCGGGCTTTACGGGAAACGGCAAAGTCCTCGCGAGAACCGTAGACGTGATGCTGCAAGCGCTACAAGGCTATGTCGACAAGCGTATGCAGGAGGTTTTCCAACCTGAGACTTTGGCCACTCCCTTGCTGACCGTTGCCACACCTATCAATTCTTCGGTGAATACATCGACCACTTCTCCCGGAAGGATATCGCAGTTTCTCGGTCCATGGCAGAAAGACATCAGCGCTGGATACAACCATAACAAGCGCCTGAAGGACGCAGATCAGTACCTCAAGACCGTTGAACTGTTTATCGGCCTTATGGGCGATCTTCCTATCGGACAGATCACATTTGATGTGGCCGCCGAGTTTCGGACGCTTTTGCTCCAGATGCCCGCCACCCATGGTAAAGGCGCAATAGTTTCTCCGAAAAAGGAACTTGCCCGTGCCGCTGCCGACAAGACATTACCACGTGTCACGATGAAGACTGCCAAGCGGCATTTTTCAGGTATGCGCTCGATCTGGAAATGGCTCACCTACAAGAAGCACGTTCCCGCAAACCTTCAGCCATTTGCAGGACATTCTTTCCCCGGCACGAAATCGAAAAAATCCGCTCGCGATGACTGGTCTCGCGAAGACTTGCAACGCCTTTTCACATCACGCGAATATCGTGACGCACCTAATTCCAGCGCATTGCACTGGTTGCCTCTCATCTCCCTTCATTCCGGCATGAGATTAGAGGAGATATGCCGTCTGCGTCCGAGCATCGATATCATTACTAAGGACGGCACGCTCTGCTTGGACATCGCCACTCGCGAGGGTTGGGACCCAAAAAGCGAAGCGGGAACACGTCTCATCCCCGTGCATTCGTGGCTGATCAAACACGGCTTCATGGACTTCGTGAAACTGCAGAAGGCCCGAGGTGCTGAGCATTTGTTTTCACCCGAACTGAGATTGGGAAGGAAAGGCATTAGTCCGGCGTTCAGTCGTGAATTCTCAAGAATTAAGATTGATTTGGGCATCAGCTCGAAGACAGCTTTCCATTCATTCCGGCACACCTTCCGCACAGTGTTGGAATCCACTGATCTCAAAGAGTCGCACATCGATGCCGTCATGGGCCATGAGGGCGGAGGTAGCGAGGGGCGGACCTATACCAAGCGCGTCACGACCGCGAAGCTTAAAGAGGTCGTAGAAGCCTTCCAGTCGCCTTTTGAACTCGGTTTTCTCGGGGCGGCGGATACAAGCGCCCCTCCGCCTGCACCAAAAGTCATCATAAAGAAGAGGAAGCTGACGCCGCCCGTTCTCGATGAGAACGGAAAGGTCGTACGGCAACGCGGCAAGCGCCCATAACCGTCATGCCTTAAGGCGGTCAAACGCCCGCAACCCATCCTTTTGGATTTCCTTTCGCAACGCGTCCGCCGCTCCGGGCAACCTCGACCGGCGCAAGAGGCGCTTTTCCGTGCTTCCGTGCGGCTGGATGTAGATAGATGCAATATAGCAGATCAGGCCGCCTGTCGCATGCTGATGATGGACCTCTTCGATGATGATATTAACCGTCAAACCCCGAATTCTGGTGACTGTCTGGCGCATTGATACCTCCGCTTTCTGATTGAATTTATTGAGAAAAACATAGCAGAAAACGAGATTCGTGAGAATCCTCCGGGCGAGTTTGATGTCGCTGATGGGATAGCGTTCGTTAATTGAATTGGTTGGATTTTAGTGATCTTTGGAGGGGATCGTTCGCCTTAATTTCGGCGGTAGGCAGGGTTGACAGTGGAAGGGGTGGCATAGGCTCCTGTCCCGCCTTTGGCCAGCATGGACATGGCGGTGCCCGAAGGGCAGAAGAGCCGCCCCTTTCGCTGTCACTGAGCGAAAAGGTTCCATGTCTATTTTTTCCCGGTCCGCCACGCGGATCGGATCGAGACACGAGGCTCGATCCGAAGGAGTAGGAAAAATCGACGTGGAAAGGAGCGAAGCTACCTCTGCCGGTTTTTTGACGACCTGGCGCTATTTTTTGCTCTGAAATGAGCCGTTTTGCAGGGTGGCGACATTATTTTTGCTGGCACTTGTAGAAATATCATTTCCTTCTATGTGGTCTATCGATGCGGAAACGGGATTTTCTGTGAAGGTCGATTTCTTAGACGATATTGAGATGATTTTTCCATTATCGAGCAAAATGCAAAGTGCAACTTGCATTTTGCTCTTTCTTCTCGAAAAAAAATTCCAGCCGCATCTTGCGCTTCGGCAGCAAGTGCGCCAAATTTGTTTGCAGGGAAGCCGATCAAGCAAGCGTAGCGACCCTATAAGAGACGGAGAGGTACACCTCTGCCTCTCTGCGGGTCTGCAAGCTTGATCGTCCTTCTCTAGCGCCTCCGTCCAAACGAGGCGTGGATTGAAACGAACTGACGTTCACCGCCGTGTAGGTGGCTCTTCTATTCTCTGCGTCAGCAGGGATGTCCCGCTTCTGTCATCCATGACAGTCGCCTTTCTCTGCTTTGGCAGAGTCAAGGAGCGCATTCGTGCGCTCCCACTTCCAACCATCATCGACATTTTTGCTTCCGTCTCTCACGGGGGGCGAAGCTTTGCCCGAAATTGAAAGGAATATTATGAAGCAGAAAAGCCATGACGCAGCCGACCCTTCACACATGCTCCGCATGATCCGCGAAAAAATCGCTGAAATCGAAGCTGGTAGATACCTTCTCCGTTTCGACGAGATACCCGGCAGTACAACGATAACTTACACTGTAGGCTTTGCGCTGAATCGCTTCGAAGAAATGGGAAGCACTCGCTCGACGCACGCGGCGTTTGACACTCTCGATGCTGAACAGATTCGCGTTTGCCAAATCATCCGCCGCGAGCGCGGCCTGCCGCCTCTACAGTATCGCCAAAGCCACCACCTTCACGGCTTCGGATACTCGGGAGGTCAACATGGCGGCAAATGAAATCGACTTTGGCGAATTCTACGCGCGCTGGCGTACGGAGCGGTTGGCCAAGCTGGTTGCGGGGCAACCTCCAGAGTTCTGGGCGGCGGTCGGCGAAAAGCTCGATGCCTCACCAGACGAAACGATCACCATGGATGAACTTGTGGCGTTGCTGCACGACCGGGAATTTGAATGATGTTCATACAGCTTTCAAAGGACGACAATTCCATCCGCCACGACGGCGTATAGGCTCGACCAACTAACCGCGCCTGCGGCCTAACAACCTCCGGAAATTTAACACCTCACAAAGCTTCCGCATGCGGAAGGCAGCGAAGCTTTGCCAACGAAAGGAATAAAAATGCACCGTCAACTCCACATAAGCGAAGTCTCCATCACTCGCCACGAATTGGGCAAGGCGATCTTCTTCGATTTGAAAGTAGGGACTGCTAAATCAACGCCATTGCTCGAATGGCTGACACATGATCTTGAGCTTATAAGTCTTTCGGAAAGCAACATGTCTGACTGGAACGAACTTTCCGAGGATGAGGTTTCAGAAGTCCGTGCGCGTCTTGATGAACATCTCGACACGATCTTGGGGCCGCTTAGGAATAAAACTCGGGTCGAAGCAAAACCCATTCGGGACCATCTGACAATTGAAGCTATTCCGCATTTGTCCAAAGTCCGAGGCAAGATACGCCACCTGGGCGGCGAGTTTGATTATCTGCATACGGTGCTGATGTCGCCGAGCACAGCCCGCGCAGACCGCTATCAGCTGGCACGGGAGCAAATTAAGGGTGTCGAAGCGGCGATGAGCTTCCTTTTGAACCGTATTCAGCACAACGACTATCTCGACGATGTCGGGTCGGTTCCGCATGAATAATTTCGGGCAATGTAAGGTCGGCTCTTGGAGATGCGGGCAAACGCCCCGCTATGACAGCATCCTGTTCGTCGTGGGATTTGCTCAGAAGAATACTGCCTATTGCGTACGATACGCGGACGAGATGGATTTCGTGGAATGGCTTTCGTGGCACGCGGAACGCAAGGGGTTTCCTCGTTTAACTGATAAAGATGGCGACGTGTGCGAAGCGGCTTACGATCACCTTGAAAGGATCGGGTGTGACGTCACCCGTCACGAATTCTGCCTCTGACTTCTTAGAAAACCGGATCGGCGGTTGACGCCGACTCCGCCTGCTCTCACCATTAAAAAAGACGCCATCACAGGGCTGGAACCCTCCGGCGTCTTTTAGGAACGTATTCACATGATTGCTGATGGCGAAATCATTGTAAAGCTCCACCGCATTGCTCGGTGAGCGGCGGGCTGGCAAATAGCCCAGCCTCAAAACAACAGCCAGACGATTTTCCAAAAAGAAATGTTGACATTTTTTCGGAGCCACAAGGTTTCGATTACGGCACGTTCGGTGCGCGCCAGCACATTGAAAATCTCCATCCGGACAATTCACGCGGCGGCCTCCGAAATGGCGTCGTCAGTTTCGCGCAGCGGGTGCGCGGGCAGGAGAAGCCGTGGAAAGAGTGGACGGTCCCGGTGGGGGGCGGCGCGATAATGGAGGCCGAGCGGCTCCTCCAGCAAGACAACCGAACAGATTTGTACGTGTCGCAGGCGGCTTTCTGGAAATGGCGCTCCATCTCACAGTTGACGGCGATTGGTGCATGTTATGCGGACCTTGATTACCACAATGTCGCCCGGTGGCGCGCCAAAGCTCCCAGAGATGTTGCTGGTGCCGTTCTCGGTCATCTGGAGGAGGCGATGATCCCGCATCCGTCCTACATTTTATCGACGGGCCGAGGTCTTGTTTGTGTTTGGTTGTCGGAATTGCTGCCTCGTACTGCCCTGCCTCGGTGGAATGCCGTGCAGAAGCGCCTAGGATTGGTTTTAGAGCCATTCGGAGCGGACAAGCGGGCATTGGACGCTGCACGGGTATTTCGGCTTGCAGGAAGCGAAAATTCCAGTGCAGATCGAGATCGGTGCAAAGTCGGCATGGTTTGGTGTCACGGTTCGCCTGACACACCGACACGTCACGATTTTGGGACGCTTGCAGACGAAGTCCTGCCCGTCACCCACGCTGAATTGATTTCCCTCCGTGCTGAGCGGGCTAAACGTAAGGCGGAGGGAAAAGATAAGACGCGTCCAGTCCTAACCTTATCAGGGGCGACATATTGGGAATCCGTCTTGAGTGATTTGCAACGCCTCCGAGCGCATCGCTGTCCCGAAGGTGCATTGCCGGAAGGACAGCGCGATTCCTGGCTGTTTGTTGCAGGCGTGGCGATATCATGGATTTCACCGGCAGAAGTCCTTGGTCGGGAAATCATGTCGCTCGCAAGGGAAGCAGCGGGATGGCGCGATAGCGAAACGAAATCCCGTATGTCCGCTGTCATCAAACGGGCACGGCAAGCTGCGGACGGGCAAAAGCTGAAATTCGGCGACCGTGAAGTTGATTGTCGTTATCGGATGAAAGCCAGCACGATTGTCGAATGGCTGGGCATTGATCCGACCGAACAACGCGCGGCAGGGCTGCGCGTGCTGGTCGATGATCGAGATCGCAAACGAGAACTCTCCGTTGAGCGCACGGAAAAGTCGCGACGTGACAGAGGTGTGAAGGATCGTGGCGCACAGCAGGCGGCAAGGTTGGAGATGGGGGGCATGGCCCTATATCTCCAAGCTACAAGAGGTATGCGCCGTGATGACCTTGCAGTCCATTTCGGCGTGTCTGCCGGGCAGGTTTCCAAGGCTATGTCAGAGGCACGGCAGGCGCGGCAAAGACAAGGAAAATTATGATTTTCCCATGACCGGGGGACAAAGCCCCCCGGACCCCGTGGAAGGTAAACACCATACACCGCATCACTTCGTGACGAACGCTGATTCTCCAGCGTTTCGGCTTGTCAGCCATGGGCTGGCAATGGGTCGCACGGCCCAAGCCGCGAAGGGACGAAGTCACTGAGCTTGATCGCCTCCCCGGCGACGAAGGGGGTTCCCGAGAGGGTCTCCACGAAATGGCCTCCATGGAATGGTCCCCTGAAGGGGCCGACACTATCGAAGATAGTGCCAGTCGGTCACTATATCTTTGATTCCGGTACCAATTCCTCTTTGCGCCCACGGTTTTTTCTCCCATCATTGAAGGAGTATTTTCCTATTGGAGCGAAGCGATGCAGGAATACGAACGGCCCATCACAATCGTCAATCAGGGCCTTCCGGCCAAAGCCGCGCTGAAGGTCATCCGCCTGCCGACATCATGGTACGCAGTAATTTGGGAAAGTCGCGAACGTTACGCGGCAGTCTCGCAGGATCGCACCGATATGAACGGCGGTCACGAGCATATGGCTGACGAGGAATTTCTGAGTAGGGTCCAGCTTGTCGCATCATTCGTGCAAGGCATCGATTTTCTGTTTGATCCAGTACCTTCGCATCCGGTGAAAAAGCGGAGGCAAAATAATGGCCTACGGTGAACAAGTTGCAGGTGTGCGCGCTGAATTTAGAGAATTCAGATATAAGGAATCTCTCCTTCGTATTCGCACATCCGTCGGTGTTATCCACGTCTCGCGCAATCGGGTCTTGATCCTTTTCCCTCTCGCAAAGCCGCCCGTCCTGAAGTCGCTCACAGCCAAACGGATTTCACTTATCGCACCGGATGGCCGTGATCTCGTGAAGGAATGGCGAGAACCGGCCTGCGTTCAAACCCTCGGTGGTTGATCCGTGGGATACCAGTTTATCCATTTAGAGGGGTTTTCTCGCAAGGCGGACGCGAAGGGCCGGGATACAAATTTTATTTTTGGGGAGGCATCCCGTCGGCCTGAAGCCTCGGTGCATGTTTCTGCTCCCGTGACACCTATCGTCGTGTACGGCGTCGGCGTCGAGGCAGTACAGGAAATGCATGACGCGGCCGTGGCGAGCGCCACGGTCGCAGTGAAGGGCGGCAAGACTCGTAAACTCCGATCCGATCAAAAGACACTCCACAGCGTTGTCGCCAGCCATCCTTTCACCATGGACGAAATTCGCGCCGATCCCGGCAAGCGCAGAGAGGCAGAAGCGTGGGAGAAGCGGACAGTCGAATGGTTGCAACATCAGTATGGTGATGATCTGAAATGCGTGATCCGTCATGAAGACGAATCCCATTTCCATATCCACGCTTATGTCGTGCCGACATCCGATCCTGAGATGAAAGCGCAGAGGCACCATCCCGGCGCGACCGCAAAGCGGTGTGTAATGGATGCTGGTCCAGCCGAAGGCGAGGACCAGAAGGCACTCATGAAGCGCGCCAATGCCGCGTACAAGACTACTATGCGCGCATGGCAAGATAGCTACCATGAGGACGTTGCCGTTCCTTCCGGCCTTACCCGCCTTGGCCCGCAACGTCGTCGCCTGTCGAGGGACGAATGGCAGCGGGAACAAGTACAAGCCCAGGCACTGAAGAAGACAATTGAAAAGGCAAAGATCGTCAAAGCCGACGGCGAAACCTTTATCGCCAAAACGAAAGCTGACGCCGCCACGGTCGCAGCCGATGCCGCTCGCCAACAGGAGGCGGCTCGCAAACTAACCGCCGCTGCGCTGGCCGCGCAAGATCGCGCACGCCAGGAGCAAGAGCGGGCGCAGGCGGCGATGGCAAATGTCGCGCGGTACAATGGATGGGCCGGTCGCTTCCGGGCGGTTTGGGATGGTCTGCGGAAGTCTTCCCTTATTGAAAAGGTTCGTGGGGAATTCTCCGCAGAAATCGACCGCTGGCGTAGTGCCGCAAAAGATGCCGAGCGCAAGCAATTAGACGCGGAGCGCCAGCGTTACGAGGCAGAACAGAAGGCACGAGCGGCACAAGATGCGGCGATGCGTGCAGGAATCGAACGCGACCGGCTGCGGTCGATGCTCTCACCCGCCGTCGATCACTCCGCGCCGGAACTGTCACCAGCGCCGAAACTGGTGCTGAAACCCAATTTTGCAAAAAAGGAAAAACGTGATGCTTAAACTGATATTCACCGCCATGATGCTGATCGCGTCCAACACCTCCGCTGGCGAAATCGTCTTCCGGTCGCCCACCTCTGGCACGCTGGCCGCTATTGTTGATCCTGCACCAACACAGCCGGAACCGGAGCAACCTGTTCTTGCCATCCGTTACGAGCCTGTCAGCGTTTCCGCTGGTGCGTCGGTGCTTATCACGCCCGTTGGTGACGTTTCAGGCTATTCGTTCTCGGTGTCGGAGCCATTGCCGCCCGGCCTTCTATTTGAATCGGCAACAGGAAGAATCGTCGGTGTCGCGGCGATCCGGGGCAACCACGATTTCATCGTCCGCGCGCTAAAGAATGGCTTCTCCGAAGATTTGGTCCTGTCAATCATCATCTCCTAAACGCTCTCTGGCTAAGAGCGTGGGGCGTGGGGGACTAATGGAGCAATCCCCCGCGCCGTCTTGGCTTTACTGCACGAGCAGCGGGCCACCGTTCATATGCCGCAGGAATGCCTCTTCCGCCCCTCTCTGCGCTTCCGCTTCCGTTTCTGCGTGCCATTGGCCGATGCAGATGTCTTTCTGGTCTTCGCTCGGGTCCAGATTGAGCCGGTCCACAAAGTAAGTGTACCTGCCCTCGAAGGCTTTACTCACTTCAAGTATGTATCCGATGTCTCGGGATAATTGTATTTCGCAAAATTTACCATTCCATTCGAAGCTTACTTCCTGCATTTTTCATCTCCTGTTGTTGATGGCGCAGAGATAAGCATGAAATAAAACTGTCGTCAACAAGGCAAATTGACGATTTTAAGAGGGAAAATGTCAACATATATGGAATTTTATTTCAATATCTCTGATTAATATTATTTTTAACAGAACTCCTTTACTTCGGCTCTGGAACTCCTTTGTCGCCATCGTTCTTTCGTGACAATTCCTTGTCGCGCTTTGCTTCCTCGGCCTCGCGCTGTTTACGAAATTCCCACCTGAACGCGGCGGACTGGAAATTCCTGACTATATCGGCGCTCGAATTTGCCCGGCACATCAACAAGTCAGCGGGGTCCGTGGCGTAGGCTTCGTCCAAATACTGGTGCGTCTCGACTGGCGACATGAGTTTCAGGGCCTTAAGGGCATCGCCTTGCCAATGCTGGTCGGTCAAGTCGCTCATGACCTCGCCTACGAATGGACGATAGCCCCAAAGCTGATATCGCGTTGGGAAAAGCTCGCGCTCTGGATCAGACTTCCACGCTTCCTGAAGCTCTACCTTCCGGCTCATTTGGATACCCCGCTCGGCAGTCATCCGCGTCCATTGCTCATAGCTATAGCCGTCGCAGTGGTCGTCGCTGCCGGGACCGGGTGCAAAGTCAGTGTTCGGGTCCGGCATCCAGTCTGCCGGGTCGGCAATGGGGTCAGGATCATACGAAATCGAACGTGTAAATGCTGCGAAGAGGTGTTGGTGCATAGCGAGCACCGCCAGCAAGAATAGCAACAGCATCCTTTGTCGCCTCTTGCGAGCTTCGGCGATCTGTCGGCGCAGGCGTTCTATGTACCTGCGGTACTCGTCGACTCGCCTCTCCCATTCGCGGCGACGCCGTTCTTCACGCTTTTTGATTCTTGCTTTTTGCTCTGGCGTAAGCTGTTGGTGTTGCATGGCGATCTCCTCTGAAAAGGATCACCGCTGGCGATGCTTGAGACAATACGCCGAACCAATGCTTCACGCTATAACACGAGCGCCTGCCGGGCCTTCACGCCAGTCAATTTAAGGACTGGCGACCTGGCGATTTGTCAATAAAGATGCAATAAAAATTCCTCTAAGATCACTTTGCATTGCGATTCCATGATGAATAACACGCAAAACCCTGTTTTTATTGACGTTTTTGCCGGATGCGGCGGCCTCAGCCTGGGGTTGATTCAATCTGGATGGTCAGGCCTATTTGCCGTTGAGCGCGACAAAAACGCCTTTGAGACGCTGTCTCACAACCTAATTCACAACGATGGCCCCGGCTGTTTCAAATGGCCGAAGTGGCTTCCGGTCGAGCCTATGGGCGTGACTGATATGTTGGAACAGTATCAAGATCACCTGAAGGGCCTAAAGGGAAAGGTTGACATGCTGGTTGGCGGACCTCCGTGTCAGGGCTTTTCCAGCGCTGGAAAGCGAAACCCATCGGATCCCCGTAATAGACTCGTTGAAGCCTATCTTGATTTCGTAAGGCTGATCGAGCCCAGAATTGTGTTGATCGAAAATGTCAGAGGCATAACCGCAGACTTTTCCCCGAATGTCGAGGGCGGAGTACGGATAAACTATGCTCGACGCATCATTGAGACACTTGAGAAACAATATCGTGTGGTGACGAACATAATCGACGTCTCCCAGTTTGGCGTACCCCAGAAGCGGCACCGGTTTTTTATCATCGCTATACGCAAGGAGCTTGCAGGTGAGGATTTTGCGCCCTTCGAACGGCTGGAAGCCTTTAGACAAACTTTCTTGCGCAATAAGGGCATCAGCTCACTTCCAGTAAGCACTCGTATGGCGATCTCGGACCTTGAAGTAACGCGCAACGGCACCATCCCCAGCCACGAGACGTCCGGGTTCGAAGAAATCCGATATTCGGGACCTATGACCAGTTATCAAGGAATTATGCGGGCGGGGGCTCCAGAAGGCGTAACGGACACTCGTCTCGCCAAACATCGCAAGGACATCCAGGAGCGTTTCGCGAAATTTATCGAAATATGCCATTCCGAGGGGCGTCTAAATAAATCCCTTTCTCCTGAGCTAAAGGCCAGCTTCCAACTAAAAAAATCCGCAATTCGCGTCTTGGACCCAGATCAGCCTTCGCCAACCATCACAAGCATGCCTGATGATCTCATCCACTATTCCGAACCCAGAACTCTAACTGTTCGTGAAAACGCAAGGATTCAAAGTTTCCCTGATTTTTTCCAGTTCAAGGGGAAGTACACGACTGGTGGGGAACGGAGAAAACAGGAAGTCCCGCGCTTTACGCAGGTGGCAAACGCGGTACCGCCTTTGATGGCGGAAGCTCTTGGATATGTGCTTGCAAAAGCCGTTGAGGAAGCAACGCTTACTTCGGAAACAAACTCTCAAATAACTCGTGGAAGTCTAAAAGGCCGGAGCGCAGTTCTCGCATAGCCTCGACGGTCAGCTCGTTACCTTTGTTATCGTACAAACGCCGTGAAAATCCTTCGCGGACGACTGTAACATGTCCAAGAACATTTCGTTTTGGCATGATTTTTTCCCTATACGCATCAAATTTATTCTTATGATCTTGATGCAGATCGACCGCCTTAAGGATTTTTACCAACAAACGAAAGCGTTCATCGCTAGAATAGACTAGATGGTGCTGGCCAAGTTCGTTGAGATGGGTGATCTTATCTATGGCAGCGAGCGCGTCATTCAGGGATTCTTTCTTGGCAACCATCCTTTCTTTTACAAGTTTCAGAAACTCCTCGCGAAGCGTTTCGTTCTTGTCAAACAGGTCGGCAAGCCCTTCATTGACCATATGATCAATATCGCTAGTTGCTCCCATCACGATACCGCGTGAATGATCGATATCTAGGACCTTGCGAACAAGATTTTCGAAGACTCCGCTGACAACATCAGGCAAATCCGAACGATGAGACGTAAAGACGCCAGGTATCTGTCGTTCCGCTATCATACCGGCAAGGCTGCCAGTCGTCTGTCCAGAGTAAAATATTATGTCCTTGTACTCAAAAATTCCACGGACTTCCGAAACACCCTCATCCCCCTTCTTTCCCGCGCCAAGGTCATAGTCCATCAAAACAAGGTCGATATGGTCGCCGTAAATCGAATTTGAAAGGAATCCCGTCGCTTCATCGACTGAGGTCGCAAACTGCACTGCCAAACGGAACCCTTCTTTTCGAAGGATACTCGCGATCCGTTCTTTTTGGGATTCAACCGCCCCCTGATTGTCCTCGACCCATAGAACGTTGAAATCCAGCCTCATTACTTTGCGATCCTAATCAAGAACGCGGCTCCCTTAACGCCGCTGATTTCCACTACTTCAATGGTGCCGTTCATTTCCCCGAGGACATGCTGGACATGATAAAGTCCTAGCCCAGAGCCATCCGTCTTGGTGAAGCCCTTTTCAAATATTCGGTCGACTTCATCGATCTTAGTGTCAAAACCTCGTCCGTTGTCTTCGACGCGTATATGGATCGTATCTTTAGCAGGGTGCGTTATCTCAAAGCTTACCCTTGTCGCGCGGGCTTTGCGCGCATTCGAAATCAAATTGTCGACTACAACTGCTACGTCAATTGGTTTAAATTTCTTTTCAAACGTCTTACCGTCAGCGCTGACGGAAACATTCATCGGTCCGGAAAGGAATTCCTTGGCCACCTGATTGATGTACTGCTCTACATACTGACCAATATCTGCTTCGATTTTCTCTGATTCCAGTCGAAAATTCGCTTTTGTAGCAAACTTTGTTACTCCCATGATTCTCCTATTAAGGAGCGAAATACCATCCAAAGCCGCTAGCACTTCGGTTCTGGATACGGTTTCCCTCCCTTCTAAACTGACCATGAAATTTTCGATGCGCTGCTGCACATCCACGGCATACATGGTTACCTGATGATGGAGATTCAGAATAGTTTCTGTGTCGAGGCTGGAAACCGACGTCAGGAAGAGATTTCGCTTCCTTTCCTCCTCAAATTGAGATGTTACATCCTGAACGATTTGTTCGGCGACGGATGCCCGCTTTAGCGCCGCTTCTTTGGCCTTCCGCTCTTCATCAGCTTGTTTTCGTGCCCGCTCTTCCGATTCGCGCATTTCACGAAAGCGGCGCTCAGCCTCTTCAATATTTGAAAATAGACCACTGTCCTTAGTCTTTTCAGCGATAGCCCGAAGGCTCGCCAGTGAGTTCTCAAACTGAGATGACCGTTCACTGAGGATGCCGATCAATTTGGTGCTGTATTCCAGAAGCTCAACGTCCTTGTCGTCGACGAGCTTGGCGACAGCATTTGCCACCCTAGCCCGTCCGGGGTCCGTCATCAGCCGTGAGACGTCACCAAAATTCTTGTCCTCGGAGTCGACGAAGGTCACCGGGACGACATACTTCTCAAGCCTAATTAGACAGTGGTCACGGAAGCAGCGCCGAAGCTGTACTACCGCGTCAGTCTCAATTAACCCGGTATTGCGGCTAGACGCCTCCTGAAAATCACTTTCCGCACCTGATACATCCAAACGGCCAATAACATCGCGGGTACCCAGGAAACGCGCGTAGCCTTGCTGCTTACGCCTGTCCATGCCGAACCAGTCATCACTTTCTTCACCAATGGGGTAAACTCGGAACCCATTTCGAAAGACGAACACAGAACCAAATTGGACTGAGGGGACACCCATCCTCCGAGCAAACGTCATCTTCGCTGACTGGTTCAGGAAAAAAATCTGACAACGAAAGCCTGAAGGCTGGAGGAGATTGTACGGGTTAGGTTCCCTTATCCTGTAGATAAGCTCACCCCGGTCAACCAACTTAGTCTCGATATAGTTGGTCTCCGCGTCTATTGTGACTTCGATGGAAGTGGTCTTCTCTGCCAAAGTCGAAAATATGAAGTTGCCGATTTCGCCATTGACTATCTTGGCACGATTAGGCTGCTCCCTTCGCTTCAGCGCATTCTCATGCTCCTCATCGTCGCCTGCAATCTCGTTTGCCGCATGCAAGTAAATCTTAAATCCGTCAGTTGATGCACCAAAGGGATTGATGAGTTTTGAAAGCGCTGACTTGAGTTGTAGTATCTTCTCTCGGCCCCATATCTGACGGGTCCGTTCGATTGTAATCACGGTGCCGTGCGACAGTGCGGGCACCGTGTCAGGAATGTCAAACCCGTCTTCGTTTTGGGAGTAATTAATTCCTATCGAGTCGAAGTGTTTCTTGTGGTTTTCGTCAAACAGCGACCAGTCCACGAACACAGAATGGACCTTTCCTCCCACTTCCTGACTTGAGAGTGTTTGCAACCTGACGCCAGCCCCTAGCCTGTCAGAAGAGAACCGCCCTATTCCTTTACTTCCAGCGTAATGTCGTCTCTCGGCAATACTATCTCGAAAATCAACCTGCCGGTTTACATCTTTTTTCGCTGAATACGCGACGAACAACCACTTGTTGCGGATATCCTCATAGGACATACCGCTTCCATTGTCGGCAATCAGAATGGTGCTAGCATCAATGACGATGTCTACACGGGTTGCTTCCGCGTCAAAGGAATTCTTAACTAACTCAAAGATGGCGACCTCATCGTCTGTAATGAGATCACTACCCAGAACGCTTTTTAGGCCACTGCTAACATCAAAATGAAGGTCTGGCAGTTTGATTACCTCTGTCGATCACATTGCACTCGAAGGCTCGCCGATACTATGCGTCCGGTCGGTGCTGATTCTCAACCTCCGCGACAGTCAGTGAACAGTTTAAGTTATGCGAAGTAGCATTCTACTGATCTGGGGAGTCAAGAAAGGCCCGAACAGCCACGGCCAGCGTCTCCAGGTTTTTTAGCTGACACTCCCAGATTACTAATGACGTCCACCCTGCATCTGTCAACGCACGCTGTACCATCTCGTCGCGAGATTTGTTGCGATCCAGCTTTGACCGCCAAAACTCGCTGTTAGATTTTGGAATGTGCGCTATCCTGCAATCTGCGGATTCATGGCTGTGCCAAAAGCAACCGTGGACGAAGATGGCCTTTCGCCTCCCTTTGAAAACGAGATCGGGTTTGCCTTTCACCTCCTTGCAGTGAAGCCGATAACGATAGCCCATAGCATAAGCCAGACGTCGGACGGTAAGCTCCGGCTTCGTGTCTTTTCCGCGTATCCGCGACATTCGCCAACTTACATGTTCCCGTGTTTCCATCCAGCGCCCCTATCACCTTGCATGCGTTCCGGTCGTACTCGGCGAATTGGATCGTTTGTTGATGAATAGGGGAGTTGGATGATGGAAGTTGACAACTCCGAATCCTACCCCCAAATTGTTGACACGAGATAGCGTAACCGTTTGTATATAAGATGTTTTTGGCGGACACCTCTTCGGCTCCAGGTTCCCCAGCCACACTCCTTTTTCTCAATAAAATCAGACACTTAGGTAATATTAGAAAACGCTAAGTGTTACACCTTTGTGGATACTCCACATGGGTGTTGTCGTTTGGCGGTATCGGATCGAGCGCTAGAACCATCCGGTCAACTGGTGAGACCACTGACTAGCTGTTTCAGCGACAGCCATCATTGCGTCATGAACTTCTTTCGGATTGTTGTGCACCCACACAATAGCCTCCCATGCCGCGCTCCCGGCTACTCCTCCCGCAAGCACTTTCACGCCGGACCAAATCGCCGATCCGATACGAGATAAGATTGTTGCCTGCGTCTGGAGGATTTGAGACTCAGGCTCATCTTTCACAGCTTCGGCGCGCAAAATATTTACTGCCTCTTGCGCCTCGGCAAGCTGCTCAGGTGTGATTAGGTCATCCTCTATAAGCTCTGGAGGATGGTTGTGATTTCGCGGCGCGAGATTTTGACCATAAGCATGAAGGGCGGCTTCAAGGCGGTCGAGCCTCGTAAGAAGTTCGCCTCGCAGGTCTTCGGGTTCTGCTGCGCCCTCTGGCCTGTCAGGCTCCTCATATTCGCGATCATCGTAGTAGTCGTCGTCGCTTGCGACGGGTGCCCATTCGTAGAGGCCGTCGCTTGTGATTTCTTCGACCGCGCGCTGCATTACCTCGAATTCGGCGACATCAGAGAATTCGGACTGGACCTCTTCGTCTGCATCATAGGGGCCACCATGTATCCACAGGTAGCCACCCTCACGACTGTTGTAGGGAGTTCGTTGAGCGGGGTCTTCGTATCGCTCGCCGAACCATTCAACCATCAGTTCAACTTGTTGGTCCGGGGTAAGCGCGCGGAACTCTTCTGCCGTATAGCTATATTCCCCGATGACGTAGGCTCGCTCTGCCATGACGTGTCCCTCATACTGGTCGCAACACCTAACCTCCGAATCATGGTCCATTACAAGGGATGCGCGAGCCGGGTCTTGCCGACGATGGCTATTTGACGGTGCAGGCTTCAAGCAGGCGATTAGCGAGCCGGGTCATATCGTAGGGCAGGAAATAGAAATGGTCGGTGCCGTGGGTATAGAAGTGTGTAAGCTTGTGGTTCTCTACGTTATCGTAGGTCAGGTTCAGCCGATAATAGATATTCGCGAGTTCGTCTTTAAGCTCGGAGACATTTACAATCGTCTCCGAATACCTGCCGCTTTCTATCCGCACCAAGGCGCTGGTGTCGTCAAAACTACCCTCGACGTAGAACAAACCGAGCCGAAGCAGATTACCTATCGATGATGAGACGATCTCCTCGCCGAACAGCGCTATAACCTTCTCACCTTCCACTTTTACGAACTGGCGATGCTCATCTAGGTCCGCGCTGCGAATGCGGTTGTCTGGCGCTGACTTGCTCGCAACCGCCTTTTCTTTGATCGCGACGGCTTCGTGGTAGAACTTCAAGATGACGGCGTCCACGCCGCTCAACTGTTCCAAGACCTTTGGCAGCGCCGGGTCGAGGATGAACCGGACGTCTGGACGCATCGCGTTTGTCATCAGGGCAGCCCACATTTCCGATAGCTGCGGGTCGTCCTGCTTCGACATACCGTCAAAGATCGCATAGAGTTCGCCCTTCGGAAGCGCCTTCGCGTTCTCTATCGGGATGCCGAGGCGGTCGAAATGTTCCTTGGACTTGGCGAGCTTCGTCACAAGGTTCCGATTTCGCCACTGCGTAAAGCTATCGCCGACGAGGCCACCGAACACTTCGCGGGTGAGGCTAGCCACGCCATCAACAGTGAGGTTGCCAGCGCGTTCGGCTACGCGGGCCGCTGCGGCTTCAATCTCACTCTTGAGTAAGGTGATTTCCGGCGCTTTCTGCACTTCGTCTGTCATCCGCGAATCTCCATCCACGAAGATAATCTTGCTCATGACATCAGCGGAAACAAGAAGCCCGCCGATGGTCGTCGGCGGGCCGCGTTTTCAATATATCGGGTGGCGTTCAAATCCACTCAACGGCATCGCCATAGTCCGTCCATGCAAGATGCTTATCCTTGAACGCCCGCAATGCCGGGTCAGCCTTGATCTCGTCGGCGATGCGAGAGCGAACAGTGTCGGCGTCAATGGTGCCGTGCCGGTAGTCGGCAAGGATTTCATCGAAGATGGCGGGTGTCGATAGCGGGTAGGCAATGGCGATCCAGGTTAGGCCGTCCGGGCGGTTCCCGGAACCATGTGTTCCGCCTGGCGGCGCGCGTCGGCGTTTTGGTCAATGATGATCTGGCGCATCACGTCAGCCGGCAACACGCAAAGGTCGGCGAGGATTTCCGCGATCTGGTGCGGCTCGATCTGGCCGGAAAGGTGCGGCATCAGGCCGTCATTGAGGCGCTTGGCAAAGCCGACGGTCAGGTCGTCGAAAACGTCGCTGGGAATGAAGATATTACGCATCGGGCAGGGCGTCCTGTCGTGGTTATCGATACAGGAATCTTACGGTGCGCCGATTCGCCCGTCTAGTATCCCCTTAGAATAATTTTCAACTAAATCATACACTTAGACTAAGTAAATACTTACTTAACCCTTAGCGAGCCGGACGATTTCATTGGCGATGAAGCCGATTTTGTTGGTGCCGAGATACCGACAGGCGGTGTCATATTCCTTTTGAGTATAAGCCGCCCATCCGATGCCGTCTGTCAGATCGTCAACGTCCACCTGGCGGGGCGCACCCTTCCCGGTGATCCTGCCACAAGCACGGGCAATAGCCTCCCTGAAGCGCTTACGGCTCGTTTCGGTATTTGTCGGAAGGATCGCCGTGCCGTGAACGTGGAGCTTCCCTCTCGGGGAAATCTCGAAGACGAACGCAACCGGGACGGCTTGGCCGAAGGTCTTGCGGAGTTCGTTCGCCATGCGGCGGCGAAGATCGTCGGCGGGATTATTACGTGACATGAGGAAGATTTCGCGATCCGGGGAGAGGTTCGCGGTGAAGGCAATGCTACCGGCCTGGCGAGATGTGACTTCGAAGGCGCGCGCAACCTTTTGGTGCTGCCAAAGGGAGCGCCAGGACTTGCTTGCCAGGTCCCCCATGCGCTCGACGGACGTTTGCAAGGTCTTGGAACGGCGGGGCTTTACCTGGTCTTTCGGGGGTGGGGTGGTGGCCTTCTGCGACGGTGTGGTGGGAGTGTGGTTTTCCCCTACTGCACAAACATTCCTGAAATCACTCTTAACGAATTGATTATCAATAATTTTCTTCGTATTTTCCGAGGTGCAGTTTGAACCAATTTTGTCATTCTGCGCGCCATTGATCAGCCGCTTGAGAAGCGGCGAGCAACCGGAATAGCGAGGTGTGTTCACAGGCGACAAGCGAGATACCTTTGCACGGGCTGGAGAAATACGCCCGGCGAGGAGGGTTAGGAAGCGGCGCGCAAAAGCGCCGCAAGTTCCTTAGCAATCGAGGGAGCGAAGGAACGCGCCTCGTCCGTTTCGATGTTGCGAATCTTGATGGAGGTGCCAACACGGGCAATTTCAAGCCCGGCATCCAGGTCGAGCGCGCCGCCCTTCCGGCCGAGGGCGTTATCAATCGCACCCGCAACGGCGGCGGTGGCCTCCTTCGACCAGATAAAGGTGCCGAGGTCAGCCGCCGAGAAATGCACTTGGCCGTTCTCCAGTTCGGCAATGTCCACGGTGCTGCCCAAGCCAATCTGAGGGCCAAGGCCAAGGCGCTTCACCTCGGCGGCGATAAGCTGGCCGATGAGATCAGCAACAGAGCCGCCCTTGTGTTCAGCAAGGCGGCGAAGCTGGTCGGCGCGCTCGCCAGGAATACGGATAAGTTCGGTGCTCAACGAAAACTCCTTATATTCATCTAGAAGTCATACTAGTATAACTAGATGAAAGGCGATTTCAAGGCAAAACCGAAATCCGTGCGCGTGGCAGGAAGACCTTAGCGGCTTCGGCTGTTAAGGAAGTTCCCAGGACGCGATTGCGCTTGAACCTCTTTTGCGATCAGGCCGCGCACGGTTGCCTCCATCTGCGCCGAGACCTTTTTCGCCAAATCGGCATTCTGTTCCGGGGTGCCCCCGCCTTGGGTGTTGACGGTCGTGGGCGCGTTGATGGTGATCACCTGGGTCTGGCTGGCGCTAAAGCCGCCGGGGAGTCCCGTGGAGAGCGACGGCGTAGGCGCGGCACTAGCAAGGCCACCTTCAGCGAACCCCGCGATGGTGCCGCTGTTGATGGCCTCCAGAAGCTGGCGGTGCTTCCGGGTCGCTTTCGCGTTCACGACGAATTCGCCATCGGACAGGCGGGCGGGGATGGAGTCCGACGTGCTGGTGCCAGGACCGGAGACAGGACCGCCCTCACTAAAGCCGAAGAGCGCGCCGAACAAGCCGCCGAGAAGGCCACCAAAGCCACCGCCGGAGGAATCACCGCCACCACCGAACAAGCCGGCGAGCGGGCCATCGCCCATGAGCACGGCTTGCAGTGTCACCTTGATCAGCGATTGCAGAACGCTTTGCAACGCCTGTTGCCAGGTCATGGTGCCGCTAATCAAACCGCTCAAGGCGTC
>Ga0182738_1002880_pt1 | contig 20116 bp, 23 predicted proteins | sample eDN5th30CBELigMG_FD_128876 | JGI IMG/M metagenome (GOLD analysis project Ga0182738, IMG submission 128876) | Enriched Miracle-Growth compost microbial communities from Emeryville, California, USA - eDNA 5th pass 30_C BE-Lig MG (version 2)... ... | reverse complement strand
CGATTGAAATTTCGAATCACATCAAGCTTCATGAATCTCATTTTCCAAAATCCTGATTTCAGGATGCAAAACAAAATTTCTTTGAGTTTCAGAAGAATTGATTGAGAGTCTGATCATGAAAAAATATTTTTTAATTTTTTGTTTAGTTCTTATTTCTCACAAAAAAAAAAAAAAATTAAATTTTTTTCTCCTTTTTCTAAAAATTTTTTTATCAACTTCAAAGGGCATTCTTTCATCCATTGTCGGGTCTTCATTTTGTAAAATCGGACAGAGGGGTCCAAGAAATCGGCCAGTCGGGCAATTTTTTTAGAATTCTGAAGCACTGGATGATGATGTTTATTTGGAATACATTTTAACAAAAAGTGGAAATGAAAAGTTTCCTAATTAATACTAGTACGGATAATAATAATACTGATAATTAAAATATTAGAATAAAAGCATTTAAAAAATAGCCCTATTTTATTCGGGGCGTATACATTATTCGGTATAAATACATGTCTGAAAGGGGGTGTTTTCATATGAACATGAAGTTTTGAATTAGGTAGTACGAAAGTTGAAAACTTTGTTGTATTGACAGAGAAATTCTGTAAATTAAGGGAGAATTAGTGAGCGAAAAGTCTTCTCACTTTTTTCTTGAGCTCATCTCTGGTGTAAACAGAGCCTTTATACCATCTGGAATTTTTAATTTCGCGGATAGTACTTCTGGAATTGGCATCTGCCTTGACCATGGAGATGAAGAGCTCTCTGAAATCAGCGTCAAAAAAGGAAGCCTCTTTTCCTTGGATTGCGCAATGCTTTTTAAAGAACTCTTGGGGGTCATTAGAAAGCAATTCAAGGAGGTTGGTTCCCTGATACAAGTTATCTTCAGCGTGGGGAATCACTCCACCACACTTCAAAACAAAAAGGATAATGCCAGCGGCGTAAATGTCAGCAGCAGCGCCGTTTCTGCATTTGGAGGCTCTCAGCTCAGGGGCTCTGTAGAACTTGGTTCCTCTGGTCAAAATTTTTGAATCTCCCATCATATATGATAAATCAAAGTCTGCAATTTTCAATTGGTAGTCATCGCCGAGGAGAAGATTTTCAAGTTTCAGGTCTAAATGGCAAACTCCATTCTGATGAAGGTACTCAATACCTTCAATGAGCTGTCTGAAATAGGTTCTGATGAGCTTCTCAGTGAGATCAGCTTTGAATTTCTTGACAAAATCAAAAAAGTCGCCGTGAGGAGCATACTCCATAAGGATGCAGGAGACTTGCTTGTCCTTTCCGCGAGAGCAAACGGAAGTCTCTTCTTCAGCGTAAGCGATGTTGATGACGTTTGGGTGACCAAGTGTGGCAAACCGGGCCTCATTCTTGAAATAAGGGTGAGGCTCACTATTTTCAAACCCAAAGACTTTGAGGGCAAAGTTTTGACCTTTTGCGGGGGAATGAGCAAGATAGACTGGAAACTTGGCCTTGCTCAAAAGCTTGACAATATTGATATCTTCATAGTCTTGAGGGTCATGGGAAATGGGCTCAACTGGTTTTGGTTGAACGCTTGAAATGAAAGGGTTGAAACGTTGAAGGTAACTATTAGAAGTAACTTTAGCAGAGGACATTGAAGATGGTATATTGAAAGCAGATGCGGTCTTCCTTCGGCTTTTTTAAATTATAATTTAAGTCATGAACAGAAACATTATATATCGCAAAGAGGCGGCAGGAGCAATATTAATAACCTCAAAATCCATGGGTATCACATCTAGCAGACTCCCGGATAAATTTCGGTTTTTAATTTCATCACGAAAATCACCGATTCAAAAATTCTTTCGGAAAAATTATCTCTTTAGACTTCTTCTTGTTTTTATGGGGCTTTGTGAAATGTCAAGTTTGTATAATAAAGCAGGATCAAAGAGTGGAGGGTTGATGAAGTTGATTTTTTCAAGCTGACTTCCTCCAAATGAGAAAACACTTCCAAATAAAAGAATTAGATACTTTTTACAAAAGGGAAAAACCGTTTAAGCGCATTTCAATATCTCGTAAAAATAGAAGCTTAGGAAATTAAATTCCTTGACAGCAACCCGAGCCCGGAAAGTCTGAAGCTCTTTCCTGCATAAAATTTTAATTTTTATAAAAAGATTGGCTGAAATTATTAGCCAAAATGTTTATTGGTGCCTTTTCTCAATTCCAAACAAATAAACTAGAAAAAATAACATTCTAAACCTTAAACTTAGCTAGTCTTAGAAAGAATCCAAAACATTTCGCGCAAAATGAAAATTTTATGGCCCAGTTAACAACATTTGAAAGAGATGTATTCGAGTCGAAAAAAAATGGTTTCGGGTGCTTGGAGTGAGATTTCAGCCGAGTCTGACATTTTTGATATTGGGAAGTCTGACTTTGCATTTGAAATTGCCAGGATCGCTTGGAAGAAGCGAGAAATTTATATTATAAAAACAGGCGGGGTTGAGTATTGAAATTGAAGAAAAAATTATTTTGTTTATTGAAGAGCTTGAACACTCTGGATGGCGGTTGACCAATTAAAATAAGGCATCTTCAATTCGCTTTGCATCATTCCAGAAGGAAAGAAACTCCATAGTTTCTCCCAAGACTATTTGATTGGACTTGAATGTATGTTTGCAAGAAATAGTCGAAAAAGCATAATATTGAAAATTATGATCCAGATATTGATCACGATAAAGTTTGGATTATAAAATGCAGAGAGTAAAGAAAATTTTAGCTTTAATTTGATACACAACAAATTTGTTTTCGAGCTGGGTTTCTGAAGGGAGTATCAAAAAGGAAGCGGAGAAAGATCAGATCTCTCTCTCAATTGAAGGTTTCGAGAGAGTTGTTTACATCTTTCGATTCTGGATGTATTTTTTCCAACAAGGGAGGGATCATTTTCAGAATCTCAACAGTCAAGCGTTAAATTAAAAAAAAAAGTCGGACCGAAGAAGCTCAAACACCCTCTTGACACCATTCTCAACAAAAATTCAATTTTTCTTCATTAATTGATTTAATTCTTGAATTTTGAGGAAAGAGCTCAAGAGGCATTCAGTGTTGGAAATACGAAACCAAATTCTCTTTTTGGGTTCAGTATTTTGGATTTTTTGAATTTCACAACTCTCATTTTTTTGATGATTGATTTTCAAAGAGAATTTTGCCTCCATCAAAACTCACTTGAGTTGGACCTTTGAGAGGTAAACTTTTTGAAGAATTTAAAATTCTTCCAAAGGAAGAAATAAACGTGAGAAATATTTGAAACAATTCTTCAGGAAAAATGTTTGAAAAGCTTGTCGGACTTACCAACAGAAAGAGATTTTTTTAAAAGGAAGAATAAATAAAATTGGAGTTAATCTCCTTAAAAATAGACTACGTTTTGACTCAGGTGGATTATAAAGCTTGGCTCCTGTTTTAAAAGTCGTAATCTATCTTTGGTAGCTTTCAAAACCGATTTTAAGGGTTTTTTGTTCCAAACTGAAAACCATAAATTTGAGTTTAGTTCGAGTTATAAAAAAATGTCCTTTTTTCAAAAAGAACTTCAGAAAAATAGTTTCCAATATTGATAGAGAAGTCATAGATCATATTTTTGCAATCCGGATGTTATTCACTTTTACTCTCAAACTCAAATTCCAAGTCATGAAAATATTTTAAAATGGTGAGAATTTAGGGACCTTTGCGTTCAGAATTTCAAAGAGACGCTCAAACTCTCTCTGCATGCTCCATTAGATTCACCTTGGTTTTTCCAAAATTGAATTCCTTCTCAGATTTTCCTTTTCTTTATTAAGAATAGCTTTGAAATGCAAGTTCATTTTCGCGGAAAAAAAGTTCAGTTCGTTCATTTGAAAGTCAGAGAAAATTTTTTCTGATTTTTTAAAGAATTTTTGGGGTTTTCCATTAGCGACCTTTTTCAGAGCCAAACTCAAAAAGGTTTTATAAATTTGGATATTTTGGCAAACCAAAAATTCGAGTCATCCTTGTTTTTCATGATATGTGCAAAAATAATTTTCTTTTGTTCATGGTCTTTTTCACGAACTAGAAAAGTTAGGGAAGTCACTGTCTTTTATTTCAAAAGGATTTTGTTCTGAAAATATTTCTTCAATATTTGCCTAAAAATTTTTATGGAAGAGAGATGTTGGAAAAAAAAGTTCCAGAAATTATTCAAGTGTGACAGATCAAGAAAAAAATGATTAATCGAATCTCCAAAACGAAAATATTTTTTACGCAAGCAAACTTTTTTAATATGTCATCAAATCGATCAAGAAAATTTTTTATATTAAATAGTTTTAGCAGGAGTGAGAAGAGCCACGATTTCAGTTTCTTATGATAAATCATTGAAAACTTTGTTGGAGTGCTCTAAATTCCTGCACGCTTCCTCAGCGCCAGTAAACAATTTTTATTTTTTGAAACTCCAAGTCTGAGGATGAAGAAACAAAAGAAGGCTTGGAAAATAATAAATTTTATAATTTTATTCTTACACGCAATTATTTCTATAAATGAGACTCGAACTTGAAAAAGACGAGATGAGAAATAAAATACAATGAAACACAAAGCACCTTCTTATCTTCTTCTCGATAGTAGCAAAAAATTCTTATTTAGCAGACAGAAAAGGTATAAAAATGAGTTTTAACTGTCTTTCAGAAAAGGCTTGTCTAAAAAAGACAAAAATTATTTTTTATATATTTTCCAAAAATGGCTCCAAATCTACTAATAAAACTCGAAAAACCTAGACAGATGAGATAAAAATGTCAAATTCGATTTGCTAAAATGGTTGCAACAAGAAATGGACAAATTTGAGACAAATTTTTAAATTGGTCCTCAAAGTCATGAATTTATTGACAAAGACTTGGAAAACGAGCAAAAAAAGATGGGATAAAACCTATTTTTTGGGACTCTCGGCATTTCAGCGAGCCAATGTAGGTTTTAATGAAGGTCTTTTATTTCAAATATCGTAGGAACTCGAGATATAGTTAAAAGTTAACCTGTGAATCAATTTCTCTCTCTCTTATTTCCTTCGTCTTGACTTAAACTAATTTTACCTTGAATGGCCAAGGTTCGTCAAGATAAGACGAGCCTAAATTTGGGTCACGGATTTGAGTTAACAAAACTTCTTGAGAAATGATAGTTGTTTGCTACTGAATAACGGACTGAAGCTAAAATTTGAGTGATGATTTCAAAAACCAAAATTAACAGAAGAAAAGAAGTGACTTGTGAATTAAATAAAGACAAAGGTTTAATTAGAGGGGTTTCTTGGCGTAAATCCTCAGAGGAACGAGCCAAGAAGCTTTTTCCTGTTGGGAAAGGCCCAGGAGAGAAGAAGTTTATTACCACTATTTGAGATTGCACTTGAATTTCTGTTAATTAGGGAAGCTTCGTGAATGTATGAATTTTATTTTGCCTTGAATTTAAAAGAATTCGAATCAGTCTTTAATAATATTGCGTAGTCAAGAGGATAAATTAATTTATACAGAATTCGCGAGGAAAATCAATTAGGAAATAAAACCACTTTTGCACTCGCTAAGCCTGGGTTTCTCCTGAGAGAGGAAAGCCTAAGAGGGACTGAGAGTTAGTTCAGTTTTTCTCGTTGAAAAGAGCATTTTATGGGTGCCTTTTCCAGTATATCGGGAATTTTATCCGTTGTGCTTTTCGATTTTGAGTTAAATTTAATTAAATTAAATCAGTGAATTATAAAAGGTTGAAAGATTTTTCCGAGTGGAGGCGCGATAAAATGGAAGTGTGCATCAGTGAATTTTCGGTTCGTCATCGTCAAATATTATTAAATATGTTTTTATTAAACCAAAAACACAAAATAGTTATCGAAATGGATTTAGACCTCTCCAGTGATGGATAATTAAAATTCAGCACGTCATAAATCTTTTAATTATACAAAGATATTCTATGCGAATTAACCAAAGTTCATAATTATTAATTTAAAATCTAACAACAACATGTTAAAGCACGCAAAGAACCTCTTCTATTCTCCCTACGTGAGACACTACGCCACCGGAACCGAAAAGCCTGCCTCCAGCATTCCCACTCTTGCCAAGCTCGGCTTCACCAACTTGAACGTCCTCAGAAACCTCTCAGTTGGCGAGCTTTACAAGATCGGTGTCTCAAGAATTCCCCCAGTCGATCCTAACACCAAATTGACCACCATTTCCAGCACTGGTGCTCTCTGCGCCTACTCTGGTGTCAAGACTGGTAGATCTCCCAAGGACAAGCGTGTCGTCCAAGATGAAAACTCCAAGGATGTCTGGTGGGGTCCCGTCAACTTCCCCTTGAGCCCCAAGTCCTACGAGCTCGTTGAAGAGAGAGCTATCGCCTATTTGAATACTAGACCTCGTCTCTACGTCGTTGATGGTTATGCTGGTTGGGATCCTCGTTACAGAATCACCATCAGAGTCGTCTGCTCTCGTGCATATCACGCTCTCTTTATGAGAAACATGTTGATCGTCCCCACTCCTCAAGAACTCGAACGCGATTTCAGCAGAGAAGTTGATTTCCACGTCATCAACGCTGGTGAATTCCCCGCTACCCCCTCCGTTGAAGGAGTCACCAGCAAGACCTGCGTTGCCGTCAACTTGACCCAAAGAAGAATGTCTATCCTCGGTACTCAATACGCCGGAGAAATGAAGAAGGGTGTCTTTGGTGTTATGCACTACTTGATGCCCAAGAAAGGTGTCCTTTCTCTCCACGCCTCCGCCAACGAAGGTGAAAAAGGTGATGTTACCTTGTTGTTCGGTTTGTCCGGAACTGGTAAGACCACCCTTTCTGCTGACCCCAAGAGAAAGTTGATCGGTGATGACGAGCACTGCTGGACTCCCGACGGTGTCTTCAACATCGAAGGTGGTTGCTACGCTAAGTGCGTCAACCTTTCTGCTGAAAAGGAACCTGAAATCTTCAACGCTATCAGATTCGGTTCCATCTTGGAAAACGTCTTGTTCAAGGATGAGGTTAACAGAGAAGTTAATTATGAGGATATTTCCATTACCGAAAACACCAGAGCCACTTATCCCCTTGAATATATCCCCAACTGCAAGATTCCCGCTATCGGTGGCCACCCCAAGAACATCTTTTTCCTTACTTGCGATGCTTATGGTGTCCTCCCACCCGTTGCTAAGTTGGACCACAACCAAGCCATGTACCATTTCATCTCTGGTTACACTGCTAAGGTCGCTGGTACCGAAGTCGGTGTCAAGGAACCCCAAGCTACCTTCTCTGCTTGCTTCGGTGAAGTCTTCTTGCCTCTTCACCCCACCGTCTATGCTGAAATGCTCGCTGAAAAGATGAATAAGCACGGAGCTAACGCCTGGCTCATCAACACTGGTTGGAGCGGTGGTAAATACGGTGAAGGAAAGAGAATGGACCTAAAGGTCACCAGAGCCATCATCGATGCCATCCACAACGGAGAACTCGAAAAGGTTCCCACCAAGAAGATGGACCTCTTTGGCCTCCAAATCCCCGAAAGTTGCCCCGGCGTTCCTTCTGAAATCCTCAACCCCAGAAACACCTGGAAAGACAAGAGCGACTACGACAAGACTGCCAAGAACCTCGCTGGCTTGTTCGTCAAGAACTTTGACAAATACGCTGATAAAGCCTCCAAGGAAACTAAGGCCGCTGGTCCCCAATTAAACTAAACCAAAAAACAATTGAAATGAATTGAATTGAATGATGTACAACTTTGACACTCTATTATTTAAATGAGTAAAAAATTATCTCCTCCTCCTATCTATCTATTATGACTAAAGAATTTCATTTCATTTGATCTATTATCAGATTTTACATATTGATGACTTTATACCAAAACCATATCTAAATCACACTTAAAAATTCTCTCTCTTTAGACACATTGCAGATTTGATTGAGAATAAGGATATTGCTTTCTTGAATGAAGAGTGAAAATTGGAAATCATCTGGTGTAATTGGCTTTCTTTTTTCAAGAACAAGAATAATGATATGATGGGAAAACAATCTAAGTTGTCGTCCTCTTGGAATTTTTTTTACCAAATAAAGGTCTTGATCTCTCTTTCCAGAAATATGAAATTGTTTCTTGAGAAGAAAATTAGATGAGATTTTTTCCCCCCTAAATCTATGCCTGACTCCATTGTATCATATATTGAAACATTGATATCAGGACTAAAATTATTAATCTGCCCAACAGAGTAAGAAATTGCAATTTTTAGCCCTTTTTTTTTTTTATCAAAGTTGATTGATTTCTTCCTTTTGAATTTCGGCCTCTTTTTCTTCCCAAACGTCTCGATGAGCGTTTTTGGAAAAATAAAAATAACATTATAGGGACAAATTAATAATAATATTCTCTGAAAATCTGTAATTAAACCGAAACGGAAAATTAAGACTTATTGGGAAACATTTCATCAAAATAAATTTAATTTTATCAAGGTTTATTGAGAGTTAGTTTTCTGTTCTTGACTTAGTTCTGAGATTATCTTTCTAAAGCAAGTAACGCTCAAAGATATTGGAACGAGAGAAAGGAATTTTTAAAAAGCCAAAACTAATTCTGCCAGTCAAATTTTTAGAGAGAATTTGCGAGAAAAAGACTTCAAAAACCAACAAAACTTCAAAAAGAAAGGAAGTAGAAATCTTTCTCTTTTGTCCGAGATGAAATTCGAATTTTTCAGAATTCTAAAGATTTTCATGGAAAAATTTACTCATTCTTCATCACTTGATAAGTAGGCATAGGGTTCGTATCAGGTAGTAAACTTTAAAGATGAAAAAATCGCAAGATGATGAAATTTCAGTGGTACATCAATTTCATGACCACAAATGAGGAATTAATGAGATGGATTCTGAACCTCAGACAGATAAGTTGAATGAAGGAATTTTGTTGAATCTCTCAAAGATTTAAGATCTGAGAAACCTTGGAAAAAGACGCTATTGATTGGTGAAAGGATCAGAAAGTGTGCTCTTGCTATCATTTAGTTAGAACCACTTTTTTAATACGTCAACATTTTTGTCCAAAATTTGTATTTCCTTTCACAATTAAAGCGAAAAGCTATTATCAAGGTTTTTTATTTTTAATGCCTGAAAATGTCGTGTAGAGATGTCTCAAAACTGGATAGAGTAAAGAGGTCCCCAATCTGCGAAATACTGATTGACTTTTGATCAAATGAAATGCCAACCGGGAAAAATTTGATAATATGGATCTTAATAGGCCGAACTTTCAAAGAAAAACGTGTTATTTTTTGAGGCAATTTTAAAGAGAAAGGCGCAGGCAAATCATGTTTTTTCAAAGCTGGTGTCTATCAAATCGAATAGGAGCCTGCTCCTTTGATCGATGTGAGCGAGAAAAAGCGGAGCTTCAAGAAAAGGGGCTCGGTTTTTTTTCGCAAAAACAGTGATCCTGACTTTTTTGAATTTGAAAAATCAAGAATTTAAAAATACTTGTCTGCGAATTTGAACTAACAAAGGATTTGCTTGAAATCATATTCATCAAAATTTCCCTTTTTTGCAGGGTAAGGATTGTCTCATTCCCATTTCAAGACGAAAGAATGTTGATGGAGCTTTCTAGAAAGCGGGTACACAGCCAAAAATGCCAAGCTCTTAATTGCTGATTTTGAGATTTTCTGGGCGGGAAATTGAAAGCTCAATAACCTTAAATATTTTGACTGAAAGAAAAGACTTTAAAAACTTTTTTTGAGAGTCAGTTTTTCATATGTTTTGGTGTTTTTAACGTCCTTGAAGGGTCATCTTCAAGGTTTATGGTGATAAGCTCGATAAAAAGGATCTTTTGAGCTAATTTTTGTCCAAGATATATTTTATTTTCATTTAAAAATTATTTTTATCAATATTTTCAAAGATTTAATTTCTTAATATTTACTCGTACAAGTGAAGGCTGAGGGTTCTAAACATTAAATTAGAGCAAAGTGCGATCACGTAGAAAAGCTGACAGCAGTTTGATACGATCTGATTTCTTGAGGAGAGAGATTTGATGTTTTTTGAAGGTGAAAGCGAAAGAAAATAATAACGTCATCAGATGATGTTCGATTCACATCATGAGGTAAGACAATTTCAAATTTGACAAAAATTAAAAAAGAGCTGTTTTGTGATCTTTGTCGACAATTTTTTGACATAAAGAAATCTTTGAGAGATTGGTTTGTGGTCATTTTTTAATTTTTCACAAAAAAGTCTTTCTGGATACTAAAATGGTTTTATTTATATTTTGATTAATTTAAATATAAAATTTTGATAGCTTTTATAAATTTTAAAACGCGACAAAAAAAGAAAGTAAATGAATCAAAGAGCTTCTAAATGGGCAGATTAAAATAGCTTCCAAGACTTGAAATTTGAATTTGCACATTTTTCTTTTGAGGAATGCGGATGAGAAACTCTCATTAGAGTTCGAGGAGCGATAGCCAAGAGAGATAGTCATGAAACATCAAAACATTGAAAATCTTTACTAAGGAAAAGCAAATATATGGTGGTGGGGCTCTTTGATTATTGGCTTCATTACAACAAAAAATCACAATATGAGCTTTCAAAAATAGCTTTTTGTGGAATGGTTATAAGTTAAAGCTACTTTGAAGTTATAAAAATAAATTTTTATAAACACGAAAGGTATTAATTTGCCGCCCAATTTGGACACATGCATTATAACTACCTTAATCGTACTGATGATTTCCCTCCTAAATTTATTTTGGGTTTGGTGAGATATTTTGGGGAAAGGAGACGGTTTACCCATTTTTTGGAGATATACGGGCAAAGCTGGCGAGAGAAAGCCTATTTTGATGGAATTGTAGGCTTTTATTTGCCCCAGCAGAAAAGGAAGAAAATTTAAATTTATCACGATCAATTAATAGAATCAGTCCAATAAAAGTTGAGGCTATCGTTTTTTTTGTTTGAATAATGGTTTCCTTTAAGTTGCCGTGAAACTTCTCTGGCTATTGTTTGTTCGGGGATTAATCCGATAATAAACATTAATCAAATTTGTTTAAATATTTTCCTGAGAATGTCATCAGCAGAATCATCTTCAAGTCTTTGTGTGCGCTATGGCTTTACTCCTTGCGGCTCAACCAACTGCGGCGAGCCTGAGACAAAAGCCCCCGAAAGTCAAAACATTCAAGATATCAATATCATGAAGGTTATTGGACAAGCAAAATTTCCAGTATACCTCGCTTCGATCCCCTACTGCAATCAAAACTTTGCTTTTAAACTTTTCACTCACGAAAAGGGCAGAGTTAGTCCAAGCTTTAGGAACGAAGCTCGCTTCACCTCCCTCAGACACCCCAACGTGATTAAAGCTATTCACTCTCAGGAGTCGAGCTCTATCACTGTTGACGGCAGCGAGAGGAAGTTTTCTTTTATCTTGATGGAATACGCTCCATATGGAGATTTCTACGATCACATTGTGAAGCTCAGCGATAATCTGGACGATCTCCTGATCAGAACCTACTTCCATAGCTTGGTTGAGGGCGTTGAGTACTTGCACAGTCAAGGAGTCTGCCACATGGACCTGAAGCCTGAAAATCTTCTCGTCGGCGAGAACTACAGTTTGAAAATTGCCGACTTTGACATGTCTTTCAAATCTGGCGATGAGAGAATCCTCACCCGGGGCACTCGATCTTACAGAGCCCCTGAGGTCATCGTTCAAAAATGCCAAGATGCTGCAGCCGCAGATATCTATTCAATGGGAACGATCCTGTTTGTGTTGAAGTCCGGAGGCATCGTTCCACACACTGAAGATAGAGTTGTGGAGGGCGTCAACCTCTTTGAGATGCTCACAAACAACCCTGAAGAGTTCTTTGAAAAGCACGAGCAAATTCAAGGAAAAGATTGTTGCGTTTTCGATGCTGACTTCAGAGAGTTGTTCCTTTCAATGACAAAAATTAACCCAAAAGATCGCGCAGACATCAAGCGTATCAAAAGCTCAAAATGGTACAACGGTCCTGTACTCTCAGGGCTCGAGCTCAAGAAGAAAGTCCGCAAGATCTTGAGATCATAATTAACCGTTTTGGAGACATGCTTTTTTTTAATTTTTTTAAAATAACGAGCCAAACCAAAGGCTCGTTATTATTTCGCGACACATGTGATTTCAGAGCTTTAGAATATGAAGCTCTGGTTTCGCTACTCATTAGCTACTTACTGCTGGTGTATCAATTTCAACTTTCAAATTTTCAAATTGAAACTTTTTTAATTTTGCTTGAGCTGGAAATACCTCTTCATGCAATAACTTATTTACCAATTTTATACTGAAGAAAGCTCTTCCTTCATCAATTTATTTTCACCCTTAAGTTTATTGTTTTAATGATTTATTTTTAAATATCCATCCATCCCATTTGAAATATTTCCTTGCTTGAGAATTACCTATGAATTATAAAATTGTGAATGAAATAATATGATTTCTGAATTAAACAAAACAAAATTTTTTTCATGAATTAATTATTTACAGAGAGAGAGAATATTTGTACAAGTTAAGTTTCCAAAATTGTATAAAGAACAAAGTTTTATTGAGTCTCATTCTTTTTAGGCATTGTATTATAATATTGCTATTTCAAGATGAGAATTCAGGAGGAAGGGAAAATGATACATACCTTGAACTTTGTGTATTTTAAGGAGGTCTTTTGAAGGAAGATTTCTCTCATGTCATTAAAGACAATATTCATATGATTCATACTTTGTTGGATCAAAAGTTTGCCAGTTTTAGCATTAAAGTCATCTGCATTCTTTTGAGAATTTTTCCTTTCTCTCTGGAGTTGCTTTAGAAAAAATTAATTTTGAAAGATTCTTGGAAAAATTTTACGAAATCAGTTCTAAAGGCATATCTTTGCATTTGTCTTTGTTTGAATCGTCGATAGAACCTTTGAATGATCAAAACTACAGATTCTATTTTCTCTCTCTTTTGAACTTGTGTGCTGTATTCTTTAAAGGTCTTTTTATCTGCCTTGAATGCTTTCACAAGAGATAAATATCTCTTTAAAAGAACTTTTCTTGTTTTCTTTGTTTGAAGAATTATTATAATAATTAATTAAAAAAATCGTACTTCGCTAACTTTTAATTCGACTTCTTTGAACGTAAGATATCTAATGCATGTTTGAACTACCCCTTGAAGATCCTTAATAAGTTTTTCTTGGAAATCGCTATTATTTAATGAGTAAACAAAATCAATTTTTTTGGCTTGTTTTTTACTTTTTCTGTTTGATGTAACTGCAGTAATTGTAGGTGTTTAGGAAAAGTGTGGTTAGATCAACAATCAAATCATTGTTGGATCTAGAACTATTGATGCTTCCTTCATTGATTGCCATGATTTTTTGGAGTAATTTGGCATCACATGCGATGAAATTAATAGCAGTATCCTGAGTGGGCTGAGAACTTTCGATCATTGCCTGGAGGTTTTTGACATATTTGCTTGTAAAGATGGATGAAGTGTTGATGTCTGAAACTGCCTTGGTAGTTTGAGTGAGGGTCATGTATTTGGGCTTCAAGAGGAGCTGAGTCTTTGCAGCATCTCCTCTGATTAAATTGCGGTCGATTTCTCTTTCGATGTACATGTCAAGGCCAAACCATTTCAGGTCAAGCTGAATTTGGTTTTCAATTTCATCCTGAACTTCAAGGACGACAAGCATATTGTCGATAACTGACTGAACTTCACCCATATCGACTTTACGAACTGGTTCATTTCTTCTCTTGATTGGTGACCTTTTTTCGGGACTTTGGGTGGGAGCACCAAGAGCACTAAAGACTTCTTCGTATTGAATGTAGGCATCGTTTAAATTGCCCTGGAAATATGAAAAGTTGTCGAGGAAAGTGTTGAAGTTTTGAATTGAGAAAATAGGGTTCTTTTTCATATAAGCTTGACCAACTGTTTGAAGCCACTTTCTTGAAGGAGCCAGGCTGACTTGGTTGGAAAACATGGATTTCATTTTCTGTATGCCTGTTACTTCCCTCAAGTCCTGACTCATTTCTTGCATTTGTACAGCCATCAGACAATTTTCTAAAACCACTTGGCAAACTTCCTGAGTGTATTGTTCAGATTGATTTTTCAATTCAAATTCCAAATGCATTTTTTTGGTAGAAACTCGTCTGAGTTCAGTTTCTAACCTCACAACCTTCTCTTCCAAGAGTTCAACTGAATGTTTCTATGGGGAATATTTAGCGGAATAGTTAATACTGAAGGAATTACATATTCTTCAAGATCTTGGGCTAATTTTTGTTCATGAAGATCTCTTTCTTGCATTTGACTGCTATATTCTAAAACGTTGTACTTGGATTTTTCAATAGTTGACATCAAGTTTCTATTTTCTGTTTCCAGTTTTTCATAATCATCATTGAAGTTTTTAAGGTCATTCTTATGAAGGGTAAGTTGGTGTGAAGGGTTACAATTTTATTACTTCTAAATCCTTTAATTTTTGGGAATTTTCTTTTCCTTTTTGTGTCAACTTTTTAATTTCTTCATTCAGATGTTCAATTTCTTGATCTTTTTGTGCTATCAACTCAACGGCATGAGCACTGTCAGCAGCTTGGAGTTCTAATCCATCATTCATTTCTTTGAGTTCAGTAATTTGTTCATTCTACAGAAAATTATGACTATGTATTCAAAACCCTCTGAGTACTAATTCTTGGATCGCCTTGTCATGTTTGGAATTGATATTTTTGAGTTGGTTTGCAAATTGAGTTTGATTCATTTCAATGATTTTTTTCAACTCTTTGATTTTTTGTTCATATTCTTCTCGGTCTCTTTCTGCTCTCTTGAAGTTATTCATCATTCTTTCACCTTCAGTAGATTTAGGAGGTTGTCCTGGATTTGCTGCCATTTGTGCCTCTAATTCCTTAATTTTCGTAATCTATTGAAATTTTTTTTTTTGGTCAAATAAAGCAAGATACGAGAGTTTCTTTTTCACCAAGAAGGATCTCTTTTTGGAAGATTTCATTTTCAAGACTTTGTTGAAGTTTTAAGATTTGATTGGCTTTATTCTTTATAATATCTTCCTTCTATTTGAGAAGATTAAGAAATGCTTCAAAGTTTATAGGAGAAAACCTTTGTTGGACTATTTTCTTGATCTTGTTCTTCAGCAATATCTTTTTCTGTCAATTCTTGAAGTTCAGATTGATTATTGAAATATGAGCTTCTTATTCTCTAGTCATGTTAGAGGTGGATTTATTTGCAAAATACCGAGTCATCTAATGAGAAACTGTCTCCTTCGTTGAGCTCACCAGGACGATTTTTTCTCAACATAATTTTCAATTTGACATTTTCTTCTTTGAGCTCTTCTGAAACCATTTTCAATGTTTCATTTTCCATCATTTGAAGCTCAAGTTGCATTTCTAATTCTCTGACAGATGATGATCTTGCAGGTGGTTCAGGTTCATCCATTAAATTTATTTCCTTCATTCGGGGTTAAATTTTATTTACTAGAGATTTCTTTACTTGATTATTATTGACAACAGGAGTGATGGGAGTTAAGCCTCCGAAACTTTCTGTTTGGTTTCTCAGTTTCAAGATCTCTTGATCCTTCAAGAATAAGTTGTCGGTTATGCGAGAATCAAAAAAGGTACTTTGGTTTTAAGCAACTCTTCATATTTAGCAACAAAATCTTCTTTTTCTTTTTGGACTGAATTGAGTTTTTTAACCAAAAATTCACTGTCTTCTTCTTTATTTCTATTTTTAAATTTTGGTAAAATTTTATCAATCATTCTCTGATTACCTGACAGCATCTTGATGGATTAATTTTTGTTCTTCGAGTTCTGATTTGAGCGTATTGTTCTCATTTTGAATATGTTGGAGTTGATATAAAAGATCTGAATATTGACCATCTTTCTTTTGAACCTCCATTTGTAAGCTCTTGAGAGTTTCTTGATAAGTTGATTGATTGTCTTCAATAATATTTCGAAGCTGGTTTGAGGCGTTTGTATAATCCTCATCTTTTCTTTGGATTTCTAGACGCAGATTTCGGATATCTTCTTCAACTTGTTGGATTGTTTTTCTGAGATTTGTAATTTCTTTGTCTTTCAGGGAGATTTGCTCTTCACAATCATTAATTCTGTTCATCAATCTTGATCTCTCAAGCTCTCTCAGCCCTTGAGCTTCTGTGGCTTGTGATGTTGTCTGAATGGCTTTAATTTCATGATTGGACAAAAGAGCTCGAAGAGAATCAATTTCTCTATCCTTTTCGAGTAATGAATTTGAAAGTTGTTTCTTGGCTATGAAAAATGAGATTTGTTATTGTCTGGAAAATTTTTCTACCTGAAGAGGATTCTTCTTGATGCTTAGAGAGCATTTGAACAAGTTCAACATTGCTTTTTTGGATTTTTTCGATTTCAGCTTTCAAAGCATCTGCCATATTTTTACTGGAAGCTTCTCTATTCTTAATATCCATGCTCTCGTTCAACTATTCATTTTGTTAGAGATTCAAACTTTGAATTTAAAGTACGTGAAGCATATTTTCATCTTTTAGTTTTTGGATTTCAAGTTTAAACATTTGTTCTTGTCTGATTAGTTCATCTTGAAGTTTATAAAATTCGTTATTTTTTTGTTGTAATTGCTCTTCTAATTCGTTTATTCTTTTAGATGTTTTAGCTCCTTTTTCCATACTTGTTCCTTCCTGTGATCCAATAAACTCTCTTAACTGATTAATTTGTGCATCTTTTTCCTTCAATAGGTTGCTCAATTCGTTCAGTCCTATGAGAGGTGGGTTGGTAAATTATAGATTCAAACCTTTTATACTTTCTTCGAAATTCAGGAATTCCTGGTTTTTATAATGAAGTTGGTTTTCTAAATCTTGAATATCATGGGAAGCTTGGTTTTCTTTTGATTTGAAATCTGAAATCACTCTTTGAAGATGATTTTCTTTATCAGCAAGGAGAACTTGAAGTTCACCAATCTCTACATTTGGCTGATTAAAACAAATCAAGGAAAAAAAGTTGAATACTGGCTTGTAATTCATGTTCCTTATCATCATTTTGAACTTGCATATTTTTAATCTCTAAAAAAGGGGGTTTAATTTTATTGTGACCATAATCAGATGTTTACTTTGAAGATAATAATCTTCAGTTTGTTTAAGTCGATCATTATGCTCATTGCTCTCTGTAATTTATTAGTATTTGAAAATCTCTGAAAACATTTATTTACTTGTTGATAAGCCTTCATCTTTTTGGACAAGTTTTTCCTTGAGTTCTGCAATTTCCTTTTTAAAGAAATCTTCATTTGATCTCAAGTTATCCAAAGCCTGATTCTTTTCATATCCAAATTTAATGATAGTCGCTTCCAAATCCTGAATTTTCAAGGTATTTTGTCTATCTTTATTCACATAATCATTCTTTTCTTTTTTCAAAGTTTCCAAGTTATTGTTGAGAGTTTGAATTTTTTCTTTGAGATTTTGGATTTCAAGATTTTTGACCTTTTCTTCATTGTCAAGCATATTGTCTTTTTGACTAATGACTGCTCTCAGAGTTTCGATCACTTTTTTCAACTCTTCTTCACGATGAGAAAAATTTTCTTTTTCTTGTTCATGATTATAGAGAGTTGCAGCATTCTGAAGAGATTTTTCTTTTTCTTTTGAATTATATTTAAGTTTCTCTTCCAATTCAAGTATTCTAGCTAATAAATCGCGTTCTTTATCAAGATCTTGATTGATTTGGTTTCTCTAGGAAATTGGTTGAGCTTATAAAGTCCATCAAAATAAGAGATACCATTTGCTCAATTAAAAGATTCAATTGATTTTTTTCGACTTCGAGGACACTGTTTTTTCCTGTAAATTGATTTCTTTCAGATTCAAGAACTTCCTTGAGATATTCCTTTTCATTATCCATATTCTCAAGATGCGTTTGGAGATGATCATTTCTTTGTTTCAAATCATTGATTTCATTTTCTTGTTCAAGCATAAGTTGATCAATTTCCTCAAGAAATTCCTTGTGCTGTTTGTCTTTTTCAATTAGAATCTGTTTGTATCTCAATTCAAGATGTTCCAACTCTTCTTGTCTTGTAGACTCAATTTTATCAATGATTCCTTTCAGGTTGCTCGTATTGTATGTTTTCGTGAGACTTTTCATCAGTTTATCACTCGATTCAGACATAAGTTTATATTTCTCATATTCCTATAATGGTATGACGCATTGGCTTCAGGAAATAATCTATCTTACTGATTTCATGACGTTAACTTCGTTCAATAAATCTGAAAGTTTTATCTGCATTCTGTTAATTTCATCATCTTTAGCATCAAGTTCACCTTGCAACTGCATTGACAATGCGTAATAATCTTTTTGTTTGTTGATAAATGGTCGATTTTTGACCTTCATAGCTCTTGAGCCGAAATACAAAGATGAGAGAGTTTCTTCGAGATTTTTCAAAGAAGGACCAATATTCACAATAAGCGCAGTTTTTGCATTTCCTCCAAGAGAGTCTTGAAGAATTCTAGTAAGCTTTGACTCTCTGAAAGGGACATAATTTGTCTTTGGATCCGTTAAAGCGTGAATACATTTGCCTTTTTTGAAGATGAGGAATTATTTATTATCGATTGAGATGCTTACCCAATGCAGTAAGGGAGGAGTTGATAGAGATGGCTTCTTCAAGTCTTTCTCCTGAAATTTTGGATTTTTTAACTCTTTCAGAGCCAGCCAAATCAACTAGGTATAAGATTGAAGTGATAATGGATGTATTTGTAAGCGAGTTTTGTTTTTCAAGAGCTATAAGGGAGGTTATGTGATGTTGGTAAAATATACTCTAATACTTTCAACTTGATCGATTGTCAGTTTGAGTCGTTTTTCAAGTTTCACAATAAAGACCGCATGACTTCTGCTTGATGTTGCATTTAAACTAAAATTGGGGTGATGAATTTTCAGTCATTCTATTTTTTGTACGTTGTGAAAGCAAAGGTTCTATTTTTTTCTGCATTAGCAAGGACATCAAGACAACCTTCAACAGATTTGACAGAGACCCATGTATTTCCAGTTATAAATACACCGCTTTCAGGGCTTTCTCTGATTTTGATGTCTGTATTAGAAGGCTGTATCAGATCTTGCAACTAAGAGAAGTGAGAATTGTCAATTTGAATTCGAAATTACAATTTCCATGTATATTTGGAGGTAGGCTATGCGAATTTCATAATTGTATTTATTGTCATTGGCAGCAGTCTCAAAAATATGCTCTAATGCTCTTGGGATGATACCCTGTTTATTAATATCGTTGGGAACTCCAAGCATGGTGTGCGTTTTTCCTGTTCCGGTCTTTTCAAATTTTTTAAAGGCCGCGAGACCTTGATTTTTACCTGTCCATAAGCAAAAATAGTCCCATTATAACCTCTCAGAACGCCCTATCAATTGTACAAATGTTGATAAATTGAGTACTTCGACGACATCCTGAGCAACTAAGCTATAGACATTATTTTGCTGAATTTGAGGATCCAATAAATAGTCATAGTTGAAGATTTTCTTTTCAAATTCCTTTTTCACTAGCCACAGTTGTTAACAGAACGCTGGAAAATAACTATTCACCAACAACAACTTTATTATTTGGATCAAAAGTCTCAATACAAGTTTCTCGATCTCGAAGATATTCATCTTCTGTAAAAGGTCTGAGACGGACAGATACTATCACTCTTTCAACTTTTTGGAGAATTAAATTTCAGGGAGGGTTTTTTTATCAATCTATTCATACCATGCTGTTCTTCGTCAGTTCGACTTGTCGATTGCATCGCAAAACGGTATCAATTAAGTTTGAAAAAGTTGAAATAAAAATTTTAAATACAAGACTTTAAAAGTAGATTTGATTGAAGCATTCTGAAAGATTGAGTATTAATTGATATAAATAGAATTAGAGTCAGAGTCAGGAAAATAGTTGCTAAATTAGAGGACTCTATTGTGGCAAAAAATTCCCCAACAGACAGAATACAAAAACTTAATGATGGTGATGATGATGAATGATGATTTTTCTTCAAAAAAAAAAAGAAATTGAGCAAAAAACTTTTTAGACTAAGATGCGATATTTCTGATCGATTCTTAAACAGAAAAAAACCTTTAATCTGCATCTGATGATGAATTTAGAAATTGACCGACGTCTCAAGGAGCAGCAGCAAGAAATTTATTTTTTTATAAAAACTGATGCATGTCATTATCTGTGAAAATAAAGTTACAATCTATATGAACAAAATGATCAAAAATTTTAGAGAGAATGATCTCTTCTCTCTCTCTCTCT
>Ga0182738_1002879_pt1 | contig 20118 bp, 16 predicted proteins | sample eDN5th30CBELigMG_FD_128876 | JGI IMG/M metagenome (GOLD analysis project Ga0182738, IMG submission 128876) | Enriched Miracle-Growth compost microbial communities from Emeryville, California, USA - eDNA 5th pass 30_C BE-Lig MG (version 2)... ... | reverse complement strand
GGTTCCTTTACAAGAAAATGAAGGGAAAAAATTCAAGCTCAAGGTGGGATTTCAGTCTATACAATCTGGGAAGTAATCAGCTTGCCATTCATGGTGCAGTTCGGAAGGAAAAGTCCAAAAGCTGACCTTAGAAGACAGAATCCAAATAAAACTGTGAATTGAGCCCTATTGAAAGATGTTGGACTTTCTTTTAAAAATTTCTCAGGCAAAGATCAAACAATACAATTGCATCTCTCATGAATCTTCTAAATGAAAGTCTCAGCGATATAATCAAAGAAAATACCCAAAAATACTTTCGTAAAGTTGGGGAATCCGAGAGAGCTTACCAAGAAGGATCTATAAATACAGAAATTTAGAAGTTTCTCAAGAAGTCTAAGAGTCATAGAGTTATTAGTGAGCGACCTTAACTGTAATTTTATAAGGAAATTTATCTGTGCCAAATCTCTAATATCCTTCTGATTAACAAAAACCTAAAACCATAAAAAGACGTCACTTTTAATATTATTGTTGATCATAGAAAGGTTAGGTCGCGAGGGTGAATCTAGAGGGCCAAAAAAAATTAAGCACGTACATGTGAGTTCCAGCATAGTTTAAGAAAAACTGGAAGGTGAAGAATAAAAAAATTTTGAAAGAAAAATAATTCAAGAAAAAAATTTATTTTGAAAGTTCTTTAAATAGTCGAAGTCGGAATTTTTTCGAGCTCTCAGTCTGATGAAGAAAATCAATTTGCATAAAGTTTGAATTCAGAAATACTTTTAGAAAATGCCTGCTTCTGAGTGGAGGCGTTAAGTTAATGAATTTCAGAAGCAAATTAGATCACTTCCAAAAATAATTTTTTGGAAATTTCTCTTGTTCAAATCCTTAATGAATTGGAGAGTTGAACTTTCGTGTTTTTTATGGGGAAAAGTTTTTTTTGAAGAAAATCAACAAAGTCAGGTAAAATTCTTTTTATGAATTTTGGTGATTAAAAAGAATTGTATGTGGATGTTTTTCTTAAGTTCAATTTTGACTTTTGAGAGAGAAAAATCGAATTTAGATTCATTGGCCCGGGTTGAGAAAAGCCATGAGGTTGGATTTTGAAAATTCGAAAAAGAAGAAAAATTTCCTGAAATTGATTTCTGGAAAAATGGCTCTATTTTCTGGTTCTCAATTTGAGTTTTCTAAACCTTCAAAGTAATATCTAATAGAGATCAAAGATGTCATAAAATCAATGAAACGCATGGAAATTGAAATGTATGTCAGTGATATAATTACCACTTTAGGGAATCAAAATTATTGTTTTGGTCTGAATTCCCCTGAGCTGAGATTCTAGACAATCTTAAAAAAATTGGTTTTTGAAGGGCCCAGGGCCCAGAGTTGCTACGCCTTCACCAAAAAAGGATCTATTCCGTTCGGTCGGATAGTAGCAAAATCAATCACCATTTCCAAACAAAACCTCTTCCACCTCTCCCAAAAATTTTGGACGGTCTTTTTTAAAAACTTTTTTCTCCTAAAGTTCTCTTCAAACAAACATTTTCATTTTTCTCAAGATATTTTAGACTCCAAGTTTGATGACTTCCCTTTTGTTTAAAAAAAAGATTAAGGTGTTAGAACTTTTTTCATGGAAAATTTACACTCTTTAGAAGATCTTTAGATTTTTAGAAATTTCTGAATGGAAAATTGAAGAGATCCAATTCCACAAAAAAAAAATCATTTTCAAAAGGTTTTGACTCCTTCATCCTTTTCAAACCTCAAGATTTTTTGTTCTCTCTCCTTCAACTATTTCCAAAACGTCCTCTGTAATTATTGAATTTCTATTAATGCTTTACAAAGATTTTTTTTTGGTGGAATTTGATCCTTTTTTCGAGGATTCATATTATTGAAATTTCTTTTTGAGAATTTCCTCCAATTTTTGTAAAGATGAAAAAACAATCCCAAAATTTTGAGGAAAAGTTAAAGAACTCTAGTTTTGTTTTCTTCTTTTAAATCTTTGATTGATGAAGGTTTTATTCGAACTCAAAATAGAGTTTTCATTTCAAGAAGAAGAATCCTGAATAACATAAAAATTCAAAGCAAGTCTTTGGAAGAAAATCTCTATTTAAATTTTTAAAAATCACTCAGAAATAAATCAGAAAATAAATCTCAGTAAGCTTTTCCTCTTAGGACGCCCTCATTTAACTCAAATTGACAAGAACAGCACAATGAAAGAGGATAATTGGTCAAAACCTGATAAAAAAATGAAGACCTTCAGAAATCGGATTAATCCCCTTCAAAAGTAACTCATGGAGACATATTTTCTAAGTTTGATAGCTATGTCATCCAGTTAACTGAACAAAACATTAATTTTCAGAGGATTAAGAGGATCCAAGGGAGAGTATGGAGATTTGATGCAGATTTGTAAAGAAATAGGGTTGCTGAGATGTAATTTAAGTAGTGTCGAAAATCAAAAGACCTTAAAGAGGCTTGCTGTAGATCTTAAATTTCAAAAGGAAGTTCGAAAAGTCTCAATAAAAGGGTAATAATATCCAAGGATTGAAGGGAGCAATATTTCTTAGGCCAATGGGAGGGGTTGCATTTAAGCATTTGACTGCAGCTATAAGGAGACAAATTTCTTTAAAATCTATCTCTGTCAACTCACCAAGGTAAGAAGAATTGTTATCAGCATAATTCTAAGTATTTGGTTGAATAGTTGTGATGAAATCACAGATGTTGCAATGAATTATTTGAAAGAAGGCCTCAGATTGCATACTCGGTTGAGAGACGTCGCCCTCAACTTTAATCAGTAATCAACAAATTAACGCCATACGCAAGGAGTATTAATTCGATAGCTGTATGGAAATCACAGATAATGGACTGAATCATCTCAAAAAAGGCCTCCAGAAACTCTTTTCCTTAAAGCAGCTTTCTCTTGACTTTACCTCGTAAATCAATAAAAAGACAGCATCTTTTGACTCGTTAGCTGCCGGCAAATTTCAGATACTGGGCTGGGCCATTTAAAACAGGGCTTTGGAAAGCTTACTTCCTTAGAACAATTAGCTCTGAATTTTAACTCGTAAAAATTTGAGGAGGAGCTTGGATTGAAAACATTGTTGAATAGTTGTTTGGGAATGACAGATGTTGGATTACATCATTTACAACAATGCCTTGAGTCACAGAATTGTTTATTATGTGTCTCCTTGAACTTTTATTGGTAGTGAAATCAGCCTTGAGAATTCTGAATAGAGTAGTTGTGAGATTTCTGATGCTGGACTAGGTTATTTGAAAAAAGGACTCAATAAAATGACTTCTTTGCAGCAGATCTCTCTGAATTTTGGCAAGTAAGGGAGGGGAAAAATCAATTGTTGAGAGAAAAGGTGCGGAGATCTCACAAGTGTCGGACTGAAACATTTGAAAGAAGGTCTCGAGGAACTCTCTTCTTTAAGAAATCTCTCTCTTGATTACAGTTAGTAAGGAAATTGAATTTGGAGAAAGATCTAAATTATTGGTTCAATAGCTGTAGGGAGATTTCAGACGAAGATCTGAAGAGTTTGAAAATGGAGAAATTAGTCTCATTAAAGCAGATTTCTTTCAATTTTAATTTGTAAGCAAATTTGGTCTTTGTATATCTCTGAATAATTGATTTAATAGTTGCAGAGGAATATCAGATGTTGGGCTTGAATATTTGAAAGAAAATATCCAATCACATGCTTCTCTTTTAGAAAATATCTCTCTGAGCCTCAATAAGTAACGAACAAATTTCGTTGGATAAGAATTAATTCAATAGCTGCGGTCAAATTTCAGATGTTGGACTGAACTCTCTGAGAGAAGGTTTTCAGGAATTGAAATCTTTACGAAACGTCTCTCTTGATTTTGGCAAGTAATGAAATTTCATCCAAAAAGGTAGTCGAGCGATTGGATAGGTGCCCAAAAATAACAGACGCTGGGTTGAATTATTTGAAAGAATTATTCCAAACATGCACTTCCTTACAAGGGATCTCTCTTGATTTGAGCTCGTAACGAATTAAAAAGAAAATATATTGACTGAATAGGTGTGAACAAATAACGGACGTTGGACTTGATTCTTTGAAAGAAGGCCTTCAAGGACTAGGTTCTTTGCAAAAGATTGCTTTAAACTTTAGTGAGTAAGCAAACTGAACTTTTAAAGAAGTTGAATAATTGAACAGTTGTTATCAAATCGCGGATGTTGGGCTAAATTATCTTCGAGATGGTCTCCAGAACATTGCTTCTTTGCAAAATATCTCTCTTGATTTCAGCTTGTAACAGAATTACTAGATTCATTATTTATTGGTTTAAAAGTTGTGGGGCAATTTCAGATGTTGGAGTTTGTCATTTGAAACGAGTTCTTCAGGGGCTGAATTCTTTACAAAATCTTTCTATTAACTTTAGAGAGTCAGTAAAATACAATGAGAGTGATTTAATCGCGATTAGATGTGGAAGAGTCACAGATGAAGGACTGAGTCATTTGAAGCAAGGCTTACAGACATTGACTTGTTTGCAAAATCTTGTTCTGAATTTTAGCTTGTAAATGAAAAAAAAATTTATCAGTGATTGGTTTAATAGTTGCCAACAAATAACGGACGCTGGGTTGAAACATCTGAAGGAAGGCCTCCAATTATTGTCTTATTTACAGAAGATATCTGTTGACTTGAGATTGTAAGAAGATGGGAGAAGAAAATGTTGAAATTTTGAATAGTTGCCGAAAAATAACAGAAGTGGGAATTGGCTATTTGAAAGAAGCGCTCCAGACAAAAACTTCTTTACAAGGAGTTTCCCTCTATTTTAGCTCGTAAGTCAATTAAGAAAAAGATGATCTGAATTTGGTTGAATAGGCGTTCGATTGAGATGTCCATACAGTTGAGAGAGAGCTTGGGGAAACTGAAATCATTGCTTTATCTTGATCTCCGTCTTTCATAAAGAAAAATAACTGTCCCTTCTTATGTGTATAATTGTCAGTATGATTCTTTGAAATAATTGGATTAAACAGAATCAAATGAAATTTTCGTATCCAAACGAAAATTTTCTTATAGAAATTTTTCTCTCAAAAGAATCATTCTCAGATCACTTTTTAAAAAAATTTCTTCGGAAAAATAAATTCTAAAGGTTTCAGAACCAGAAGCAATGACAATTGAAAGGGCTTTTCAAACAAACCACACAAGGCGTTGCTTTCCATTTCATTTACAGATACTTTTTTTTCACCAAGAATACTATTCTCATAAAACTAGAAAATAATACAAATTATTTCAATTAAAAACTTGCAACAAAAATTCTATTCACAGAAGAGCAATAGAACTCTCAAATTTAATCATTGAAAAATGAATTACTTTTTGACTGATGAGATCCTAACGGGAAATTTTGTTTTATCAATTTATCAGCTTTCTTCCTTTCCGTTTCTTCTCTCTTCAATCTCTCAGCTCTCATTTTCGCCAATTTTTCTTCCTTTATTCTCCTTTCTTCCTCTGCGCCTATATCACGAACTCTCTCCCTTTCTTTTTCTTTCGATTCAGACCTTGACCTTGAACCAGCCGAAGAATCTCTGCTTCTTTCTTTATATTTATCTTTATTCTTATGCTTTTTAAGCTTTTTCTCTTTTTCAGCTTTCTTTTCCTTTTTCTTATTCTTTTTCTCCTTCTTTTCTCTCTTATCATCCTTCTCTATTAATTCATTTTCCTCACGCTTCTCTTCAGGCTTCTTTAAATTCTCAGCAGGTTTCTTCATATTTTCGAGATCGAGAACTTTGAAGTAACTATCTTCTGGAACTTGAAAGACCGATTCCGTTTTATTACTCTTGCCAAAACTTTCCCTTTCTCTTCTTCCTTGCGATTTATTCTTTGATGAAGAACTATCAGTAGGAGCACTTTGAAGATACCAAGGCATTCCTTTTTTTGTTGTTTGACTCAAATAAAAAGTCGTCTGTTCCACAAATCTATCTTCCTTTTGTTTCTTTTCCTTTTCGTAATCTTCATTCTTTTCTTTGGATCGAATTTTTCTTTCATGCTCTTCTTCTCTTTCAAATAGATTGAATTTCTGTGGATTCATCTCCTTAAATTCCTCATCTATTATTCTCAGTTAACAAGAAGGCAAACTCTTTTTACTTAAGGAACTTTTGGGAAGCTCTTCATCATCTTCTCGGTTTCTATTTTGAAGTTTATCTCTTTTTTTCTGAGCTCGAAGGATCTCATATCTCATTTCTGCTTGATTTTGTTCATAGCGGGTCTGTTCTTGATCTTTTTTTTCTTCAGCTCTACGGACGTCTCGTTCGACTTTTTCCCTTGCATCACGATTGTAGACATTCCACCTTTTTTGTGGCAAAATATTTAAACCACCGTGTCCTCCCATTCTTTTCTACTTGTTGTTGATTAAATAAATATTTACAGAAATTATCAATGTTTAAGTTTCGTAAGAACGTTCTTTCGAAGAGGAACTTTTGGAAATTCAATTACTGGGATCAGATCGAGGTTTTTTTTGAAAAATGTGTGGGAAATTGATTGTTCTGCCATAGAAATGACGAATCCAGCAACATTTTCCTTTCCAATCATATCAAGGTAGACTGACTTTTTTTTTCATTGGCTCTCACACTCTCCCAATGGAGAAATTCTAGGAGGATGAATGGCTTGATACTTTGAAAAACTTGAGGAAAGATGATCGGAAAGGAAGGCGAGAAGGTTTTCATTTTTTTTTTTCAGAATTCTTCGAATTTTTTTTAATTATTTCCCTTTTTTTCGAATCTCAGAATTTTTTTTTTAGAAATTGAGAAGAGACTCTGATGACAATTTTCCTTGGGAAAAACTTTTTTCAGGCTCATTTCTGATTGACTTCAATTTTTTCGGACTGAAAAAACTGAGGAGACATTTTCAGAAAACTTCTTTTAAAAGAAATTTTTGTCAAAGTTTATTTGATTTTCAGAGTATTTTGTGAAGCTATCGTTCTGTCAAAAAGATCTCCTCTTTATGTAATGAAGAGAATAGAATTTTAAAAGTTTATTTCCGGAGGTTAGATTGATGAGATAAGGTTGAAAAGATTAGATTAACTCACATTCTGGCGAAAGGAGAAAATAAAAGCCTTTTAGAATTTTGGACCAACAAATTAAAGTAGATTTCTATTGGAGGAAAATCGGACGGCTCCTACCGTATGACATGTCTGAACATGAGAAGAGCTCCAGTGAAAGTATTAAATGGAGATCGCAGTCTTTGGGATCATAGAAAAAATGAATCGATTAAAGGGGAAAATCTTTGAGAACAGCTCAATTCCATATTTAAGCTACATTCGATAGAGAAACGAGAAGAAATGAGGGGTCAATTTCTTTGTGAATAATCAAGATTTTCACACATTTTTTAAAATAGATTAAAAATCTAAATTTACTATGAGTGATCGCGTCAAAGAAGGTTTCTTTCCTTTTCTTTGCTCCAATAACCTTTCCAGTCCTTCAGCAAATCAAAGAAGAAGCTACCAGACAAGAAGAAGATGGTGCTGTAGAAGAGATCTGCATAGATAGCATCCCCTTTGAAAAATTCACCCCTGAAATCTCCAAAGCTCTTGGTAACTATCATCAATTCTTTTGAAAAATCCTTTGATATTTCTTCTTTTTCTGGGGTCATATTGATTTATTATGATAGAAAAATATAAGGAAACATTATTGGATTTGAGTTTCAATGAATGTGGAATTACCAGTCTTCAAAATCTTCCCAATATTCCCCAATTACAATCTGTACCTCAAAACTTCTCTCTTAAAAAATAATGAATTGTGCATAGTTGGAGTTGACTGATAATAAAATCAAAGGAGGAGAATTGAAACATTTGAAGAAGCTCACCAATTTGGAAAGCCTCTGTTTGGGAGGAAACGAAATCTCTGAATATAAGGATTTGGAAGTTTTAAAAGAGCTTCCCAATCTCATTCAATTGGAATTATTTGAATGCCCTATTAGTGAGAAGGCTGACTATGCTAAAAAAGTCTTTGAAGTGCTTCCTAAATTGCAAGTATCTTGGGAATAAATAGCTTTCTTGTTAAAAATTTATTGAAAGGTTTTGGATAATAAAGATAGAGAAGGAAATGAAATTCAACAAGAAGGTCAATTTGATCTCGATGAAGATGAAGAAGGAGAAGATTATGAAGGTAGCTCGGTTGAGTTAGGCTAAAATTAAATGAAAATAGGTGATGAAGAACATCCTGATATCACTTTGAGAAGTGATGATATTGGTAAATAAAGATTTGAGAGAATGGGAGTAATAATATGGAATAGGAGCTGAAGAAGAAGGAGGACTTGATGAGCAAGATGAATTATCAGGAGTAAGAAACCGAGAATGATGAAATTTTTGACAATTTTTATTAAAGGATGAAGATGATGATGCAGTAGAATATGATGATTATGATGCTTATGAAGAAATCAAGAAAAAGAGAAAGACTCAATAAATAGAAATTTGAGACAGATGTGTATAGAATGTATTTTGTAGGCTTATTACATGTAGATAGAAGAATATTTTGGTAATAAGTGTCCAAATGCATTATATGAATTTTGATATCTAAAAAAAAATGATATTATGAGAATAATAAATTACTGGTTCATAGGGAAACAATCAGAAGGAGTGCTATTAGTGGGAAATTTAAGGCAATCTAATTTGTCAATGTTTTTTCTTCAAATCAAAAAATTTTTTCATGTTTTTCACAACGATCTTCATACTAAAAGGATATGAATAACTCATAGATTTTTCAAGTCTCAAGCTCTGGCAATGAGAAAGAAAACTAAATTTTTCTATTAAGATTTTGGTCTAGTTAAAAGCCAAGTTGAATTGTCAAAATCAACAAACAGGCCTTTTAACCTTCTCAGCATTTGCAGTTCATTAAGGATCGCAGTAAAATCTTCTTTGGTTCCGCCACCATCCCACATATTGTAATGCCAAACCGGCTTGATTCCCAACCACCTCAAACTCTTTAGATTCTTCAAAATCTCTGCGAACTCCATTCCAACTTCGTCGACACCCTGCATGTTAAAGAATCCTCCAATTTCAAGCTCTGTCAGTCTTTTTACTTGGCTCAAGTCTCTTAAAGGCCGCAGGCTTTTCTTATACGAACCAACATACCCAAGGTAAAGCTTGAAAATAGTGAGGATTGGGAGCTGAAGGACAGAGTTCATAATAGCCACTGTATCGTTGATATGGTCAACGTCTTGGAAACCCATACAAAGTTTTGTTAATGTTGAGGAATGTTGAAGAATTGAGCCATGAATTTCTTTAATAGAATCCTTGGAAAACTTGTAATTCTTCAAATACAGCTCCAGATCAGTCAAGCCTGTGATCTGACTAATGCCTTGGAAGACTTCGGAGACCTGCCAATCTGCAATCGGAGAATATGTTAAACAAAGAGCCTTGAGGTCTTTGAGATGAGAAAACATTTCAGCAAACTCATTTTCTTGGCTTTTTGAGACCTTTATTGCGACCGATGAGACTCTTCCTAAAGCACTGATTGCCTCAGCATAATTCTTGAGTGCATTCTCATAACCTCTTATTGTAATCTCAGGCTTTGTTCCTTTATTAGTGGAGCTTTTCTTGGATGCTTTCCCAAGCAAAATCTCCAGTAACGAAAGCGCCGAATCCAAGATAATCTCGTTCTTATTTTCAATGGAGAACCCATTATCAGGAAGCTGAATGCTCAGGCGCTTGAGTTGTGAGAAGGTTCCTTCTACTAATAAAGGCTTAAAGGCTGTAAAGGTCTTGGTATCCTTGAAATCAAGGGAAAGCTTTTGTAATTGGGTAAAATGGTTGAATTCTGGGCTTAAATATTCAGAGGGCTTGAGATCTTTTTGTTTTCCCTTGGTAGTTTTTTTGGCCTTTTTAGCAGCTCCAGGAGCACCATAACAGACCAGCCTTGCTGAATTGATCCGATGGTACATGAAATCTCGAGATAAGAGTTGAATAAGGCCTTTTTCTGCTTTCATAACGTCTCCGATATGCATACCAAGTGTGATGTGGTTCAGATGTCCAAGCTGTCGTAGAGAGCGGATTTCTTCGAATTTGTAAGGATATATAAGCTCGACGCTTGATAAATGAGGTAAGCGAAGGAAAATCTTTCGGACGCCTTGCAAGATTTCGGTTTGTTGAGGAAGCTTGTTGCCTGAATTGATAATTTTTCGGCCCATGTAAAAGCTGATCTTTTGAAGCCTTTTGAACTGTTTCAGATGTTTGAAGACAATAGGCTTATCTTCCCATTCAGTATTCCTTTCAATTCGAAGATGGTACTTATTGATACGGTGTTTTCGTCCGGCTCCGATCTTTCTACGATGTGCTTGATCAGCGTTGAAAAAGCCAGGCTGATCTGTTGCACAGAAGAACTCATTATACATCCCTAGATATTTGGATTTGATTGGCTGAGGAGTCGGATTGGTGATGGGAGGGAGGTCTTTGCTTTGTTTCTTCATCTCAACCAAGTCTTGGGCTTTCGCCTTTGTTGTTCCTTTTTTTGGTGGCATATGGGGATTGTGAAGGGGTGGTTATTTATGATGAATTCTTGTTATAAAATATAAGTAAGATATTGTAAATTTAAATTATTTTTAGGATAATAATAGATTGGACTAGTCAAAGTTTGTTCAAAGGATTTTTTGAAAGGCTAGCCGGTCCCTAGCTCACAAGCTTGAGATTTTCTTACATATGGATTTGAGTGAAAGTTCTTTTCGTAAGATTCTTCAGATAGTGATTTGATCGGTTATAGATACAGGTAATGATGATGAAAGTACAAATTTCATTTAAAAACGATTCATATTATTTATTCACAAAATCAATTCATTCATTTTGAAGAAAAAATTCCATCAGCAATTCATTATTTAATTCTTGACAATAGGAATGATAATGAAGAGGAGAATAGCAATAACAAGCAAGGCCACAATAATCTTTATCTTGAGAGCTCTAATATACATAATCCTTGCTAACTTGGTCGAATCGCTTGAAAACATTTGAGCTTGGCTTTGCATATCAGTTGATTTCTTCTCAAGGACCTTATATTCACAATAAATTTCTCTTTTTCCCTCAAAATTTTTCTTACCTCCAAGTTTTGCATATTGTCCATCATGCCGCGAATATTATTACCCATAATAGACTGAACTTCGTTCGCTTTGGCTTGTGCAGCATGGACATTATCTATGCTACTCAAATCGTCATACTTCTTCAACAATGAAGGGAGCACTCTTTTGGCCAATTTTGAAATTGTCACTTCAGTCTCATCATAATAATTTGGCAATTTTTCTATCTCTTCTTGCGCTTCCTATGAGAAATAAGAAACTAATCCGGGACTGATATTTACATTGATCATATTATAAGCATGTCTTTCAGGATAATTTGGGTTACAAAGAGCTAAAATGATAAGTCATTTTTCTCGAGGAAAAATTAATACCCATGAACACAAGGCCATTGGAATCAGCACGACAGAACCAAGCGCCGTTTTGAGTGTTACATTTTTGACGTTCATCAGGTGCTAAATTGAGCATTTTGAGTTTTTTGATAAGGTTGGCAGCTTCATTTTTATAATTGACCTGAAAGAATGGCTAAATGAAGGAAAAGAAAGGGGAGGAAACCTCAAAGGTTTTTTCAATAGCTTGACATCCAAGAATAATGTTATCGGCAAAGCGACCATAAGCGAAGAAACGAACGTTGGAAGATGACATGTTCTGACTGGGAAAATATTTTTTGCTCCTTTTTTTTGTTTTGTTTTGTAAGTTAGTCTTTAAATTTTTTTCTTAAATACTTTTTAACTGGTATTTGCATTGATACAAATCGCCTCTCCCCGAGTACTATTTTTACTTTTGCCTTTTTAAGATTATTGTATTAAATTTTGACAATCATACTGATGAGATTCGATTTATTCTTTTTATTTAAGAAAAGAGATCATATTGTGAGAGGTCTTCCTTATCGATATGTACAGGAAAATATAAAAATAATGTATAAAAAGGGGGATGGGAAATATTGCTATTTATTCATGCTTATTTATTTTGAGGGAAAGAGACTTCAGAGACGCCACCACCGAAAGCTTGTTGAGGGGAGACATAGCTGGCAGATTGTTGAAGGGCATTAGAAGAAAAGACATTTTCGCTTCCAAGTCTGAAGGATCCAGCAAATTGTTCCTTGCTTTCAACACCACCAATTGGTCTGTTTGTTGAAACCATTTGACTTAAATGTGAGATTTGTTCTTCATTGACTCCCATTCTCATTTCCAACACTTGCAAAGTCCTTTGAGAGAGGTGAGTTTTTGAAATTAGAACAAAGGAATTTTACTTGGAGATGATTTGTAATTGATCGAAAACTTTATCAAGAGTTGATGTCACAGCTTCAGGAAGTTGATTAAGATCCATCTACGGGGTTGATTTTAATGGGGATTTTACACAAAATCTCGTTACTTGAGTGGGGTCAGTGAAGGTAACAGTTTTACTTTGTTGGAAATCTTCCCCTCTTCCTTCTTTAAGACTATTTTTTTATGTTAAAACTGGGCTAAAAACAACCTCTGGATACCTGTGGAAAGATTTATCTTTGGTGGAGAAGACGACTTTATCAGTTTTAGAGACATCAAGGGCAGCAGACTTCTTGGTTTGGCCGAAAGTTCCGGTGAGGTTGTATGTGTTGGCAGGTTCAGGTCTGTTTTCTTTGTCAGAAGGAGGCTTTCTGGTGGTAGTATTTGATTGGATTCTAGCTGAGCCTGCAGTCTTACCTGCATCAACAACTTCTTCAATATATTCTATTGAAAAATAAATATACAGAAGGATTCATATAATACCATTGGCATTTTCTTCGAAGTTAGATTTCCAGACCATGACGATATTATCAGTGCCACCAGTCGCGAAATAATCACCGCCAGTAGAGAAAGTAGAGGCAGTACAACCACCTTCGTGGCCATACAACGTGAAGGCTAAACGACCTTGTCTTAAATCCCAAATCTTAAGTCTGGCATCATCAGAAGCAGAAATCAAATAGTTTCCACTTGGATGGAAAGTGATTTGGTTGATATTATCAGAATGAGCATCATAATGTTGCAAAAGTCTCTTTGATCTGATATCCCAGATCTTGATCTTCTTATCACGAGAACAAGAGGCCACACAGGTACCATCAGGGTGGAATTTGACGGAGTTTACCATACCAGTGTGGTCAGTAAAAGTGTGGATTTCTTGCCTATGCTCAACATCCCACAATTTCACTGTCTTATCATCACTACCAGTAGCAATAAGACGGACATCAGGGCTGAATTGTGAAGTTCTGATCCAGTTGCTATGTCCAGTTAAAGAGAAGATGAATTTGCGGTCAGCTGTATTCCAGACTTTGGCAGTTTTATCGTCAGAGGAGGTCAAAAGAAGCTTCCCATCACATGAGAAATTCACTGAACGGACTGCAGCAGCATGGGCTTTTAATGTTATAGCTTGGCCTTCAACAGAATTGCTCCATAATTTAACGGTAGTATCCTTTGAAGCAGAAGCGATAAGAGCTCCATTAGGAGAAAATGAGACATCATGAACTGGTCCCTATGAAAAGTGAGAATTTTAAAGGAGATTATTGAGTACTTTATGGCCGATAAATTTGAAAGGACGCTGTTGAGTTTTAAAGTTCCAAACGGTAACAGTGTTATCTTGAGAAGCAGAGGCAATTTGTTTCCTTTAGAAGATTTAGTGATGAGATTCTCTAATGGGGGAAATTTACATGTTTGGGTTAAAGGAGAGAGCGGTGATGGTTCCTTTATGGCCACGGAAGGATCTGGTGAGGACTGGATCATTAGCAGTGACAAGAGTTCTGATTTGATCTTTTTTGTCAACCATAGTACGAGAGAGAAGTTTTGAAAATAATGAAAGAAATAATTTCTGTTAAAATTTAAAAACTGTTTGGGATTTAATGATGTATTAATAGTATTTCGGTAGGGGAGATAATTTTGATCTCATCATATCTTTTTGAATAAATATCAGTTAATGATGAATTATTTGAAATATGTGAGAAGAATTTTTCTTCAAGGCCAAGTTCATAAATTACACAGACAACAATTTTTACTATAACAAAATAAAAAAGACTCTTTTACTAAATATCAATGACATGCTTATAGGCACCTCTTAAATCAACACTTTTCATTTTAATCTTTCTCTTTACAGAATTCTTCATGGTTTGCGCTAAAGGCGCCTTCTTCTTCTCTTCTTCAAATACTTTCTCCAACATATCGGATCCCTTACTTGGACTAATAAAATTGCCTCTTAACGAATCATAATCGCTCTTTAAAAATCTCATTTTTGGCATATATGCGTCCAGTGTATGTGTTAAAGTTGTATATTGAGTCGTTTGTGTTGTTCCTAAATTCTCTTTAGAAAAGCCTCCTTGACTTGATTTCCTTGATGTTGTTGACTGCGCATATCCTAAGCCTGCTCCAGCCGTCAACAAATTCTCCCTTTTAACCAGCTCTTCTGCCAACATTGACGGCCTTGATGTCACCGAGCCTGTGAAGAATGAATTAAAAGAGATGATTTGTGAGTACTTAGCAAGGGAAAATTGGATCTAAAGGGGCTAGAATTGACTGTACGAGGAGTTTGCTTAACGACTCTTTGTGTCTTTATACTATCTAATGCAAGATTTCCAGGATGAATTTTGAGCGAAGATTTCATCAATGGAGTTCGTCTTCTGGAAGTTCCATCTTCTTCTCCTCCTGAGTCTGCACCTGAATCCACCACTTCATCATTCTCAGAATTCCTTGAGGGAGAATGGTAAATAAGGGAAATTTCAAGGAAGAATTTTATACAGGGTTTTGATAGTTTTGATAGATTTGATATCACCAAAAATAATGGGAAGATCGGATTGATTTCGAACATGAGAATGTCGGGCACTATGCATAGGATTTCGAGTGTCAGATGGAGATCGGAATTTGAAGAAATTATTATTGGTATGTGGGCGATTTTCATGAATATTCTTCATTGTATGCTATAGACAATCCCTGTTAATATTTCTCTTTGCAAAAGAATTTTTGTACCACGTGACGAAATTTTAACGATTCAGGCTTCAATCTCCCAGTTCCATAGAAATCATCGGTATGCTTTTGCGATTTGAGGTTCTCTTCGTTACTTTGTTGGATATGCAGGATACAATCTTCACAGAATAAAGCTGTTTTCTTAAGGAAAGCGACATCATTTCTCAAAGTCTTGTACATTTCGTCCTTTAACCTTGGATAGATCTTCTTTATCAAAGGAGGCACCAAGCTGGTGACTTTCTCATCAACAATCTTTGTATGTTCAGAATTATTCGCTCTTCTTGCAAGTTTCTCAAGCATTTCTTCAAGATTGTCTGGATTTGCCTTTATGACTGCGTTTTCTTTAGAACGGTCTTTTTCTCGTAAGTGATCCCATTCATAGCCTTCTATAATCGTCTTATATGTCGCCTCTGCCACCAAATTTGGCTCTGTGTGGGGATAAATAAAGAGAAATTTCATTTTAAAGGGTTTACCAATATGTTTAGCACAATTGGTGCAAGTGTAGATTTTATGCATATTTACGGGTTTTCCTTTGATAATATCCGTTCTAATGTGATCAGAAATCTATTCACAGTCAAGGGAACAACGTTTAGGAGGAGTCCTTTACGGTAATTTTTGAGAGATAATCTTCAGGTTTGTAGTTCATAACAATCTCTTCTCCTCTCACTTTTTGCTTTATTAAGACCTGAAAAGGAAATATAAGAAATGTGTCCCCCATGGAAAATTTACTTTATCTTCATCATCACCCTGGTCGATTCTTAAAGAAGTGCAAAGTAAGAGCCAGATTCTACTATTCTCATCCACTTTAAAATGCAAGATCATCCTTGCAATCAATATGCTCTCAAAACTCACATTTTGTACATGCTTTGTAGGGTTAATCTGATCTTATTTAAACCGATTTTTACCTGTGAAATATTCGCACATATTCTTTGGATTTTATTCGGTAGCACATATCCTCTTAATGGCCCTGTGAGATATTGTTAAGGATAATCCTGTCATAGCACGAAATATACGCTCTCTGCTATGGAAATTTTCAGCTTCAAAGGTGAGTACACGATCATAGATGTCAAATTTTTTATCATTGATCTTTGAAACAGACTCTATTTTCTCAAACAAGCACAGTTTTGGGCTCCAATTCGCTCTGATAAGATCTACCAAGCCTCAATAAACTCGTTCCACAGACGATTCTCTTACAGTTGTTATCACCTTTGGGTTGAATAAATTGCTGCAAAATCCCATGATTCATCGTCCATTTATCATTTATAAACGTCACTATTATTCTCAATAAGCCCACAAAATACTCTTTATAAGCTCTTACAGAACTCCTTTTCATCGAAATATTCAAAGATAACCTTTGTATTTTCTCCTTTATCATCTGGTGTGTATCTCATAAACACAGCTACCACCCCAGAAGGCGTTTTATTTTTCAAAAAAACTTCTTTTATATGATCAATAGTAAGGTTCTTTTTGGTCTTTTTCTTGAGAGCACCAGCTTTCATAAAGTACCAGGACATTGGCTGACTGTATTTTATGACGACTGTATGAGGAACATAAACAGAAGGAACTAGTAAAGATAAAGGGAAAGGAGAGTTTGGGGAGGTTACTTGTGCCGAAGAGAGGGTCCTTTGTCCAGAGAAGGTGGAAGAAGTTTTCGATTATACCATCACCTTCAAGTCCATATTGGTCGGCAGTTTTATTTGTCTGCTTTTTCATGGGAGTTTTCTATAATTCTAAATGAGTTTATTTAATCTGGCAAGATTAATGTGAAGTTTTAATGAAAAAGAGAAAAATATCTAGCTTGGAAGTCATTGAGAGAGAGAAAATGGAACTGCTCTGAAATCCCAAAAAAGAAGAGAGAAGAGATAGAAGTGAAACTCTTTGAGAAAGAAGTCAGATATTTTCAGAGAATTCCCAATTTCACAAAAATCTTTCAAGCCCTGCGAGAAGATTAATCTTGTTCGACACTTTTGAAAAGCCATTATCTTTGAAAAGAGAAATGTCTATCAGCTATATCATTGCTTTGTCAGACAGAGGAAAATTTTTAGGTTGAAAAATAAAGTTGATTTTTGATAATTCGAAATTTCAAAGAGAAGAGAATTTGGCCTTGATGAAAATTCTCACTTATTAATTTTTTCGGGCTTTTTCATGTTTGGGCGTCATGTCTGTGAGATCTCATAAATCGTTTGAATGCTTCAGTTGACTGATTTTCTTTTGATTTTGAAATGAACTTGACATGATTCTATAAAACCTTTTGAAACTCTCAAAATTTTATGATGCCCATTTTTTGCATTGACTGAAAACTCCTCGAAAACTCTGATCGAGTCAAAGCATTATGCTCTCTTATTCATCTTTCATAATCAGAGTTGCATGATATTTGTCCCCAGGAATAGACAGATTTTTTTTGTCAGATTTTCAGAAAAGTCTTTGAACAAAATTAGATTCTTATCTCTTCTTGTCAGCTAACGAGTGAACTATCGAAACAACTCTCTTGAAATCAATTTTTAAATATTTAAAGTGTGCCCAAAGATCCCTCTTTTTTTGGATTTTCAGGATTTCCTCTTTTTTATAATCTAAATTTAGGAGCAACCATTTCCATATAAAACTTCAGAATACTCCTGCATGAGGTATCTATTTTGAATGACGAGCGTTTTCCCATCAAAAATATTCCACAGAGAGCGAATTACTCAAAGTACAAAGTGAACCTTGTCTTTGCTTTGAAGAGATGAGCGCGAGCAAGACAATCAAGATAAATAAGAAAACTGCGGTTCTTTCAAGGTTCAAAGAATAGATGAATTTTTGTTTTTCAATGTGACTTTTTAAAGGAAGATATTTTTAGAAGTGTTTATATGTGTATGGAACCCAAAGGCGCTAATATTTTCTTGGAAGATTCGGAAATAACCTGAAGACGCTATCAAACTCTAATCCACTTTGATATCAATCTTTGAAAATCTCTTTGAATCATTGCTCTCTCATAGACAGTCTCATACTGGAAAGAGCTCTGGATAAGAGTATGAGGGGAAGAAAATCAATCCTTTATTTTTGTTTATTGAATACAAGGGCGGAGTTTTTACCTGATAAACAAAACAAAAGCACATCCAAATCTGATTTTCCTTTCAAATTTCCATCTCAGCCGAACACTCTGGCAAGATGGGTAGTTGTTGGCCTCACCTGATTCCTCTTTTTGAAGGAGATGGTTGATTTATAAACCTACAAAAGAACGCTCTGGGCCTAATTTTTTCGAGCCAAGCTGTAGAGCTAATTGACTGTGATTAATTTACAGAATTGAGAATTAATGCCAATCTGATTGAATTTATACGAGGAAAATATGCTTGAGACATTGAAACTCTGGGCCTACAAGAGAATATTTTGACATCTTTTGTTTTATAGAGAATAATGTTGAGGAGAATACAGGGCTATTACGACACGAAAAAGTTTTTGATTTGAAGGAGATTTAAAGAATTGCTCTTTGATTTTGATCCTACAGGAACTTTGGTTTGTTTAAAAGAAGTTGGTTTTCTGCTGAGTTTAATCATGAAATCTTACAAGCTGAACCTGATTACAGTCGCCTAGTTCAAATATATTCTAAAGAAGAAGATGAGATAAATATAGAACAATAGCGGAATCCATCAGGAAAAAAGGAGTTTGGAGAAAATGGCCGGCTAAAGAATTTCGCTTAATAGGATTGCCAATTAATTTTCAACCTCGCACAGAAGAAATTCGAATTTTAAATGGCACTTTTCTGCGCCTTCCGCTTTAATCTTTCTCCTTTCGATGGAATTTTTGAAATTCCCTTTCCCATTTTACTCTCTCTCATATAGATCCCGGGGGAATTTTACAAGTCTTTTTCAATCGAAGAGGAAAGGGAGAGACAGTCTTTTGCCTTTATTTTAAAAATATAGAGCCAGTGCGTTAATTTTTCAAATTAAAAGATCCAATAAAAAACAAGACAAGCCCGAAATCTAGATAATTAATTCTCCCGCGTACAGTTTCTCACAAACTGGCAACTTCCCGCTCCAGGACGCAACTCTTATTTATACCAATTCCTTTCATATCCAACTCAATAATCTTTTTCAGAATTCAAAAAAGTCACCCATTCCTATGAAATCTTTCATTTTCTTAGCTGTCTTTCTTGTTGCTCTTGCTTCTGCTACTGACGCATGGAACCCAGTAGATGTTTCCCAAGTTTCCAATGACGCTCTTCTTCAAGAATTTTTCAACTATGGACTTGATTTGGTCCTTCAAGAAGGAAATAATGAAGGCCTTATCCCTGATACTGACTTGACTTTGAAAAATATTGATAGTGTGGAAACCCAAGTTGATGAGGATGGAACATATTATAGATTTGTTGCTAGTCTTGGTAATGAAAGAGGAGCTGTTTTGCAAGTGACTTTTATTGTGACTAACGATAAAGCTTTGAGCAATAGAGAAAGAAGCATTTCTTATGAAGCTCCTTATTAGAGAGTGTTATGTGAATGTTTTTCATAAAGAAGAATTGATAATGATCTATTTTTAATTTATATGTGTGCGTGTGATAATTATTGAATAATCACGACCTTCTTTAATTAAAATACAACAACATGTTTACATCTTCAAAATCTTCTCACGATCAACTTTAAATAAATCTTTATGAAACAATATCAACTGAATGAAATTCAAAAAGATGAGCATTTTTTCTCTATGAAAACCTCAGAAAATTCTCAAGAGCAAAAAATTTTTTATTCTCAGTCCAAGTGTGAACAAGCTGCAAAACAATTTGTTCTGTTCAGAAAAAATTTATGTTGAAAACTGACCTGAAATCTTCTCATCAAATCCTGGTTTTTTATCTTCTGCAAAGAAACTTCACAAATTACCAGACGCCTTGTAACTCGCTTGGTGGTTTCCTTTTCAGACAAAATCTCTTGATATTTCTCAATTTCTGTTTCATTGATATCTTGTAGATCTTCATCTTGATTTTGATGTCATGAACTCCAAGATCAATCGCATTCCTTTCTTTCAAAGTAACTCCTCCGACTACATTTCTAAAATTTGACGAAAATGTCGCATATAACCTATCAATCAATATTATATTCCCTTTACAAATTTATTATTATTACCAGACAATAAAGGGTAAATCGCAAAAGATAAACAGGAGAATCACTCCAGGATTTCTGTAATACATAATATTGACTTCC
>Ga0182738_1002876_pt1 | contig 20123 bp, 6 predicted proteins | sample eDN5th30CBELigMG_FD_128876 | JGI IMG/M metagenome (GOLD analysis project Ga0182738, IMG submission 128876) | Enriched Miracle-Growth compost microbial communities from Emeryville, California, USA - eDNA 5th pass 30_C BE-Lig MG (version 2)... ... | reverse complement strand
ATGCTGCTGATATTTTGAATACTCCCGCTGCTATGCAAATTCGTTATCTTGAAGCCATCACAAATGTCGCTAAAGCTCAAAATCCTAAGGTTGTCTTCTTCCCTGCAGATTATAAACAAATTGGCGGCCCTAGTAATACTATGGGAGGAAAATAAAAATTTTGAAAAAGATTCAAAGAATATTTTTGTCGTTTTTTATCAAAAATATCGAAAGAACTCATTCACTATTTTCTTGATCAATCCAATTTATAATGAACTCTCAAAGTAATCATCATATACATTGTCATGTCCTCTCACTAAAGTTCCATATGATATTGCTTTAATTGATTAATTAATTCGCTCATTCATTATTGATTCATTAAAAACTGTTTTTCAGTTGGTTTGAGAATGAGATATCTTGATTCAAATATTTCTCTTGTCTCGATCCAAAGTCTCACCTTGCCTTATTTGTGCAAGATTCTCACTTCATTGCTTGGAAAGCCAATGGAAAAGTTGAATCTCAATTCATTTGATCATTGAGATTTCCTGAAAAATATTTTCAATTCATTCAATTTTATCATTATAAAAGAATCTAAGATTCAATTTGACTCCTCTTGATTTCCATCTCAATTTTTGTAAAAGTCAATCAAGATTCATGAAAACTCAACATTTTTGACCTTGAGACCCCAACCAATCTCTCAAAATTTCCAATTGCTTATTTTTCTTGAATTGAAGGTGGTTCACACTCCTTCAATTAGGACTTGAGAAACTAGTTCAACTGACCACAAGGTAAGCCTCCGAAAGGATTTTTAATGAGATTTCTGAAATTCATATCTTTTTCTTTTCCGAAAAGATTAGCCTCAGATTAAACATTTTGTTTCATTTTTCTTAAGAAAAATTTCCAGAACCCCACCTCATCTCCCCAAGATGAATCTGTTTCGTCAAAGACACAAGGTCCTCCAAACTCTTTTAGATCTCATAATTCCCCAAAAATATCAAGTTTTCGTCAAACAGACAACCAATTTCTCCATCTCTACTCATTGTCAATTTAAATTTCTTTTTTGGTTCGAGAATACATCAATTAATAAATAATACGTATCAAGTCAAAATAAAATTTAACCACGCCTTTATATACTCTTGAAACCAAAATTAATTATAATCATAACAAAAGATATTTCACTCAGATCCAAATTCCTTTCAAGGACTCCAAACAGTCTCTTGATGATATAAGGTAAATAAATCTCTTCTTTTTCCTTACGAAATGCGTGACTCTGAAGCATTCACCCTTCCCTATGAGTGTGTGCCATTTCACCCGCGCTAGAGCAGCGTAAGATTGACAGAGGTATCGAAGCTCTATCTTCAATTACTCTTGTATATCTTCGTACATTCCATTCACCAAACCAATTCTTCCTTGAATACTAACTTGCTAATAGATCTCTTATCTCATCAATTGCTCAGACAGTCAACCCAAATCTTGATGGAAATTGCTCTCTTCTAAGACCAGTTAATGTAAATATCCTTTTGAAAATTCGTCAAAACGCTGATAAAATGATGCTTAAATCACAGGACATCTAAATATGAAGCCTGATTTGAACTTTTCGTGATCTGATTTCAGCATTTTTCTTCTCATTATTGCTTTCCTTTACTAAACGTCAATAGATGCTCCTTGTAACTCACACGAATCGGCAAAATTCAAAATGGATCTTTCAACACGCTTTCTTTATATTCTTTCTCATTCGTATTTCAATAACCCTTTTTAAAAACCCAGTACATCTCTTCAAAGAAGAACATCTTCTTTATTATACATTATTTTTCTCCACGAAGGTTTCAGCATTGAAACCAAAACAAAATCGTCTCATTATTAGGAAAAATTAGAATCTCTAAAAAGAATTAAGAACAACCCAAAATAACTCTTTTCTCTCTCTTATTTAACTTATGTTAAAACTCACTTTTATTCAAAAAATTTAGCTTTCGAGAAAATATCTGAGATTTGAGTTTTAAATATATTGAAGATTTTGAGGTCATCGAGAAAAGGAGAGTAGGAGCTAAAGATTTTATTATGAGCCCTTCTTGAGTTTCTTCCAAATTAGACGAACAAAGTCTTCTGAGAAATCGCACTCAGGGCTCTTAAAACCGGTATAAAATCTTTAACAATACACAATATTTTTCATTCAAAATATTTGTTTCTTTGATTTATAAATTTTTAACAATATTTATTTTTCACACCAAACTAAAAGTCATTTCATTGTCATTGTCTCACGGGCCGACCTGCAAATGACCTTGTTCAGAGGTTGATATTTATACTCTCTTATAGATAGAAATTATGGATGAGGTATCTGAAATATAATTGAAGGATAAAATAATATATTAATGTAATAGTAGTTGACATTATTTATAAACATATTCCGAGTAAGAATGATATGTACATAGTTCAGATCTTCAGAGTTTGTCTAAGTTTCCAGAGATATAAGTTTTCTTGAAGCTAGATGAAAGTTAAGAGTCGAATTAAAGTGGATACATTAACAGTTTCACCACTTTATTTGGGTGTTTGAAGTGGGTGAGGTGGAGTCATTGACCCCCAAGTAAATATATTTTTTTGCAGAAATCGACAGTGCAAGCAAAATATATTCATATTATTTCACAATAGATATTTAATTAATCCTCATCTAGCCAACAAGCATAGTTTATTTGATTGGGAAAAGTTTTATTAAAATGTCTTGAAGATTATAATTTTAATTTTTGAAAAGAGTTCAATTTAAAATTCAATCAAATAACTCCCACACCCTTAAACTACTAAAATCATATGAAATTTTGTCAATCGGAATTTTCTAGTGAGAAATAGATTTTGAAATCTGAAATTCTTTGGAAATTTCTTTTTCTCTGGGCATTGAACCTCTAGGAAAACTAGACCAAACCAGACAGATTTGGTCAATCTGGACTGACTGGAGAAAGGAGGTTCAACGTCTCTGAATCATATTTTAAATCGCTAAAAATTTCGACCTGTCTATTGCAATACTTTCAAGCCCCTTTTCAAATATTGAAATCTTTCGAAAGTTTTGTCATTTCAAGAAGATAAAGAAAAATACCTAAGAAATTCCTTCGTCAACAAATAAATTGTTCGAAAATAATTCTTTGATTGCTCAAAAAATAAAGATCGCAACAAAATTTAATGGGATGTTCAGTTTTTGAATAGATGGACTAGCACTCAGTCCAAAATCTTTTTTGTAAGAGTTCGAAATTATTGGTCTACTGACAAGTTCAAGATTGGACAGATAAGTAAAAAGTTTTGATTATTTTCAAAATACAAGGGCCTGAAAACATTTGAGTAATAAATTTTCTGTATTTGGTGTTTTTATTTCTGGGAAATTCTCCCATCATCTTAGCTGATTCTGGTGGAGGGAAGTTGCTCAGTAATCAGTAATTATTATTTCCTAATATTTCTTTGATCAACCTTAAACTTTTTCATTCAGGAGAAATATAATTCGGCAAATTTTCTTCAATTATCTCGCTAGCATCTTATTGAATTGATAAAAACATTATTGAAGTTGGTCCTTTCGAAAAAGGCTTGAAATTTCTCTAATTTTTCTTGAGTTAAGATTTTCTTTGAGCAAGTATCTCTTGAGTTTTTCGTTTGAGAAAATAATCTCAACCTTTTTCCATCAAATATTTAGTTTTAAGTTGGCGCCAATTTCGATTTTTCTTATTTGTTGACTGCTTGGCTTGAATACTAGGAATGGGATGTTTCGGATGAAAGCAAATATTTAGTACGAGAAACTTTAATTTATGATGGTAATTGCTTGATTGTTCATCGAAAAAAATTTAAGGCTGTCTCGAATGGCTTTTCGACATTTTGTTAAAATTATCCTTTAAGGAATAATATCCTTAAATTTTGATTCATTGGACGATTTGAACTTGGCTTTCATGCTCATCAGAATTGTTCTTTTTCCTCGAAAAAGAGCAAGAAAGTTGTTTTGTTTTCCAACATAATAAGGAAAAGTCAAGGCATAATTTTCATGTCGTGATGTGACTTGGAAAATTTTTAAGACAAACAAATGAAACAAATCTGTATCGTGTAATAATTTTTATTCTTATTTTTTCTGTTAGAAATTAAACTCTGATTTCGAAAAATACTAATTTAGAATGTCAAAGAAACCTATTTCTGGCATCATTTTTCTTTATACAAGAAAACTTAGTTCTAGTTCACCTGTTTGGAACATTTCTCAAGCAAACTCGAAATCGTTCTTTGCTTTATCAATTAATTTTGATCGAAAATTATTTTTTCTCGAAAGATTTATGGTTCAGTAATATTTAGACGCAAGGTTGATGACAAATGAAATTTTGATCCTCAGGAAAGTTTAAGGAGAGTCAGAAAACGCAAAAGTGACCAGAATCTTGAGCCTAAATCCCTCGTTTCTGGTCATTCTTGCCTATTAAATTTCTTAATTTAGTACGTAACTTTTATATTTTCAAATGTATAAATACAAAGGTGTCCTTTAATTTTAAACAAATATTTGAAATTTTAATTTCATTCTCCTCAAGGACAATCACTTTCGATATCCTTATGAAAGTCAATATGAAACAACTCCTCTGCCTCATCGCAGTCTTGGCCATTCTTCCATTATCAGCTGTCTGCGAAGACACAACAACCGCCTCCTACGAGATTGAATACGATGATTACATTAAATTCCACTGGAAAGGAGACGTGACTTCCAATTCCGTCACCTTCAAGGTCTTCCCCTCATTGACCAAGATAAATAGTGATCAATACACTAATTCTTTCATCGTAATCTACACGAAAGCAACAGATAACACAGTTACTTTTGTCCAAGCTCAACTTCTTACCTATGATGCTACAGCTGACGCAGATTATCCTGTTGGTACTTTGACAGTTACTGGTCTCACAGCTAGCATTCAGTATTACTATTGCTTTGTTTTTGGTACCACAACCACAGCGCCCACTTCGGCTGAATTTTCAGCTTTATATCCTTCTGGTGATTCAAGCATGAGCGGTGAAGAATTTTCGTTCACTACTCACGCTTTGGCCCTCACTAAAAACAGCTTCACATTTGGTGTTGGCTGCTGTGCCCAAACCAACTCCACTAACGAAGTCTTTGATTATTTGACTGCCCTCAATCTCGACTTCTTTGTCCACACAGGAAATATGCACTATGAAAGTATCTCAACCGACAATGCTACCCTCTACTATATGGCTTACAACAATGTCTTTACCAGCAGCAAGCAAAAGACCTTCTATGAGCAAACTCCAATTGTCTATGCTTGGGATGAATATGACTACGGTACTGAAGACTCCAACGGGAACTCTGTTTCAAGACCCGCAGCAACTACTGCATATAAACGCTTTGTTCCTACCACCAACTTGAAGGCTGCCTTCCCCACTGACGACTCCAGCAACTCTGGTCCCACCGCCACCACCCCCACTTCCAGCACTCCAGGATTTCAAACTTATGATTCCACCTCCACTGGAGATTACGGAATTTTCAGAAGTTTCTTGATCGGAAGATGCATGTTTATCTTGCTCGATTTGAGATCTTTCAAGGACATCACTGCGAACGATATCCTCGGATCCAGTCAATTGAGCTGGCTTAACAACCAACTTCTTTACGCCTCCGTCAACAGCAACATTCGTCAAATCTTCTTGATCAGCAGTCTTCCTTGGAATAATAAAGCTTCCAAGACTGAATGGACCACTTATGCTTCCACCCAAACTAACGTTCACAACTGGATTGTTTCTTACATCAATGGAACATCATCCTCTGTCAAGCAAAAGGTGATGTTATTGGGCGGTGGCCCCAGCATGTTAGCCTTCGATGACGGTACCAATAACGCCAACGGAAAGTTCCCCGTCGTCCAAGCAGGTGCTTTGGATCAAACTGCCAGCTGCGCAGGAGGCTCTTATTCCCACGGTTTGGTCACAGGAAGACAGCAATATGGTGTGATTACAGTTACTGACGATGGCACTGACACTATTTGCGTGAAAGTCAACCTGACCAGAACCACAGGAACACCATTGATCTATTATGATAGCTGCGCTACCTCCACAGCTATTACACAATCCACCAAGACTTGTCCTGCCTCTTTGATTTCCACCATCACTGATTATGTGAGTGGAGGTTCATGGGTGTGGTTCATCTTGATTATGGTTGTGATTTTCATTATTGTTGCCGTCGTTCTTTATAAAGTCTGGCTTGTTTACAAGCAAAGAAGACAAGATGCCGCCAATGAAGGAGAAGAGAATCATGAATATATTGAAATGTCCGAATCAAAGAAAAAGCAAAAGAGTGATCTCGTTTTGTAATCTCGAAAAAGATATATAACTGTTTATTGTGATTATATATGATGAGAAATCGATAATATTTATCAATCATTCGAGAAAAAGAAATTTATTAGAAGATAGAAAAGTAGGAAAAATATCAAGAAAAAAATGATTAGTTTTGATATGTGAATACCTCTTTGACTTGATGACTAAATAAATAAAAACTAATTTTCGACTTGACTTTAAACGAGTTTTTTAGGACATAGAATAAAATGAGATACTATTGCTACATATTTATACAATAATAAATTTCTATCAATCAATTAGGACAATAAATTTTCAATATCTTTATGATTATATTTTCCTTCTTTGAGCAATTTTCTCAGAATAGCTTTATGTTTATTCGTTAAATCAGTTTGGAATGGAAGCATTCTTGTGACGACAACATCAAGAGTAGTCCTGAAGGAATAACCTTCTGTTTTAATTTCTTTTCCACTCATTTTGTGCAATCTGATCAGAGACTCAAATGCTGACATGCAATCCTCCAAATTGAAATGTCTAATGCTCTTGAGAATGAATGTATTTAATTGTGCAAGGAAGCTCTCATCCAAGATATTACTGTCAACAAGGACTCTGAGAATTTCACAAGTAAATCTGGGAGAAATGCTAGCTTTATTTTGCTTCAAAAATTCATTAACATATCTCTTGAAAACAGCTTGGTCTTGAAGATCAAGTTTGCTCATTTGGATAAGAATTGTCTTGAGGGTTAAGCTCTTTTCTTGAGAAAGATCAGCCTCTGCAAGTCGCTTTTCGATAACTTTGAGATCTTTAGGTTTTAATGTTTGGCCTGTGCTCACAAATCCATACAAAATATTGGAGATTTGTTGGACTGAGAAAAACTGAATATCTTTGATAAAGATATCTCTTAGTGTATCAAACAAAGTTTCATCTTGAATATTTCTTTTGGCAAAACTCCATATGATCAAAGAAATACCTTGAGCACTCATTAATTCATCAATTTTAAGTTCTTGAGCACTCAAAGTATTTTTTTCAGCAGCTTTTTGTTGAAGTTCAAGCTCATCAACTCCCTCATCTTCCTCTTCAAATTCTGATTCCAATAAATCTTCATCTTCACTCAGTTCTTCATCACTTCTCAAGGTTTTCTCGCTTGTTTCAATAATACCCTTTCTTCTGACGACAATATTTTCTTGTTTCACATAAGCTTCTTGAGTCATAAGACAACCCTCTTGCTTCATTTTCTTGAGTCTTTTCTCGATTTCAAGAGAGATAAGACCGTAAAAGTTTGGATTTCTTGAGCCAATTTTGCTCAAACACCATGCCAGTAAACTCAAATGATCACTCTTAAGTTTGTCAAGGTCCTTGAAAAGATCTTCGCAAAGCTTAACGTAAAGATCCATTTCATTATATTTCAATCTGGTCATTGCCCAGATGATGAGGATTTTGTCAGTAGGATCGAAATCAGGTCTTGCTTCCTCAAGAGCGAATAACAAAGACTGGATTCTTTTCTCACCAGGCTTATAAGGGAAGGCTTTTTTGACTTTGAGGTTTTCATTGGCTTTTCTATGTTGTTTACGCTCAACAGGTAAAAATTTGCCAAGTCTGTGCATTGTTGTGACAAGGTTTCTTGTTGAAAAGCTGAATTTGAGACCATGGTAGAGCCTCAAGATTTGCTCCACTGTTTTACATGTGTAGAGTTTCTTTTGGCATCCTTCTTCATCTAGAAATTGTGCTTGTGGTTTCTCTTCTTTGAAGTAATTTTCTTGTCTTTGAGGATCCTCAAAATGCTTTTTTCTGGCATTATAATAAAGGGTTTGAGGATCGACTTCCTTGTTAAACTTGCGTTTTGGTTTGATAATTGGTTGCCCTTTCTTTGATTCTTGGACATTGATGAAATCTGACAATTTTTTGTTTCTATTTTCTTGTGTTTCAAAATTGGGTGAATGGCTTTTTTGGGTTCTGAAACTTTTTGTGGCCTTGGATGTTTTATCTAGATATTTATTGGATTCATGTGAAAGATTTTCAATGATTCTTTGGGTCGGTCTTGTTGTTCTCCTTGGTCTGTCAGCAGGTGAATTCGGTTTTTGTGTTCCAATGTTATAGGAGAGGACAGGAGAAGCAAAGATTCTGGAGAATCGAAGTGATGCGAGAATTTGAGTGTAAGACTTTGGATTCAGCATTAAAATTAAAGATTTGGTTAAAATTTGTTTTATGAGCTTGTTAGGTAAAAAGTCTGATCACGCATTAGGTAATTGAAAATCTCAAAAAATTCTTGAACGTTGATTGGTGGATTGATTCGACTCTTGGAGAATTTTAAAATTTCAAGACATATCAGCAACAAAGGAAACAAAAATGAATTTTCAAAATTTAAGAGAAACTCAACTAGAAGAATCCCGAAAAAAGATTCATTCTTCCAAAACAATTTTTTAATCATTTTCAAACATCTTGTAAAATTTTACCAGCCATTTTCTAAAATTAAGACAGCGAGCTAAGGATCTTTTCGGAAAATTGAAATCGTGACATAATATTTTTTTTTGAATTAATTGGATATTTTAGGGAGAATTCTTTTTTGAATCTGAAAAATCATATTTGAAAAAAATGGCCTCGATTGTGATTCTACTATCATATGTTGTGAAGGTAAAGTTTTGTTCTTTTCAGAGGGTTGCTAGAACTATGAGGATCATCATGGTAGCCTGAGAGAGTGGTCTTCGATGGAGGTTTACCGTTTTGAAGAGGCGGATATATTTGATTTTTAATTTTGATATCATCATGATACTAAATTCAAAAAAGAGATTTTTTAAAATAATATTCTACATAAATCATATGAGAACTTTGCTAAGTGACCCAGACGAGCCAAGACTTTCAGTGCTTCCTGATAATGAGCGACCTCCAGAAATCACCGGAAGACAATCACTCTTACCACATGGAAGAATGAGCGTTGGAAGAATAAGTGTCGGAAGAGTTAGCGTTTTGCCTGCTACGAGCATGAGAATGAGCATAAGAGAAACCAAAATGAGATGGTTTATTCTCTTTTTAGCATGCACTGCAAACTTTGGAGTGTATTTCTGTTTGAGTAATCCTCAAGCTTTGCAAGCTCCTATTGAAGACACTTTGAATATTCAAGATACAAAATTTAATCTGATGCATAGTTTTAGCAACCTCCCCAATACTATTGTCCCATTTTTCGGAGGAGCTATCATGGACATGATAGGTACTCGAGTCACCATGGTAGTGCTAGCTGGCTTTGTGATGATTGGACAAATCATTACCACGTTCGGAGGCATTTTCTTGAACTTTGACCTCATGCTTGCCGGAAGATTGGTGATTGGTCTTGGAGAGGCAACTCTTGAGTTAGGATTGCTGACTATTATCGCCAGATGGTTCTTGAATAAAGAAATGGCGTTAGCTTGGGGAATTGCACGTACAATTTTGAGAATGGGAACAGCATTGAACAGCTATTTAACTCCTAAATTATATGCTTGGACTGGTTTGTTGTATTTCCCCTTGCTTGTTGGTGCTTTGTTGACGATTCTTTCTTTCGTGTGCATCATTTTGGTGATGTACTATGATAGAACCGCAGAACAGCAAGAAATACAAGAAGAACCTGAAGGTGGCAAGCATGATCTCGCTGACAAGATTTTGTTCAAAGATATAAAAAGGCTTCCAAGGCTTTATTTCCTTTTGCTTGGCACAGGAGTGCTGGTGTACATGACATTTATCGGTTTTACTAATAATGTGAATAACATGCTTGTTCGAAGATTTGGATTTGAGCTAGAAGAAGCTGGAAGTTATATCACCATTATTTACTTGACTGCTGGAAGTTTGAGTCCTTTGGTTGGCTTATTAGTCGACAAGATCGGAAAAAGAGCTTACTGCTTGATGTTTGCAATCACAATCCTGCTTACAGTCCATTTCCATTTCCTGTTCCTTGCAGATGGAACAGAAGGAAATCCAAATTATGGTGTGATTCCTGGATTTGTTGGCTTAGGATTTTTCTATGCTGTTTTTGCCACAAACTGCTGGCCTTGTATTCCTTTAATTATCGAGCAGGTCGATAATAGAATGTTGGGAACAGCTTGTGGGTTGATGTCTTGTTTAATCAATGGAGGCATCAGTCTAAATATGATTATCCTTGGTTTCATTCATGATGAGAGCATAGATTTCCATGCTGGGTACTTCTGCACACAACTGGCGCATATCGCAGTTGCTGGTGGTGCTCTTACGATGATCATTCTGGCTTATAGGGAAGATAAAAAAGTCAATGGTCCCCTACAAAAACGTAGAAATCTTTCTGAAAGTGGGAGGAAATAATGGTGATCGAAGGGCGAAAGATTGAATATTGTTTTCATGTTAATTTCTCTCATATTTCATAATTTAATCTGAATAAGGAAGATAACAGCATAAATTTAGTCTCATAATATTTACTGTAAATATTAATAAATTATCAATAAAACTGAAATAATCCAAATTTGGGAGATGAGAATTTAGTTTTTGAAATGAAATGAGTAGTTGTTATTTTAGAAACAAAATTTTCTAGATAATCGGCCGGTATTATTTAATACGATTTGTACTGATAATGAATACATAAAGTGAGAGCTTATTCATAGATGATGAGCTCTTCGTTTGAGAGGGTATCAAAACGAATTTTAATTCCTTTTTTTTTCTTTCTTTGTTTCTGTTTTTAAACCAATCTTCTGTAATCTCTTCAGAGAAAACAGTGGCTAATAATTTCATCAATTTTTCAACTCTTGGATTCAGTAAATGATATTTGGTCAGCTTCATTAATTTCATAAATGTCTCTTCTAATTCTGGCAAGAACTCTGGTTTTATAGAACTACCTTCTTCAGACAATATCCTTTTCGATTCAGTAATGAGATCAGGCTTCGTCATAAAATTTTATTAAAGATGATCTTATACAGTCTTTGTGAGACTTTTTCTCCTGTGTTTCACAAGACAAAGAGGGTTCGCCAGAAGGCAAGTTACTGGTGGAAGGATCTCCTTTGTAAATATAGAGCTTTTTAATTTGAAGCAGTTTCCAGAAAGAGACAGGAAATAAACAGATTTAAGGAACAAGAATGTCAAGATATTGAAGACATCCCTGTGATCTTTACTTGGAACAAGGATTTTGATTTTTAGTCCATAGATTGATAAAATTTGTTTAGCCAAATCGATTATTCGACACATATCATCATTGAGATTTTTAAGCTTTCCTGGATTGGGAAAAGTAAAGTCTTCGCCGTTTTTCTGAGTGAAAGATCTTTTTTGTCTCGAAATAAAGCACCTGGAGAACGAATACGAGAGATGGCAATAGTTCCAAACTCTGATTCACTCATGTTAAGGGGTTGTTTAATATGAAATGAAATTATAAATTATAACTTTACACTAAACTCGGCATGCTTAAAGATGAGCGAGCACGAGAAAGTTTTACTGGTAATCCTTTATTCAAATTTCGATATTTATCCGCAAGAATTTAACTTTCTTTGGGAAACTCAAAACGTCCTTTTTAATTAAAACAGTAAAAAAAAGTTTACTTGGCTAATATCCATTTTAATGAGCCTTTTATCTGTAATTATCAATTGATATTTGAAGTTCAATCTTTTCACCTTTGCAAACCTTGTGATCTGACGAGCTATGAATTAAAATCTTCAAAACTATTGGTGAGGTGAAGGAGATAGAAAAGGCTTGTTGATCGAACGACTGAGATGAGGTAAAACTTTGAGAAAGGAAAGGCCTCTCCAATAAAGCTGACACACTAGTCTTGAAGTTTTGATAGGGTTTTTCTTCATATTTAGAGAAGAAATAAGGAGAAGGAATTTGCAGAGGGATAAATAAAACAAAATATTTGAATTTTCATCTTGAGCCTTGGTCCTATTTTTTAGGTGTTTTGTTGGCCAAAACTTCTAGCTTCCTAACAGGAGTGAGATTCGCTATCAAGTAGATGGATTTGATAACTGGTAAGACTTTTTGTAAAAGTAATTGTCTCACAGACAGCAAATTGAGGTCAAATATTTAGGTCACTGCGATAAACTTATTAATTTTTTATCATAAGGTATAAGGCCTTTAATTCATTCAAGAATCAATTCGATCGGGCCTCAGTTTATTTCAGTTTATTTTTCGAGGAAGGGACAAGTTCAAAGTTCGGATGGAAGCTGATGGAGTTGTTCCAAGATCTACAAAAGAAACTAATGAATAGATGCTTTGTTAAATTTACTTTTAAACCTTCAGAATCTTAACCACTGTCAGAAAATAAATATTTTGAGAGAAAACTATGTTTCTGCTTTTCCACTTTCTTCTCATAATAAGAAGCTTTAGGTGGGAGTCAAGATTGTAAAACACTTCAAGAAATGACATTGCTCATGAACTGAGGATGAATAATAAAATTTTTATTAACTCAGATGGATTGTTGCATTTTTTTCCCACATTCCCCTCTGAAATTAAGCGACCCTAATTTTTTGTACTTTTTCATAATATGATTTATTGAGAACAAAAGTAAAAGGCCTTTGACTTTATGAATATTCCAAAATGGAAAGGATAGGACATTCGTCCCGAGTTCTTGACTTCTTGCAGAGACGCTCTCCAAATTAAGATCATGAATCTTTTGTTAACAAATTTATTTCTGAATTGTCCACTTGCATCTCTATTTTCATTGAAAATCCTTAAAGATATTACAAAAAATTGTTGAAATTGAGATTACAGGGAGGAATAAACATGATGAAAATTGCACAATGGAAACTGTTCTTTCCCCTTTACGAAGTTGGGAAAGGAACTCCCAATAAATAATTTTCTCTCCAATGTTTAATTAGGGGAAATGAAGTTGGAAAGGAGCCAAGAAGGAAAAATATTGTGAGGGATTGAAATTTCTCAATGATAATTTCAGGCAAAGAGTAAAAATTTTTTGCTGTATTTTTTTTTTCTCCTCATGAGATCTAATTGCTCTATTTCGAATCAATCCTCCTTCATTTTCAACTGAAAAATACTTTTTCAAGGAGACGAAGGGCGAAAAAACTTGTAGAAAATTTTCTTGTTTCTTAAAAAACCTTCAAATGTTTATCAGGGACCACACAATAAAACCGCACTCTTGGAAAAGTTGATCCAGAATTTTTCCAATTGACTTTTAATTCATTTAATGCAGCAGGACAACTTTAAGGAGGAATATTTCACAAATTATTCCTAAAAATGACCATTGAGGATAGAAGTTTAAAGTTTAGCTTTCAAAATAGACATTTTCAACATTTTTTCCCTGAAAATCATTTTCAATTGAGAATGGCCTGGAAGGGAAATTTTGAGGGTGAGAAATTCTCTTGGGAAATGGATTCCAAAAGATATGGCTCGAAAAATTATGAGCTAAGTCCAAATAAATTCAAATAGTGCAAAACAAAGTCATCATCAGTTCGTCTCCTGTTTGAGAAGAAACCAGAGCTTTTGTGGATAATAAATTTACAAAACCTTTGTTCTAAAAATTAAAGGCAAAATATGGCCTGACAATATTTTTTTTTCATTTTCGGCTATGATTCAAATAAAATTTCAAAGAAAATCTCAATATTTTTTGCTGGGTCTTCTAGAGGATGACTGACTTCGAGACCAATTCAAAACCTTTATTCAGAGTTTGGTTTATATTCTCTACTCGACTCTCTTTCCAAATCCTGAAACAATTTATGAAGGTATTTTTCCATTCGAAACAAAGACATCTGAAGCTCTTAGCAACCTGGAAAGATTTGGATGTTTTATTTGATTTTTTCTTTTCAAACAATCCTCGAATTTTCATGAGTGAAATGCTTTTACACGCTGACTGATTCAAATTTATCAATTTTTTTTTGAGTTTTTAGGAGTTTTTGGCTGCCAATTCTGAATATTTCTATGTGGCAGAAAAATATAAACGATCAAGTTTCTGAATGTCTTCAAAAAATGTAACTGATATATTCAATTTGATTTTGACTATTTTTATTGAAAAAATCGTCAAGAAACAGGAGAAGGGGAAATATTTAGAGTCAAAGGGCTCAAATATGCAATGTATCTGCAAAAGTGTTTTTTGTTAATTTTAAAATTAAGAGAAGAAAAAGTACTTTTAAATTTTATTAAACCTTGATTAACTTTGAATAATATTCTCTTTTTTTGTTGAATCCTCTAATGGAAATTTTTTTAGACAAGTGATTTTCGCTTGAGAATCCTTTGGAGAGTGTTTAATGTGCTTACTAACTTTCACTCAATGTAATTTAGAAGAACAAAATTTCAATGAAAACTCTCTTGAAGAGTATTACATGAAGAAATATTTCTTTTATAAAAAGAAATAGAAAGCGTGAAGTGAAGAGGGGGTTGAAGAAGGACTGATGTTTTTCTCCCATCGAGGAGTTTTAGAGTCAATAAGATTCATAAGAAAATTTTAGGAGTGTTTAAGGATCAGGAAGAAAAAGAAAGAGAGAAAAATGAGACTTCATCTGGATTTTAATGATGTCATCATTTGAGGAGTGGATTAATATTTTTATGATTGAAAAAGCCCAAACGGAACATAATTTCTTTCTCTTTCACCTATTCTGGAAGCACAGAAGATCAGTCTTTGGATCGGTGAAAACAAGAAGAGCTCAAGACACCTTTGGTTAAATGACGAAGAGATGAGACAATTCCTTGACGAGTGTGAGTGATTTTAGCTTTGATGAATTCCCTTTTGTTTCGTATATAATTTATTATGTTTTATAATTAAAATGTCGATTTGCAAAAAGGGAAATATTAGAAGTAGGTTTTTTATTTAGATTTATATTTAGAAAAAAATTTGAAACAGACGATTAAATTTAGAGAGAGGATATTGAAAACTGAAAAAGATGCAGTTTTTGAGAAAGAAATGTTTGATCCAAGGATTGGATTTTCCCCAAGTGGACCTGAATTCTGAACATTTTTTTTCATCTCACGTTAGCATTTTTTCTTTGAAGAAAATGTTTATCCGCGAATGTTTCATCAATTAATTCATAATAATTTCAACTTGGGTCTTTTTGATCATTGATTCATTAAACAGACATTACTTTGATCCCATCTGCGGGAAAATGGGTAGTTTTGAAGGGAGAAAGTAATTTTGAACAAGGGATTTCGAAGAAGTCTGACCAACACAATAGTCTGATAGTGAATTTTGCTTTTTGAGAATTTTAATGAGATGGATTTTGATAGTATAGAATCGTATTTTCCGAAATATTCTCTTGGGATGCTGAGATAAAAAGCAAGGTTGATGCTGGTTTCAAGAAACTCTAACAGAGATAATGAAGAGAGGAGGTAATTGTTTCTTTTCCTGAACAAAGGTTTACTGACAGTTCTGAAAGATAAGGTGCTTCAAAATATTCTATTTCTTCTTCAAGTGATCATTCAAAACCTCAAAATTCTATCAAGATATCTCCAAGAAGCTTGTAACTCAGACCCCTCATGTAGCATCATTTTTAACACTCGGAATCAAAAACCATAAAAAACAAAAAAAATAGCTCTCTTATATTTCAAATATTCGATGTTTTGAATTTCTCACAGTTTCAAAAGAGGATTTCAGGAAGAGGAACATCATAAAAGGGGTCTCTCGACCTTGAAAGTCAAGAGCAGGTGGAAAATTAAAACAAATTATTTTGAGAGGTTCCTTGGGTTGAAAATTTATCTATTTTTCTTTAATCCTGTTCGTACACATAATTTTAATTTTTAATGACATGAAAAAGATCCAAAACTGAAGGCATTATCGTACTTTGAATCACGAAAATTGGTGACCTTGAGTCATGGAACCCAAGAAGGCTTTCTGAAGAACGATTTTTATTCGAAACTATATCCCAATTTTATTGATGAAATTTACAATTCCGAATGGATCCTTATTTATTCAGAGATAGAGAGATTTGGATTGAAATAGTTCTGGAAAAACAAGGCGCTGCGACTCAATATTTATGATGCATTCTGATGATTTACCCGGAAATTTAGGATTCGTAAACGCAGGATTTGGGCAAATTCATGCTCAGAAAAGCCAAGTTAGATTTGGATTTTTTCTTTTTCAGGCAAATTAAAATTAGTCAGAGTTCAAGCGAAAGCATTTTTATTTGAATCATTCAATTTATCTGACATTAAAACTCACTTTTTGAATCATAAAATTTACCCCTAACATGATACATACTCAACCTTCCCTTTTGTTTAAATTTAAAAATTAAATTTGGGATTTTATAGAAGGCTTTTGATTCTGCTTCTTGCTTTGAACTCTCTCTCTTGAGTGGTTCGATCCTCTGAATCGAATTTTTCCGCCTTAATTCTCAAGTAGTCGGAAAGAAGTCGAGTTCTATTAATTTTATGATATGAAATACTTTTGATTTGAACTGATAGCTTGGAGATATTAGCCAATAATTTCTGAAACAGAACAATTCGAATGCTGATTGTTCAGGAAAATTTAATTTTGTCAGATTAAATTTTCTGCCAGCCACTCATCCTACCTATTATTGGAAGCCCATTATTCGCTGTGATCAAAACAAGCCAGATCATCAATTTCAATTGTTGGCCATTTAAGTACACAAGCAAACTCAAATTATCATTTAATTTTTTGTAAAATAAATCGCCAATGATCAAGGCTCTTTCCCATGAATCCGCTGGCATTCCTCATTCTCAAATAAAGTCACCTGGGATGATGCTCAAGAGCAAAAGGACTGAGAACGAATTGAAGACTACTTTCAGAGCAATCCAGTCACTGTTTCATGGTTATAGAAGCAAAGTCGAGACTCAGCTTTCAAAATCTTCAAGTTTCAGTAGCAACGGCTCTACTGTATCTGGCGACTCATCCTGTCCCTCTGATTCCCTTGGTCAAACGACCAATCTTGCTTTAGACACAGAATGTCAAAAAGCCAAAGATATCGAGACTGAAGATCAGGTGCTGGATTTAATTAAGACAGCTAAAGAAATCTTTTTAATTTACGAGATCGAGCTGATTGTGTGCCCCTTAAGCTTTACAAATCAAATCTTTAGCATCCTGGAACATCTAACAATTGAGGTGTGCTCATTTCCATTTGATTTTTTCAAGAAGCTCTCAATCAAGCAGCTGGTCATCACAAAAGAGGCCAACATAAAAAATGGCCTGAACTCAAATGAGATTCTCCTCCTTCAAGAGAATTTGAACTCAAAGATAAAGGTCCAAAAGAAGCTGCTAAACATCATATTTGACCAATTGACTCTCATCAATCCCATGATTGTCAAGGAATGGAACAATCCCTGCTATGAATTGGAAAACAAAGAGGTGGTAAGAAGCGAAACCCCCTTGAAGGAGCTGAGAAACATCTTTATGGCAGTTATGCTGAACCTGAATTATCCCTTTATCCAGCACGAGAAAATATTTTTTAAGCAAATACTGGCCAAGTATTATCCCGCACTATCTGAAGAATGGTTCGTCACAAGATGCAACCGTTTAAAATGTATTAATTAATTAAGAAATTTGAATTTTTTTGAATCAAACAAAGTCTGCATCCATTCTCCCTTTTTTGCTGTTGTAATATTACTTATTCTGTCAAGTCTATGTCTGTAAAGTAAACAGTGTCGTTTGCAATTTTTTTATCTGAATCTGTACTCGTTCTCATGTAAACCTCTCCTCATGAAAACTTTTCCCATAAATTTTCTCTCAAAACGCTCCATTATTTCAAAATAAAAAGCTATCAATCTTTGCGTTATTTCAAATAGAAAGAGATCAAACTCCAAAAATACTGGAGAAAGAAATTGGATGAAAGAGAGATGGGTTTCTTCGTTGAGAATGAAAAGGGAGCAACTTCTGGTTGATTGACTAAATGAACCGATCTAAAGAAAGGGTTACTCATTTTGTCATGCTGAAAAAAAGTTATGGATGAGAGATACGATAGATGAATTCAAGCCATTTGAATACGATTAAATGCAAAGCCAAAATTTTTTAAATACATGAGTATTTAAAAATAGCTTTTGAGATTAAAGGAATTCTGCGATTTGGTTTGAAAGGATTTTTGAAAAAGAAAGGAAGAAAGGAATTATCATTGAGAGACTGTAAAGAACATGGGGCGAAAAACACTGATACAGTAATTTTCATTTTCAGTTCTAATTATTTTGTTCAAACCTATTTGATCCAAGTCAGGATTTCAAGGAAAGTAAGAAAATAACCCAATCCTCAATGGAAATTGTAGATAATTTGATTGAAAAGCCGCTCAATATTTCTAAGAGCAGAGGTTTTGAAGAGTTGAGCTTAAGTTTGTTTCCTTGCTCCACTTTAATGAATCACTCGCCTTTTCAATGACGTCTCAAAAATTGGGTAAATAGATTATCAAAGTAGCTTGAATTCCGTTTGATTAATTTTAAAGTAGAAAAATTCCTTCTGATAAAAAGGTCTCGTTAAAAGACACGTTGGGGTTAAATGCCACCTTTCGACTGAGATGGATCAAGTGTATCATTCTTCAGTATCGAAGAATTCAAGAAAAGAAGAGAATATTGATAGACTGGAGAAACATTTTTAGAGATTGTCTCCAATCAACTTCATTATTCTTGGAGTTTTTTAAGAAAAACAAAGAAGTTGGGACCTTGGTGCTGAAAAGACTTGCTATTCCTAAGCCAGTTAGCAAGCAGAAGATGAGATTGAGATCCATCTTAAATGAAAAAAAAAAAAGTTTTAGAAAAAATTGGTAAGGCTACAAATTTTTTTGTGGTTCAAAGAGATTTCCAACTGTCATCAGGCTTCATCATTCCTTTTGAAAATCGTGGATTTTCACGAAACGAGATGCCATGTTTGTTATTGTAGTGAGAGTGTAGCGCAGGTTTAAATTCAAATTCAAAGGGTCAGAATATCATCAAACACGTATGTGAATAATATTAATGCAATTACTTGATTTTAAAAAGACTCCGATCCTATCCAATCCTTTCTGAAACTCGATGAATCGGTTGGAGTTGTCCGAATCATCATTCTAGGACAACTTTCCTTCGGATTTCGCCTTAATATTTTGCTCTTGGAACTCTCGAATTTGAGAAAATTTTAAGGTTTAGTCGGAGCCTCGAATTTTTTGAAGCGAAACTTATTTTAAGATAAATTTACAAGCCTAATGATACTATACAAGGGGAAGAAGAAAACTGTTCTTGCATATTGGGTCTTCTAGTAAGCTCCTGAGCCTTGCTGGTAGAGGAAAACTGGGGTCAGAAGAGACTAATGACCGAAGAGATGATAAAAAAGTAAGTTTATGTTTAACTTCGATTGCTCATTAAAAGCTTTACCTTTTTCATAACGGTAACGGAGGGTTCAACGTGATGGTTATCACTTTAATTTGCTTGGTTTGGGCTTTCAGTTGAAGTAAGATCCTGAAGGGAAAAGTTATCTTTTTCTTTTCGTTCAAACTTTCATGAAGGGTCCAACAAAGAATCGAGCTTTTAGGATGATCAGATAAAATGGCTCCTTAGAAAGAAGAAGGTTCACTCGGCAGAGTTTTTAAAAAGAAGAAAATAGAAGAGCCAGGAAGGTTTTATCAATAAAGAAATTGTATTAGGGAGACGGTAAAGGCTTTCGATTTCATTTAGTTTCGTTTTCACTTGAAAGGTGTTTGGTATTTTTCAGCAAAAGCCGTCCCCAAAAAGAAGAGATTTGAGAGGTTCTTTTGTTAAAAATTTCGAATTCGACCTTTCTGGAAGGATTTAAAAATTAAAATATCCTCACGCCAAGTCAAGCGCGAATAACGAAGATGAAGAGTTTCTTTCCTGTCATACTTTACAGAGAAATGGCCTCTGCAAGAAGAAAAAAAAGCAGGTATCGCAAAGGGTTTCTGATAATCCTAGAAAGAGTATAAGTTGGTAAAGACGAGACAATGTGCTCAGAAGAAAAACATTTTTCTTGAAATTCCTGCTGGAATGAACTGATTTTT
>Ga0182738_1002875_pt1 | contig 20126 bp, 15 predicted proteins | sample eDN5th30CBELigMG_FD_128876 | JGI IMG/M metagenome (GOLD analysis project Ga0182738, IMG submission 128876) | Enriched Miracle-Growth compost microbial communities from Emeryville, California, USA - eDNA 5th pass 30_C BE-Lig MG (version 2)... ... | reverse complement strand
TTTTTAAACATGGATTTGAGGCTCTCATGAAATTGGTCAAAATTTATGCTGATTTATCCTCAACAAATTCAGAAATTAAGAGAGGATTCATTCTTTACAAAGAAGACTAAGACTAACTTCAGGGATAAATTGAGTGTTGGGAGGATCCAAAATCCAAGAACAAAAACTCTGAATGGGGAAGGTATCAAAGAGTGGGTCAGATGGAAGTTAGAACAATTGGAACTCAACTAGCGATTTGCGAAACTTGAATAAAAATTGATTTTCAACCTGTATGTGCTTGTTTCCAACTTTTCAAGATTTTATGAAAGGACAATTTTGAGTTCCGAAAAGCTTTTTTGGGATCTTTTGAAATTTTGTCGAAAAGTGTAAAACAGTTTGAGTCAAAATTTCGTCAAAAGTTGAGCTTTAGACAATAATATTTGGCTAAACTTAAAGGACTTTTAGACTTTGGAAAATCACTTTTGAAATCAAGGCCCTCTTCTGAATGTTTTATTTTGAAAATAAAAATATTGAAACTTTTCTTGAAAAAGAAAGATTCTTTTCCAACTTTTTTCTCCTTGTAAAACCTCAATATTTTAAGCACTAGAAAATTTGAGAAAAATCGACTTGAGGAGGGTGCTCAGAAGAAAGGTCATTTTTCGAAGCCATTCAAGCCCCTTTTTTTCAAAGCAGTCCAAATTGCATTTTTCCTTTAGCATGATAGTTATTAAAAAGGGCTGAATAAATTTTATCAGTAACTCATTTTAATCAGCACATGAATTAATAATACTATTTAAAGAAAAAGAATTATTCACCTGAAATCAACAAGAAATCACCTGAATAATTTATTTTGAAATAAAAATAGAATATTGGGCGTTTTTTTAATTCACAGAATCACTTCATATTCCTGAGTTCTTTTCAATTGTTTCAATTGGAAATATTTACGTTTTTTTCAAGTCAAGCCTTATAATAATGACTCTTATTGTTGTATTTTTGAATTCAATAAAGTAATTGAAGTAAAATAATAATTTAAGCTAGAGTTTATATAAAGATAATATTTTAATACATTTATTAATGCAAAGCAATCAGAGTATCTTTCTTTTTGACATTTTCTGAAATTTTCCACAGATAACTATACTAAGGAGCTTGTCATTGGCGCTGCCGCAGTCCTTGCTGCTGGCTTTGGTATCAAGACTTTTATCGACAAACAAAAGGAAAAGCAAGAGGAGGGTAAAGGAGAAATTCCTCAAGTGCCTTCACTCAAGAAAAAATATTCCTCAGTGTATGCTCCTAAACACATCAAGCCTCACGAAGAGTCTCTTCAACAAGAATGTAGATAAAAGAGTTTTGAAAAATTCCATTGACTTTTTCTTAGATTGTAATCACAGAATCAAAATCGACACCAGTCTTTATGCTGGAAACGAGTAAATAGCCCTTTTTAATCAAAACTAAAAACCTAAGCCTGCTTGATGAGCTCAAGTTCCTTGATGCTCCAACCTGTGAAATTGAAAAGATTCCTCATCTTGCATCAATTTTGGAGGAAACTGAGTTTCGTAATATTATTAGTCCTCTCTTGAGTACTTCTTCCCAATACAGAAGTATCTTTGGTGGTGAGGGCTTTCTTCCTGTGAGTCTTTTGGATCCAATTTCATCTGATTTTCTTAGGAAGAATCTTTTGTCTCCAAAAACTCTTATGTTATTTGTATGCACAATTTTTCAGCAATTGTTTTTAACGTTCTTCAGCAAACCCAATGTTTGGACCAAACAGCGCTCCAAACAGCTTGAAGAGATTTTTGAGAGCTGGTCCCAGAAAACAGCTCTACTTCGACCCTTCTGAAGTCAAGGCTTGCATTGTGACTTGTGGCGGTTTATGTCCCGGCCTGAATGTCGTTATTCGTGAAGTTTTCAACTGCTTGTATGCCAACTACGGAATCAAGGAGATTTATGGAATCCAGTATGGATATAAAGGGTTTTACACTTATGACTGGAGACAACTTACTCCAGAAGATGTCCAGCCTATTCACCATATGGGGGGAACTATGCTCGGATCATCTCGTGGAGGTTTCGACCTCGAAAAGATTCTTGAAGCCATCACTGAAAGAGGCATCAACCAAGTAAAATCTTGCAAAGAGAGAATATCTTAAAATTGACTTTCTAGATTTACTGCATCGGAGGAGATGGTACTCATAAGGGTATGTACGAATTGTTCAAGGAGATTTCCAAAAGAAAACTCAAGATCTCGATCTGCGGTGTTCCTAAAACTATCGATAACGATATTCCCATTATTGACAAATCTTTTGGTTTTGAAACTGCCGTCATGGAAGCAACAAGAGCAATCGACTCTGCAAATGTTGAAGCTACTTCTGCCGAATATGGAGTTGGTCTCGTCAAATTGATGGGAAGATCTGCAGGTTTCATTGCTATGTACGCTTCTTTGGCAAATAGAGATGTGAATATTTGCCTTGTTCCCGAATTCAAATTTGAATTGGGAGGACCCAGAGGTCTCTTGAGATATATTGCCAGAAGACTCAAGGCTAAAAAGCATTGTGTTATTGTCGTGGCTGAAGGTGCCTGTAATTCTTATCGGTTATTTTCGGATTGGTTAATCATTAAATAGCTTCTGCAATCTTGGATTATGACCTTTGTGCTGTTGGTACTGATGCTTCAGGAAATCCCAAGTTACCAGTAAAATATGATTTTGATGGGATTCAAAATTTTTTCCTAGGATGTTGGAAGCTTCTTGAGAGACAAAATTGTTGACTTTTGCAAGGCAGAAGGCATTGACGTCACTTTGAAATATATTGATCCTACATACATGATTAGAACTGTCCCTGCTAACGCTTTCGATCAACAAATTTGCAGGTATCTCTTTCGTTCTCAAACATTTTATTAAAAATCACCCGCAAAGTCAACTTGCCCAAAATGGTGTTCACGGAGTTATGTCCGGTTGGACTGGTTTCACTGTTGGTAACCTTCACGACAGAGGTTGCTACATCCCCATTGTGGATATCATTAACAAGAAGAGACAAATTGAATTGCACAATAGACCTTGGCAGAGATTGATGGCAAGCACCGGCCAACCTTCTTTCATCAATGATGAAGATGATATTGCTGAACAAGTGATCCCTGGGAAATGATATCTCAATACATACTTTTATAAATTCTAATCATATCCAAAAATGCTGAGGAATAACTTGAATTAAACCAAAAAAGAAAATGTTTCTTCTTTTTCTAGGGCAGGATGAGTGGAATCTAATAATAGTGGGAATTATGATGATGAACTAAATAAAAAGTTTGAAATTATGATAGTATATATGAATTCTACAATTCAAAAATTTAATAAAATTTTAGTTCAACAGAATGAAAACAAACTTGACAAAAGTTTTGTCAAATTTGGTTAATTACAATGAAGGAAAAAACTAGATTAGGCCAGATTGCTATCCTTTCTTCTTTTATTTTTGCCTCTTTTTTTGGAACCACTGGTTTTTATATCATTGACACCTGTAGAGTCTTTTTCAATGTTTTCTGAATCTGGAGTCTCTTCGCTTCCTTCAGGTTTGCCTTCTGCTAAGCTCGATGATCCCTCCTTTTTATTTGCATTTTCTTCAAGGTCTTGAGAGAGATTGAGTATTTTTCGAATCAAAGGTAAGAAAATAAATACCATTTATAAGGTTTTGTATGGTTTCTAAAAACTTGTTTTTATTATTTCCGTCCAGGATTGAGTTGAAGACAGAAGGTGAAATATTCATTTGACTTTGGATGGATTTATAAAGAAGATTGTATTCAGAATCGTTCTCCCCGTGTTTTTTCTCAATCTCATTCTCCTCTTGTGCAAATCTAAACCTTGATATTTGGCTGTTATCTGAAACGATTTTAAACATGAAAAAAAATTCATTCTCATTACTTATATTTAACAAGAGATTTCGAAGAATTCTTTTATCAAAATCAGTTTGACCACTTGATTTGAATTCCAGATCTAAAAATTTAGAAAATCGAACATCAGTTTTCCCAAATACCATCTTCTTTATCTCCAACCAAGTCATTTTGTTGACCTTGATGAGAGTAATTGACACTTTCTTTTCGACTGTAATTTGGAGTCAAATTATCTGAAAGCATTTCATTTTCTTGCATTTCAAACATATTATCTTGAGCTTCTCGACCTTGTGTCACAGAGTCTATGTTGTTATTTAAATTGTATACTCCAAGCCGAATACCATCTTTTTTAGAAGTAGAATCATCAGGATAAGACCCGCCATAGTCTGAAATTTGTTCTGAGTTCAGATCTGCTTTACTGCTAGATTTGTTTATTTTTTCATCAGAAGCTTTGCCATCACTTTCGGTCTCTGTATTTTCAAAGCCAAGCTTTTTATCAGTCCTGTTTGACTCACTTTCTTGATCTGTTTGAGAAGCAGTCTTTTTTTGGGAGCCGTCCTTTTCGGTTGACAAAGTCTTTCTTTCTTCAAGAGCGGCTTTTTTATTCTCCTGAGTTTCAGTTTTTTCGATCTGAGGAGGGTTTTGTTCCAAATACTCTTTGATTTTCGTTCTGATTGTATCCATTGAAGGAAAGACAGTTTTGACATTTTTTGCCTGCGAAGCGATAATTTTGTCAATTTCTGGCAAATGTTTTTGAAGATGCTCAACAGCCATTTTTTGCTGATCTATAAAGACACTCTTATTATTACTTGATTCATCCTGTTTTGATTGAGTAAGCAACTTTTTAACCAATTATTACTTTCATAAATGTGTCTTTTTCATTTGCAGCTCGATGCAGGTATAAACAATCAGGGTTTGGACAAGATTGATCTCTCAAGAAAAATGTACAATATCTTTGGAGTATGAGAATTAGGAATCTGAATTTTTTGTTACTTGGTTGTTCCATATGAAGCACGAATGGTACGATCGAAAATATCAAATTGATCAACAGCTAAAATGGCCACTGATGCTTCGAAATCATTTGAAAAAGTTATGTAGGCACTATATGAAGGGCCATTTATTGCTGTTGAGTTGTAAACATTGTTCTTGTTGACAATAATCTTTTGGATCTTTCCATATTGTTTAAAGTACTCAAATTTATCCAAGATCTAACCATGGAGAGGTGAAGAAAGAGGATAATTAATCATGTACATCATTTTTTGCGATTTTGGGAGCAAGACCAATTACGTAGACCAAGTTTCTTTGAAGTATTCTCACTTTCAGGAGCTCAGGAAGACTCATTTTCTTTAAACTTTGTTTTGCACTTTCACTTGCGGCACTTGTGGTGTATGATGTGACCTATTTGTCAATTAGCTTTTATATTGGAATCAATTATGCACTTTTTGAGTTGTAGAACTTGAGCCAGTATGGCTGTCAGTGCGTTTTGCTGGTGCTGCGCTCACTACAACAGTCGTTGTTTTCTTGCTTGAAGCCTCTTTCTTTAAAAGTCTTTCACTTTCAGCTTTTGCCAATCTATTAGGAGGAAATTAGCTTGAAAAACATGAGAATTTGCAACTCGTCCTTCTTCAAAGCTTTCAAAGCGCTCAATTTGTCGAGTCTGAGTGGGCTGTGGCAAATTGGGCAAAGACCCTTATTGTTAATAATGTCTTTATAACAATCTATGCACGCCTGGTTTTCAAATAAATTTAACTCGCAAAAAATCCTCTGGAAACCTGAAATGTGCATGTACACGGAAAGAAATCTCTCTCTGTTTCTGTTAAACCAGATTTGCAGTATGGGCAGTCCTTGATTTTGGCTAATGGTGAGATAAATTAGGATAAACAAGCAGATGAAAGCTCGCTACAGGTTTTGGGAGGATTTTTATAGGAGGAACTTTTAACTTTAGAAGGTTGCATCTATCGATGATCTTGGTGATTTTTTCTAGAAGTGAACTTGCAAGTTTTTCTTTAAAGAAATTTTGATTTCTTTTTCCAATTTATTTGTTGTAAATTGAATAGGCAAAGAGAAAATTTTCTTTTGGTCAATTAATTCAATCGAATCAAAATTATAAATGAAACTTTGATTTGGTTTTCCCATCATCGCTTCATACCCTCGTTGTATCGATGATATTCAAGTCAGAATAAGAAACCAATCAAACCTATCTTATTCGAGGAATTTTTTTGTTGATGTGAAAAAGTATTTTTTATGGTGGTAAAATGGACTTATATGCATGCACGTAAAAATTTTTTGTCCAGGAAAGCGGATAATTGACCCCCTTTCTTGCTTGATTTTTTCTTTATTAAGAAATGGGATAACTTTTTGCTGTTTTCCTTCTCTCATAAAATAGATGAGACTTGAGATCACAGCAGTTCTATGATTGATTCTCATCTGACCAAACTTTTTGCCCACGAGAAAAGAGATCTCTGAGGATAAATTCGCAGTGAAATATTATTTTCGGAGGTACCAGGATAAGAGTGAAAACACTAAAGGCCCTTTTTTGATTTTCCAAAAAAATTTTTTTGAATGCCAAAAGAGAATAAAATGAAAACAATAAAAACGAGGTCGACGAGACAAGAGAGCGAACGAGAGGAAGATATAGAATTCAAATGAAAATATTTGATTGGAAATATAAGAGTGTAGAGGTCTGTCCCACCACAGAAATGAAGATTTTTAGTTCTTGGCGTGAAAAGATGTGAGACAATGAATCGAATCATTTGAAGTTTCAAAGTTATTTGCTGAAAAAGTCTGCTTCTCCTTTCCAACAAACTGAAATGTATTTTCATTGAAGACTGATCAATATGAAAAAGCAATAGAATTCTTCAGGAACTACATTCAGAGAGACGAAGCAAAAGCCAACAATGATATATGAAGATTAGGAAGAATATCAAGAGATTATTGGTCTGATGAAGGGAGTTCTTGTGGAGAATCACTCGGATATTGTGATTTCTTATAATAATTGGGGATTGGTACAGGAGTCCCTTGAGTATTATATGAAATTTTTGAACATTGGAAGTTAGTTTATGAAGAATCCTCCTTAAATAAAATCCTTTCAGGAGTGTATCCGTGGAATACAATCAGTCGACCAAGCCAGGAAATGATAGGAAGAAAATTTTTGAACCTGATTAATCGATGACCTTAATTAGAGTGTTTTTCGTTTTTGAATAACCAAAGAACTATTCACGTATTTTCTTTAAAAATATTGATTCCTTGTGACTCCAATCTTATCAAATCTCTTCTGTAGAAGCCTTTTAAATAAGATGAAAAAAATGATTTTTCTTCTTTTCCGATGAACATCCATCTCTATTACAATTTGGATCAAGAAAAATTTAACTCAACAAGAAAATTACAATTCATAGTTTTTTAACAACTTGTGAAAGAAACTGAATTCTCAGAATTTAAGGCTCAGACAACGATTGAAAAGGAAATTTGCAAATAACACAAAAATAGAGTTTGAATTTTGTATCCTTTGTAGTTCAAAGTCTTATTTTGTCAAAGAGTGGAATTAAGGTTCAAATTGCCTCACGCTGGCAAATTAGAAAAGCACAAAATAATTAAATGAGCTAACCTATCCCACTACGAAGATGAAAATAGATGATTTCTCAGAAGAATCTGAGACAAACTCATCTCTTCAAAAATCATCATTAAATCTATCATTGATCTCAATTTAGAATTCCATAGTTTTAGGCTCTTTTGGTGGAGAAAGGGTTCAAGAGTTCTTTGATAGTTTTGACTTCAAGAAGATCAATTTTCTTGAAAAACGAGATCCTTTTTTTTTTGACTGGTTCCTTTTAAAATTGATGGAATAAAGGCTCGATCCTTCAACTCAAAGAGTGGTCGGGAATTGAGTTTTTGAAAAAAACTTTTCAGGTTCCTCCAAACTTTCAAAACGTTGGTTTTGAATTTCCAGAATGGGGTTTTTGCTTCATTCTTTTGGCCTCCAGGTTTCTCTCGGTTTTGAAATCAAGTCGTTTCAAAGCCTTTTCTCAATTGATTAAATAGGCTCACAAATTACAAATAAAAATAACATTCAAACGAAATTTTCAGATAGTGAAAAATCTTCTGAGAAGTGAAGAAGAATTTTCGTATTTACTTTCCATCTGAGCCAGTGTTGGGAACAGGGGGTCAAAGTATAATGCATTTTGCTGACCAGGTACCCGCATAATTTTGCGGTCATATTCCCTCAATTTTTCTCTTCTAGATTTCTCTATAATTCTGGAGAGCCTTTCCAAAAGGTTCAAGGAAAAATACTTGTGAAAAAAAACTATGTTTTTAGAAATTTGAGGGTTGAGAAAAGGGCTGGCTCTAAAGTTGATTTTGATAATCATGAATCATTTAAATTTGCTGAAGATACGTAGAAGGAGACTTTTGTGAAAAAATTGAATTTTTTGAGAGGCAGATTTTCTCAAAACTAAAAAAATCAATCTTTTTTCTTCCCCTCCAGGAAAGTTTTCTCCGCGATAAAAAGTGGCCACGTTTGGTCAAAACCTGCCATCAGCCGAAAAAAGCCAATTTTTACCAACACTGAGATGAGCTTTAAGAACTCCATTGTGAAATGAATATTCAATCATTACTGTTTATGGAAGAGATTGGTCGGGCGATTTTTCTTTCATTACAAAGAAAGGAGAAAATTAGCATGGGATTGAAGCCTTCTGTTTCTTCATGCGAAGAAAAAAGTGGAAGAGGATTTTTTTTAATTCAATATGTTGGATATATTTTTAAATTTAACTAAAACCTCAAGGGAAGGAGGCGTCTTTGAATTTTCTTTGGCTAAAATGAGATAATTTTGACTGAAAAATGAAATCAGCTAAGTAGATTAATTGATAAATTTCCCTCGCATCAAAAATTAAAATCAAATCCAAATAAAACTTTCTCTCTCCAACACTTCAAAACCTCAGAGATTACCAAACGAAACCATTGAATGAAAAAGAAGAAAATCACTACCAGTCTCTCAGAAGAGGCCTTGAAAAACCTCTTTTCTTCCAAAGATTTCTTCTATCCCAAGAGAAAAACAATCCTCGATGTGACCCCAAAATCTCTTTCTCAGCAAAAAATCAAGAGAATGACTGTCATTGGCTGGCATCTTAATCTAGAAAGAGACATGAGCCGTCAGAAAAAAGTTTGTAAAGTCCTTGGCCAGGCTCTCAAACTCAACAAGAACATCCAAGAGTTGTTTCTCTCTTTTAGAGACTTATTTTCAATTTTCAAGTTAGCAGACCAAGGTTTGCTTTACCTCACCAATAGCTTGAAAGGACTCAGGTCCCTTCAGAAGATCACTCTTTGGATGAAATATGGCTGTAAGGTCACCAATACAGGGCTATATTATCTCATGAGAGGGCTTCAGAGATTATGCTGGCTCAAAAGACTCTCCATTTGCTTTCTTTCTTGTCTCGAAATCACAAATACTAGCCTGAAATACATAAGTCGAAGTTTGAAGAAAATGAAATTTATGGAAAGTCTCAACTTAGAAGTTTGGTGCAAAGATCAAGTAACTGAGGAAGGGATGTCGAAGTTGAATGGCAGCTTAAATCATTTGACACGATTAGAAGAGGTTATACTTCAAATTCCTGGATGTCCTGGATTGACTGACCGAAGTCTAGCTGAAATAAGTTTTCGAAAACTGATTTCTCTGCGTGAGATTCGTTTATACTTGGAAAGTAATGGGCAATTAACTGACAAAGGTCTCGAATCGCTGACTCAAGGTTTAAAGAGGCTTCCTAATTTACAAAGGGTTACTCTAGATCTTTGGGACTGTCCTAAGTTGAGTGACGTAGGCTTGCACCACATATGGAAAATGATGAATAATCTTTCCTCTCTGCGGACTGTCCGTCTTGTATTTTCAGGTTTCTCAAAGATTACCGATGCAGTATTTTCCTATCTAGACGAGACCCTGAAATGTTTGACTTTGATTCAAAGCTTTTACTTGGAGTTGTACCAATGCAATGAGATCACAGATTTTGGTATTATAGATCTTTGTAAAGCGCTGAAAAAAATTGTAACTTTACAAAGTCTTTCTCTTCACTTCAGAGAGTGTGATCAGGTGACAGATTCAGGCGTGAAAGAAATAGTTAGTTGCATGAGCGAGTTGAAGTATCTTCAAAAAATTAAGGTTGATCTTACAGAAAATAAAAATGTTACTGACGCAAGTTTGAAAGAGATTTTTCAGCTCTTGGTATTTCGAGCATCTTTAAAAAAGGTGACGCTTCGTTTAAATCGGATGGGCAGAATAACAAATGAAGAGATGAAAAAATTTAAGAATGAGGTTAAAAATCTGGAAATAAAAAGGCCAGATCTTAGAATCGAATTTCTCAATTATTGAGGCCCGAGAGTTTCAGTTGACAAAAAATAACATGATCAAAAATACTCTCCAAACAAAAAGAGATGAAACAAAAATTTTTAATTCGCTTTAAAACCAGTCTGACTTCGATAAAGGCGAATATGGTGATGACTGTTTTGGGTATGATTAAAAGAAATTAGAAAAAAAATATTCTCGAATGATCTGAAACTTTTTCCGAATCAAGACTGATCAATATAATTCTTTTCTTGACTTGTTGATGTTTATTATTTACCATTATTTTCACTTTGCTTGTGAAATCGATATTTCTTTGGTCAACTTCCCAAGTCTCCAGACCAAAAAAACAATCAGAGTTTTAAATTCCCTTTTTCTATTCTCTGATTTTCCTAGAAATTCCCAGGTTCTCGAGTTTCAATGGGAAAATGATTTTCATCATATCAGGAATTATCTTTTAATACTTTGAATGAAGAAAATTTGGTTTATCTTACTTTATATAACTTTTTATTTTCATGATCCAATTCCATCTTAACAAAGAAAATACAAGTGAATGAATAAATAAACAATTCATATAATATACGAGGCTCTTTGAATTATTATACAAGAAAAGCTTTTCTACAATCCTACAGAAGAAACAAATTTTTTCACCACGTTGCGATCTCGTTATTATTGGATAGGGGCTTCAGTTGCATCAATTTGTCTATAAATTTGTTGGAGGTCATCTTGAAGATTAAAATCTTCCAGTTCTTCAAGTGATTTTTGAATATGACCTGAACTTGGAGGAAGATTTTCTTCAAAATCCTCTTGAGAATTTCTTTCCTCTTCACTTATTTGCTCAAAATCAGGAATAGTGAGGAAGTTGAATTTCTTGTTTTCCTCAGGCTGGAAAGGAGCCTCTCCAGAATTTGACTTGAGCAAGAAAAGATAATTCGGCAGCGGTATTGGCTCATTTTGGTTTGCTTGTCCTCCTCCATACCTATATTCTAGAATCCGGGGTAAAGCTGTTTCGGTTTGTAATTTATTGGGGTCCTTCCAGAATTTTGGATCAGTCGACTCTTTTTTTCTCATGATCATCATCCCAAACATACTTTTTGGAGGCAGGATGAACTCTTCTGTTGGAGTATTTTGTCTTGAAAGTAAACTTTTATAACTCCTTGGACTTTTGGTGACTACGGCCTCTCTATTCCGTTTGCTATTTTTGAGATTGTTCATCCTAAAATAAGCATAATCTTTCATTTTTTCATCATTTTCGATTTCCATCTCATCAGGCCGTTTTTCAAATATTTCTAAACATTTATTTTTAGCAGTTGGCGTCATGAATTCATCATCATTATTATCATGGTCTTCTTGATCTTTAAGAGAAATTTTGATTGGAGTGTGATTATTTGCAACTGGAGAAAGTATTTTTGAGGCATTAGCACTGTTTTCATTGAGGGATTTGCATTTATTTAAATACTCAATGACTGAACAATTTTCTTTAAGTTCGCTTGGAAAAGGTATCGTGTTTTGTCTAGTAAGGAATGAAGAATAAATTCTGAGGAATAGGGGTTACTTGATCATTTTCGGGCTTTCGAAATTTTTATTCTCTGCAAATTGTAGATTTTCATCCTGCATGATGGGAGAAAATTCAGGAAGTGATAGACACGGTTCAGGTTGTTGTTTGCAGATGAAAGGATGATTCAATAACTCTGAAACATTTGGTCTCTCAAACGGATTCACCCTGAAAAAGATTGGAAAATTCATAAAATCATTTTTTTCAATACCTGAAACAATGATGTAGAAAATCGATCATTTCTGGATCCAAATTGTCAGGGATCGGAGGTGAACTTTTTGCTTTGCCGATTTTGTATAATAATGACATCTATACAGTGAGAAAATTAAACAAAAGTCGTAGTTATACTGAATTTATGGCGTCTGATTTTTGAAAAATATCTGCCCAAGGAGGCTTCCCAGTTGCCATTTCCAAGACAGTACAGCCAACCCCCCAAATATCGCATTGCCTATTTTAATGAAGTGAATTATTCTTCAGCATGGACCTACCTGCCTAAAGTTTTTTGCTTTAAACACTCGGGTGCCATCCAATTTAAAGTGCCTTTAATTTCTTGAAGCAGCTTTGATCGATCTTCATTTTCCATAAGTGAGTAGAGTTTTGTAGCTGTTCCAAAATCTGTTAATTTACAAACGCCATTGTGATCAACTAGAATATTTGCTCCTTTAATATCTCTATGAATCGTATTTCGAACGTGCAAATATTCCAATCCTTCAAGAATTTGTTTGGTATATGAGCGAATAATATTTGTATTTAAAGGTCCGAACTTCTTTACCATAGATGCTATACTTCCACCTATCAGAGGATTTTACAACCATGTCAACAAAAAACCTCAGTAAACCTGAGATATATTCAAGAAAAATATTGAGTGTATCTTTAGTTCGGGCTGATCCGTAATATTTGACAATATTTTTATGAGAGAACTTGCTCAAGAGTTCAATTTCAACTTCTAATGCTTCAACTCTCTAATATGGTTACTTTGGTCGTGATTTTCCACTCTTTACATACATCTTGTTGGATACGAGAGGCTTTGCTAACTAACTCCACTTGCTTGACTGCCATGATACTACCAGATTCAAGATTCAATCCAAGTCTCACATTTCCACAAGAACCTTTTCCAATAATTTCTCCTTCTTTCCATCTTAATAACGAATTATTTTCAAGTTACAAGAGAGACTCTACCTTATTTTTTTGGTTCTCGGTTTGGAAGATTTGGTTTTGTGAATCACGCTTTGTTCCATCCACATTTTATATTCTGGAAATTTTTCTTGGATTTCGCCAAGCTGTTTTTGGTTAAAATATCGGTCTTTGTTATTCTCCAATGAAAAATGACTATCTGAGACCTTGACTACGTGTGAGAGGAGTTAAGAAGTCAAGTACTTTAAAATTTTTTGTGATCTTAATGTCTTTATCCGTACTGGTCTGAGCTTGCCTTGAATTATCATAACTCTCATTTCTTTTGGCTTTTAATGTTGTGTTTGAAGGGCTTGCCTTTGCATGAACTCCACCCATAGCAGTAATTAGTTTTTCGAAAAAGAATCTGTTTATTCAAGAGATTTATTTCTTTATTTTTGGTTCAAAAATAAATTTTTAGATTAAATTTCCATAAAGCTTCGTAGGAGAATTTCTTACCCTCTTATAAAATTAGAACAAAACTGTCTAAATATAGTTCAGGATAAACAGCAAATTTTCTTTTCAATATTGTGATTTTTTTTTTATTATGAGAGAGAGGAGAAACGCAAATTTTGTCTTTGTCCAAGTTGCCAAATTGCCAAGTTGCAAAAATTCTTCTTCAAGAAGAAAAAAAAATTATTCCTCAAGCAAGCAAGCAAGTCTCTCTACAACCTTTCTTTCCTCTGACATTCCAAATTTCATATGGTCGATCCTTTTTTCCAAAGGTGTGATGAGATAGTCTGGTTCCCACGACAAACGATTTGAAATGAGGGAGAACTAAATGTTCAATTTTTCTACCAATTGATAGCCAAGTTGCTCACAACACCAGGAAGGAGGTTACTTGCTCTGATTCTAATAAAAGTATCAATTTAGAGAGAGTATTATAAAAATGTGTTCCCAGTTACAGTCTTGCCATACAGCTGTTACATTATTATTTGGTAATGATCAGCGTGTTTTTTATTATTCGTTAGCGATCAGATAGATTAATAATCTAACAGTTCAGATTTTTGCCCGCCGACATGAGCAGCCAACTTTCATCATATTCAGCAACTAAAATGAGCAGTATACTCCAGAGAGAACTTGAACAACTTGGGGATTATGATTCGATTGATACTTTGAGGAGAAAGGAAAGACAAGAGATGATGATAAACAAGTCTGTACCTTCAACACCTTATCAGCGAGTTTTTCCCTCCTATGACAACAGTGAGATCAAAACTGCTCAAGATTTTATCAAAATCTACGACTCTACTCCTGTTCAAAAAGCGAGAGATGAAGAAGTTGAATCGTATAAAAAAGAGATTTTGGAACTACGCACAAGGATTCTCGAACTTGAAGACAAATTCAAAGGCATGGATGCTTGTCAAACATCAAGATCTCAAGTCTCAAAAGCCACACATTATAAATCTTCAAGTGTCTACGAAAACCCCATGACTCAGCAGTTTAGAAGTGAATTATCTTTTGGTGAGAGAGATTTGACCAAATCTTCTTTAAAAAGCAAAAAGAGAGGAATTTCTTCAGCTGCAAAGTCTAAGAGTCATAGTAAATATTTAAGCAGCGATTCTGAGGAATCAGCATTTGACAGCGATGATCTTGAGTTGGAAATTCGGCAATCTAAGCGAATGACAAAAGATAATAGTGAAAGGAAAAAATCAAAGAAAGATCATATCAAAGAGAGAAAGAAATTGAAACTGGAAATCAAAGAGCTGACTAGAGAATACGATGATGATAAGGCTCATTTGATTAAAGAAAGAGTCAAAGGACAAGAACTGGCTGAGAAAATCAGAAAGACAAATCGAGAATTGGAAAAAATGGAACTAAAACTGGTGAAAGCCTCGAAAATTCAAGGTGATTTCAAAAGACTCCACGACTCTTATCAAAAGAGTGAAAATCTCAGAGAACACCAAACCGCCTTAATTCGACATCTGAAATCTCAAGTTCATCATTCATCTCACCCAACAAAGAAATCATCTAAAAAATAATCCCATAGTGAAATAGTGTATGTATTTTTTATATTTCTTTTTATTTTATGATATTGTATGAATTGCAAAGATTTTACTATGAAACAAGGGAAAAAAATTAGAAACAGCAGATTTTCTTCTTTTTACTCGCTTTTTCTTTGCCTTCTTTACCATCAGAATGAACGAGACTACTGATCAAATCTGCCAATGCCTTGATATTCACTCCTGTCACAGCACTACAAGATGGTGATGAAAATTTTATGACTCTCATCATAGAAGTACCTGATGACGTAGAGATACAAGTTTTCATGTACCTCTAATAATTCATAAAATTCAAAAGACTGTAAAACGAAATCCAAATCAATATGATCTCCACAATCGCTATTCAAAGTATGATTTATTATTGAGAGTCAGAACTACATCTTGTTGAGAACGAGAATAATTGGTTTCGACATGTCTCCATTCCCCAAAAGCAAATTATAGAATTCTATGACACTTGCAGATAATGATGCATAACTTGTCAGATCAACCAAAAACTTTGTGAATTATCATTTATTGATTTTGTCCCAAATTAGAAGTTTTACGAGGATGACTTTTGTTTCTTTGCTAAATTTTAGCCACGACTGTACTAATTTAAATCCAACTTCTCGGAACAAGATATTCTTTTTATTTATTTGAATATTTTCAATATCTGTTCCCATCTAAATTTGATTACAAAAATATTTTCTCTCTGTGATTAACTACCGTTGGTAAGGTTTCAGCTTCTATCGGCTCATCAAGATCTAAAATAATCATACATGAAAAACTCCTTCAAGACTTTGTACTTCGCATCCTCCTTAATAACAAACTTTTTCCTGCTCCTGAAGTTCCTAAAATACAAAAAAGCGGTCAGAACATTTTTTCACATCCTCTCAATGGTACCAATGATTAAAATATCGCTTGTTGTTTTTATTTCATGAGTCTGACCTTGAGGATCATGGAAAGTGTAACCTTGGGACAATGCGTTTGTCTTTCTCTTTGTATTTAGAGTATTGAGATATTTGACTTCAGGATCTGGAAGAATCCTGGAGCTTTTTTTCTTCATATAACTGGCTTGAATATCATTGGGAAGAAGAACTGGTATCTTTTCATCCTCTTCTTCGTAAATCTGCTTTAGGTTCGAATTTGACAAGAACCTTGAATTATCCATAAACAGGGAAATTCTCCTTTTTGTATTTATTTATTTAGAATTTGAAATTAGATGAGAAAGTAGTGAGTTTTACAAATACAAAAAAGTTTAAGAATATAAATAATTATTTATTGAAGCTCAAAGTTATATCCTTGAATATCATCTTCTAGTCGACTCTTTTTAATTTCAAATGGTAAAATTTTCATCATAATAAAACTCATCTGTAGGGCAAAGGGTGAGAAACAAAGCTCAGGAAACGAAATTACCTGTTCTTGGGAGATTTTTTTGCCAACTAAATTTCGCAAGAATTCATCAATTTCTTTCAGATCTTTTTCATTTTGCACAAACTATTATGATGATGATGATGAGAAAAAGTTTAAATTTTCCTTCCATACCCCAATTTTGACTTTAAGGAAGTCCATAATTTCTTGGAAAGTTTCTTGACCGATTTGTTTGATACAAACAAAAGAACGGTCTTTCAAAAGTGTCTCAACTGCAGCTTTTTCTTTTTTAGCCTTTTCCATTTTTTTGAGAATTGCCTCCCTTGAATCGTGAGAAGCACTGACTTGACTTTTATCAGTTGCTTCAGTTTCTTCTTCAGATTCAAAATCCTCTTCATAATCAGAAGACTTGCCCTTTTCTTTTTCAACCTTTTCTTCCTCCTCCTCGTTTTCAAATTCATCTTTCTGATAAGCTTCTTCATCTTCATTCGAATCCCAGTACTGATGATCTTCGTCATCGTCGTCATCATGATCCAAGTCTGCCTCTGGATTCACAACTTGGATCACCGGAATATCGTCATCCATTTCAAAATGCTTTGGAGTAACTTCTTTTTTCTCTTCTTCTTTTTTAGGTGTCGGTTTCACCTCTTCTTCAACATCATGTTCAAAATCAGTATCATTCCCAGATCCCTTGTCTTGATGAGGAGGATTGACCTGTTTCTTGTCCTCCTCACTTTCACTCATAATGACAATTTCCTAATCATTTCAGAGAGATGCTTCATTTCGAGAAAATACTCGAGGGTTAGTCTCGACAATGTGATATTCAGGTGTTATTGGAATGACTTCAGGAGAAACTTCTCTTTCAGGCTTTTCTTGAACTGGCTGTGGGCTTTTACTCTTTTCTCTATCAAGCCAAGGATTTAAAGCCCTTATTTTACGAGGAGCATTCGCTTTTTCCTCTGGTTGATTTCCTTCAGTTACTACTTGATTACTTTTTCCTACTTGATAAAATATTGCTTTTTTTCGTATTCATTATTCCTTACCAATTTCGAAATCGTTAGATTGAACGACAACAGCGGAAGGATTTTTCTTCAAATCAGAAGGTGGTTGATTGACTCTTTGTTGGGCAGCGTTGACAGCTTGCCTTCCAAGGACTTGAGGAGCGCCTTTTCTTATTCTCTTGATATTTCGATCTTGATTATTTTTTTGGAGTTCTCTAGGCGGAACTCCAGGAGACTTATCTTTAATACTGATAGGTTTGGGGAAAACCTTTTCATTTCCGTCAACAGGTATGGGACTCACTTTCCTGGCGTGAAAGGCCGGTCTTGGAGAAACTTCCAAAACAGGGCTTTTTGATCTGCTCTCTTCTTTATATTTTGGGGTAATTGCCCGTGGTTTAAATATATTGCTTGGAGTAACAACTTTGCTGATGGGCGCTGAGATTAGCGGAGGATTCGCCTCTATTTTCGAAATTATTGGACTCTTATCTCTCTTCCCAGCTTCAAATAAGTTAGAGTTTCAACTAATAATATTCACAAAACCCTGCATTGCTTCCCAGTTTGAAGTGGGTTTAGAAACATTTCGTTCATGCTTTTTCGTGATAGGTTCTGGTCCAAGACCCTGATTTATTGAAATGGAAGGAGTTGGTTCCTTGCGAGACTCAATAACGCTCTGTTGTTGTTCTTCTTCTTCGCCTTCGACGGTGATTTTCAATGCTTTAGCTTTCGAGCGGACATCTTGTATTCAAATTTGTTATGAACAAGAGTATAGTTTGAGTTACCTGTTCTATTTAAGATAGTTTTAGCGCCAGGTCTCTTTTTGTAATCTCTATTGAGACACAGGTTTAGTATATCTGTTAATTCGGGTGAGTAGCTGGAAGGAATTGGAGCATATTTTCCATTAATGATTTTCAAAATGAGTGCTGCTTGGTTATTAGCCTCAAATGGGTGTCTCTTGGTACACATTTCGTATAAAACACAACCAACAGCCCACATATCACTTTTGGAATTGTATGGTCTTTCTTCACACATTTCTGGAGAAAGATAATAAGGAGTTCCAATCATCGTGTGGGCAAAATTTCCCGTTTCCGCAAGAGCCTTTGCAACACCGAGATCACCAATACGAACATCTTCATTTTTTGAAAGGAAAATATTCATGGATTTGATGTCTCTATGCAGAATCTTCTTGCTATGCACGTATGCAAGACCGGTACAAATCTGGATGAGAAACTTCCAAACTTTGCCTTCTGGGAGGGCTTTGGGTGAATTTTTAATCAGGTTTGCTAAATCCCCTCCTTCGCAATATTCCATGACAATGTTGAGAAAATTTTTTTCGAGAAAAGATTCATAGTATTTCACAATATATGCATTATCAAGGGAGCTCAGAATTTTGACTTCATTTAAAGCTTCCTTCCTCAGATGCGCATTCATTTGAGCAATGTTGATTTGCTTCATTACATAAATGCCTTTGTCAGCCTTTCTACGAACTTTATACACGACACCAAAGCTTCCCTGGCCAAGTTTGCTTAAAAATTCAAAGTCAGCAGTCGTTGAAGGTCTTTGAAGCCGTTGATCTTGATACATTCCTTTTAAATAAGCAAAACCGGTATTTATTTCAAAATATTAATTATACAATACTTTTGTTAGCTTTTTAAAAATTTTATCGAGAGAATTTTCAACATCCTTTTTTGAATTTTTTTCAGAAGGGACTTTGGAGTTTGAAATAGTAGTTTTTTTTCAAAAAGAAATGTTTTGCAATTCTTGCCAAGATCTTTCTTTTCTAATGGGAAAAAATTTTTAGAAATAATGAATTTTCCGCGAGATTCAAGAAGATCTCTTAGTCTTTGGGCAAAAAACTAAAAAGTCATTTCTCATAAAAGCGTTAATCTTATTCAAGGTTAATTAATTTGTAATAATTTTCAATGACGAGTTTAAAGAGTTTTTTGAGAGGAACAATTTTTTCATAATTTTTCGGAAAATCTCCATGAACACAAGAAAAAGCTCTGCATTTTTTTCTTTTTCTCTGATTTGGTTCATTATCAAAAAATTGCTGTCCAGGAAGGTTCGAGACTGTCAGTATTTCTCCTGGAATCAAAACATCTTTCTTTTTTCTCAAGAAAAAAAGTCCTATTGAAAAAAAACTTTCTTTGCGATCTTAATTGTATTGAAAGTGTCCAGATTCTCAAATGGCTTTCCTTCAGCAAAGAGTTGCCAAAATTGAATCTGATTTGTGATGTTGAATTATTTTCTGGGAGTGGGATAAGATTCATACTTCAGATGAGAAAGATTATTTTTCAGTTGAAGTTTGAGAAAAAAGTTTTGGTTTTCCTCAGATTTATCACAGGAGATCTTGAGGGAGAAATTGTTCTGAGTTTACTGAAAAAATGAAACAAAACGAAAAAATAACTATATTTTACATGAGAGTTCCTAAGAATCAAATTGGAAAAAGAACAAGATTAAAAAATATAAGGACTTGATTGAGGAACTAAAAGTCTCCAATTACTTTTAAGATGACCCAAAAGGCCTTTTTGACTGTCAAAATCTGCGCTTCAAAGGAACATATTATGATAGGATTCTAATGAGCTTTAGGCATTCGAAACATAGGCACGAAAAACTTCAATTAAACAAATTATTACAGATCAAGAAGCATTTTGTGCTTGCTATTCCAGAATTCTTTGTGAGCTTGTTAAGAATGACAAGGAATTTATATGAAAAGATATATTGTGAGATTTCGTAAGAATTCGAGTCTCTTTAACCCAGTGTTTAAAGTCTAATGCAAATTCTGTGCACAGAAAAAATTTGAAGTTCACTGAAAATTCCTTGCACAGAGTCTGTGCAAAGTCTCGGCGGCTTTGCGAGGCATTCTTTCCGAAGGAAGA